>Ga0066639_10002712_pt1 | contig 15421 bp, 18 predicted proteins | sample CryGeyCG2114_010_2_FD_59504 | JGI IMG/M metagenome (GOLD analysis project Ga0066639, IMG submission 59504) | Groundwater microbial communities from aquifer - Crystal Geyser CG10_big_fil_rev_8/21/14_0.10 | ecosystem: Environmental > Aquatic > Deep subsurface > Groundwater | place: USA: Utah...
CCCCGCCCGTCGCCGCCCCCGCCCGGGGAGCTCAAGCCCAACCCGGACGGCCGCTACGTCAGCGGCTGACCCAAGGAGGTCGCGCGTCCCCCCTCCTACCCAGAGCCCGACGCGCAACCATGACAACAAACCATCCCGCTGTTGCGGGATGGCTTTTTTTTATATTAGTAATGTATTGCCCCTAACTTGGGTCTTCTTCATGATACGCTTTTTGATCGCGCAGTTCATCCTGGTCAAACCGGCGCATTTTTCCTTTCATTTTTTCTAGGTCAACTTTCAAGTGATCTTTTACTTTGTCGACCGCCTTGTACATATCTTCTGCTTCTTTTTTTACAAATACTTTGTGTCCCGGCACATGCACATTCATTTCTGCAAAAAATACACTGCCTTTGTTGTGGTGGTGTCCATTCATTCCAACAACTACGTCCACTTGTTGAATATTATCAAAAAATTTTGCAAGTGACTCCACCTTCCCAGTAATGTATTCTTGAATTGCTTTTGTGGAATCAATATCTTTTGTGGCAATGTTGATAATCATACTGCAAATGCTTGAAAGGCCGAAAAAGCCTGAAACGCTTGAAAGGCCATGAATAAACGTCAGTGACTTATGTTATTGATATGATTAATCTATGTAGTAGATATCCAACTTCTTTTATTTTTTGTTCCATATACATACACGGTGTTTCATTTATATATGAGAGTTCTTTAGAGAGTTCCACATAAGATAGACACTCATTTAATGATCCTTTTGATATATATAAAAATCTCAAAAAATCTTTATCCGTTTGCCTACCTCTTCCATCAACAATATTTGCGAGTACCTATACAGCAGCTCGACGAAGCTGACTTGTCAACCCATATCGTTCTTCTTTGGGAAAAAGTTTTGTAAGTCTATACATCAGCGTTACAAGTTCCATTGATTTTTTCCAAACAACCAAATTATGATAATCCTGCATATTCCCCCCAAAATATAGAAAAATTATAGCCTCTCAAGCCTGCCCGCAAGGGCGTCGGGCCAATCAGGCCTTATATAATTTTTATTTCTTCTTCGAGCTCAATTCCATAGGTATGATACACCTTTTCTTTTATGACTTCAATCAACTCTCTCACATCCCGAGACGTCACTCCTTTTTCTCCCACAATAAAATTTCCATGGACCTCACTCACAACCGCCTTCCCTACCCGCGTTCCTTTCAACCCTGCTTCTTGAATCAACCATCCCGCAGAAATTTTTCCAATCTCCAAAAATCGCTTCACCATATCACTGTCAGGAGAAAAGTGTTGTAACAAAAGTTCCCTATTTTTTTCCGACTCACGGACGTCTACATTTTTAAATACACAGCCACTGGATGATTGCCCTTTTGGCTGCGTCTCATTTCGATATGCCAATACTTCCAGTGCCTTTTTCATACCATCTAATGACTCACTTTTTTGTAATGCCAACCACACACGCAGTACAACACTGCCGCTGTGTTTGAACACACTTTCGCGATACGCAAAGCCACAGGCACTTCCGTCTATTTCCACGACTTCGCCATCTTGGTAGATGGCTACCTTTACCAAATCATCCTTGATTTCTTTTCCCATAGCGCCAGCGTTCCCTCGCACTGCCCCACCAATGGTCCCGGGAACTCCAACGCCCCATTCAAACCCCGTGAGCCCTGCCTTTACCGTCTCATGCGCAAGCTTGGCAGTGAATATTCCCGCGTCAGCAATGACAGTATTCCCTTCTATAGAAAGCTGCCCCGTACGGATTTCAATGACTACTCCTTCAAACGACTCATCCCGCGGGACCATATTACTCCCCCCACCGAGAATCAAATACTCTGTCCCCGCACCGTCAAGATACTGTAATAAACCAACGAGCTGTTCCGTCGTAGATATTGATATAAAAAATTGAGCGGGGCCACCAATTTTACAGGTGGTATGCTTTGCCAGTGGCTCATTGAGGCGCACTTTTCCAAACTGCTTTAATTGCTCGTACATACGCATATATCTCCTCTATTTACTGATCAACAACATTCCACTATACTTACGTCACTATGCCTGATTTCTATGAAAAAATTGCATCAACACGGGTAGCCTATATCACCCGTGATATTGAGCGTGCACTCGGGCTCGGTTCTGATGTCCCTGGTATGTTCATTATCTCAAATAATACTCCCTTTGCCAAGCAAGAAAAAACAAAGGCAAATCGAACAACAATAATACTCATAGAAGAAACAGAACTTCAGGACACATGGCAACTGCTGGAACATCCTGCAACAAAGGACGTCATGGCCCGTGAGAATATTACACAGGTGATGGTCTTTAAGCCTACGCCAAAGATTGAACGAATCTGCAAGGCACAGGGATGGACACTGATCAACCCCTCCGCAGTACTTGCCAATAACATAGAAGAAAAAATTTCTCAGGTAACGTGGCTTGAAAATTTAACACGGTTTCTTCCGCAGCACAGCATTCTTGCATGCAAAGATGTTGCGTGGAATTTTGAACCATTTGTATTACAATTTAACCGCGCGCACACTGGCAACGGCACCATGCTCATAACATCAAAAGAACAACTGCGGGGAGTACAAGAAACATTTCCAGAAAGACCCGTTCGCACTTCTGCGTTTATTTCTGGCCCCATGTTTACAAGCAACAATATTGTCACTCCCAATACTATTCTTACGGGAAACATCAGCTACCAAATTACTGGCATGGCTCCCTTTACTGACAACCCATTTGCCACAGTCGGAAATGACTGGCATATTCCGCAAACAATACTTCCGTACGATGCACAGTCGGCATGCAAAGAAATTGCATATGCCGTAGGGAAAAAACTCCAGCAAGATGGTTGGCGTGGTGCATTTGGCATTGATCTGATACATGAGCAATCAACAGGAAAGATGTACTTAATAGAAATTAATGCACGACAACCAGCCTCAGTCACGTTTGAATCACAACTCCAATCTCGCGCAAGATCAAAAACAGGCGCCAACGCACTCACAACAGCAGAAGCACATACCGCAGCATTACTCGACATTGATATTGCCAAAGCAACATTGGTCCCAATTACAAATGGCGCGCAAGTTATTGTGCGAAATGGCAGAGTACATGCGGACAATATGGACATGCTTATCACAGCACTTACCAAGAGACAACTGACCACCATCCCCTATCCAAATACCAAGCCCGGTACCGACTTACTCCGCATCCAAAGCACAGCGTCTTTCATGGACGCACACCAGCGATGGAGTGCACTTGGAAATGATATTGCTGACACTATTATTACCTCTGTATGATACGAACGCTTTCAACACAGGCAGCCGGTGTGATCACACACTACGAACACCTTGTCATTGGCGGGAAAAAAATTCGCTGTCCATATTTTAATAACAAAAAAACAAATGTACGAGCTGCACTGCGTGTACTGGTTGGGAAAGGAACGCCACACGATATTGAAGAGGAAGCAATGATTATATCACTCAAAGAAAAAGTACATCTTGCAACTCTGGATGAACACACCCTGCGAACATTCCTTATTGACTACCATCTTGGCGTTGACTGCTCTGGATTTGCCTACCACGTGCTTGATGCAGAACTGCAACAGACAAAACATGCTTCCATGAAGCGCACTCTCACCTTTCCACTTGCAAAAAATATTTTCAGAAAATCTATCAGCAAATTACGGAGCGCAGAAAGTTGCAATGTACAAACTCTGGCACATGAAAAAAATTCTCTCGGAATCACCCTCCATGACATCGCCCCAGCGGACATGATTATTATGATTGAGACAGGACAAGAGCATACGCTTGACCATGTACTGGTGGTTACTGACGTCACCTACAACGAGACACAAACACCCACAACCATTGGATACGCCCACTCACTCAACTGGAAAAAAGATGGCCCGTATAACCACGGCATTCGCCGCGGCACCATTACCGTGACAGATTCCACACAGTCACTCCTCAACCAAATATGGAATGAAGATGGAGAAACAACAAAAGAAAAAAATGAAACATACTGGAGAGCCCGCACAGCAAACAGACTAGACATTCGACGGCTGCGGTAAATTTTGATACGATGACAGTACTATGATTTTTACTACAGAAACAACTGAAATTCTCCGTACCGCAACCGGGTATGGTATTGTGTCTGCATTGATTGCATTCCTTTGGGCACCACTTCTTATCAAAGTATTGTACAAATACAATATTACCCGCCGATCCGAGTATGATGCAACCCTAGCTATGGGAGCACGAAAAAATAAAGAAGGCGTCCCTATCATGGGAGGCCTATTAATTATTGTGACGGTTGCTGTGATGACTGCTCTGTGTAACTGGGAGCGCAGTTTCACCTGGGTACCGATAGGCGTGATGTTATTAGCAGCACTGCTCGGAGGGCTAGACGATATACTGCATATTTATGGGCATACCAGACGCCAAAGAAAACTCAAACACGTATTGCGACTGATAAAAGTACATAAAGACTGGAAACAACGCATTTGGCTGACTATTACATTGCCATGGTCACTCTTTAAGCGTGCCTCACTCTGGCTCGGATCCCATCCTGGAAAAGGGGTTCATGTGCATGAAAAACTGCTTCTCCAATTTGCGGCAGGCGCGATCGCTGCATTTTGGGTGTACTTTAAACTTGGACCTCACTGGCGAGAAATTTATATTCCTTTTTTCCACTTCATAAATATTGGATGGTGGATTATTCCCCTTATCATTTTTTTTGTCATGTTTACGGCAAATGCGGTAAATGTTGCAGACGGAATGGATGGGCTTGCGGGTGGATCACTCATTGTGACATTTGCCGCGTTGACACTCCTTTCCTGGCTTGGTGGATTTCGAGAAATGGCAATATTAAATGCCACAACTGCTGGTGCACTGATTACATATACCTACTTCAACATTCGCCCTGCCAGATTTCAAATGGGTGATGTTGGCTCACTCGGCTTGGGGGCGCTTCTTGCAATAAATGCCATTGTTATTAATAAAATGGTCCTCCTTCCATTTTTGGCTTTTATTTTTTATGTGGAAGTGGTCAGTGTCATTATCCAAGTCTTTGGTCGCCACATGCTTGGCCGTCGTATATTCAAAATGGCACCACTCCACCATCACTTCGAACTCCGTGGGTGGACCGAAGAAAAAACCGTCATGCGTTTTTGGATTATCCATGCGGGCTTTGTGTTGACGGGTATTTGGATTGCATTATTTTAACGGACCACACGCACACTATGACATATCTGTGCTGGAACAAAAAAATGGTACGAGATACTTATGCAGACGCTATCACGTCCCTCTACAATGAGGGATATGTTTTTACGCGACAAGAAAAAGGAAGTATGGACCAAACAAGGAGTGTGCGAATTGATTTGTCCAAGTTTGAACTCTCAAGTGAAAATAGAAGAATACTGCGCAAAAATGAACAATTAGAAATGAAACGTCACAACATTCCTTTTGCCAACTACGTCTGGTCTATTGGAAAATTAGGGAAAGATTTTTATGACGAAAAATTTGGCAAAGGAACGTTTAGTGCGAATAAGATGAAAGAGGCATTGACCGATGAGAAAAACTCAAACTTCACTACTCTTCTCATCTATTCTTTGCATAGTGAACCTGTTGGGTACGCAATCTGTTACGAAAACGATGATATATTCCACTACTCCTACCCATTCTACAATCTGAATTCCGAACTCAAAAATATTGGCATGGGGATGATGACACGTGCAGTAGAATATGCAAAAAAATCTGGAAAAAAATATCTCTACATGGGTGCGGCACAACGACCAACAGACACATACAAATTTCAGTTTCTTGGCATGGAGTGGTTTGATGGGAACATGTGGAACACAGATATGAATATATTAAAAAAAATAATTGTCACGGTATAATATGACCCAAAAAATGCGTTTTACAATACTAACAAATGAGCCAAATGGATGGACGGCAAAAGAATTTAAAAAAGCAGTGAAAGGAAAGCCCATTCTTTTGAACTTTGTTTCTGTTGATTCATTTAATGATCGAAACATATACCAAAAAAAATTAGGAGACGTGACACTGCTGAAATCAACGCAACTCAAGCACTATGCAGAACGGGCGTCGCTGTTATACAGCTTTGATCAAAAAACATACATGATTAACAAACGGCTCTCTACCCATCGTCTTATCACGTCCAAACTCTACCAGCAAACAATGATTGAATCGGCGCCCGACATCCATGGCATTGAAAGTTTTTATTTCCACTCAAAAAAAGAGATCTTACAGTCGATACAATGTAAACGACTTCAGTATCCATTTATTATTAAAAAACTTGCAGGATCCCAAGGCATTGGTGTGCACTTGATACGACGGAAAAAAGAACTAGAACAATTTGGAGAAAAAGAGATTCTTTCATATGTCTGTCAAAACTTTATTCAAAATTCAGGGGATTACCGTGTACTGGTCCTTGGCGGGAAAGTATTAGCCATGATGAAACGAACGGCAAACGAACATGACTTTAGAAACAACATATCACAGGGGGGAACAGCAGAAGTGATCACTGACGTGCATACAAGAAAAAAATTAGAAGAGATCGCACGCCGTACCACGAAACTCTTTCAACTAGATTTTTGTGGAGTGGACATTATATTTGATGAGGTATCACACACGTATCGTGTGCTTGAAACAAATAGCATCCCAAACTGGGAAGGCATACAAACAATTATCCCCTTTTCTATTGCTGGCGCAGTACTGGATTTTGCCCTCTCTCTACACAAAAAAAATATGAAAAAAAACAAAAAAACGATATGAAGCATATCCATTTCATCGGTATCTGTGGGGTCGCCATGAGCGCACTTGCCCTTGCATTTCATAAAAAAGGATACACTGTGACAGGGTCAGACAAGGGATTTTACCCCCCTGTTTCAACGTACCTCAAAGATGCCGGCGTTGCCTACTACCCCGGCTGGCACCCAGAACGTATGACAAAAGATGGCAACCCAGATCTGGTTGTCGTTGGAAATGTTGCCAGCTCAACAAACCCAGAGTGGCAGTATGTGCAAAAACACAACATTCCCTACAAATCCTATCCAGAAGTGCTGGCAGAATTTTTTATAAAAGACACGTCTATTGTCTGTGCCGGAACATATGGCAAAACAACCAGCTCATCACTTCTCACATGGATTTTTACAGAGGCGAGGCTCTCCCCGAGCTATATGTTTGGTGGTATTAGCCAAAATGATATTCCCGCGGCAGCACTCACAGACGGTGCCTATAGTATTATGGAAGGAGATGAATACAAAACCGCGCGATGGGACGAAAAAGCAAAATTTTTTCACTATGCACCCACGCATCTTCTTCTGACTGCCGTGGTCTGGGACCATGCCGATGTGTACCCGACAGAGCAACTGTATGACGATGCATTCCAATCGCTCGTCTCCCTTGTACCAAAAGATGGGCAACTTATTGTTTCTGCAAAAGTTGTTCACGAAAAACCAGATGTTCTTGCGCATGCTCTTGCACCAGTTATTACATACGGGAAAAAAGAAGATAATGACTACCAATACACTGACGTAGACATGTCCAAACGAGGAATTCGTTTTTCTATTTTGCACGATGGAAAAACATTTGACATACAGTCACAAGAGTTGGGAGACTACATGGCAGACAACATGACAGGGTGCTTTGCCGTCGCCCACCAACTTGGCATCCCGCCAAAAAAAATAATCGCGTCCATAGAATCTTTTAAAAGTATTAAACGCCGCCTAGAAAAAAGACTCGAAGGAGACATATATATTTTTGATGATATTGCACACTCGCCAAAGAAAGCAGAAGCGGTCTTACGCAGTTTGAAAAAAACTTTCCCTGGAAATGTCATTGCTATTTTTGAACCAAACAGCGGAAATAGATTTGAAGAGTCTCTCCCAGGATATGATGACAAGTTTCTCCACGCAGATACGGTTATCATTCCGCGGCTGTCAAAACTGAAACAAGACCCCAATACACCTGCACCACTCGACGGGCAACAACTTGCAGACTATATTGGCAAAACACACACCAACGTTCTGTACATTCCAGAAGACGAAGCATTGGTAGAGGCAGTCGCAGCAATGGCACATACAGACGACGCGATTGCATTTCTTGGTTCACATGGATTTCGTGGCATGATAGAAACGCTGGTAAAAAAACTCTCAAAATAAAAACGGATAGTGATCACACTATCCGTACATCTAGATTATGTGTATCCCCTACTTTCCCTCATCCATAATTTCGACTTCTAGCCCAGCTTCTGATACACTGGTCACCAGAAGGGTAATACCACAATGGTTACATTCGACTACGTGCTCTTTTTTCACATCGGTATAGGAAGAAAGATCTACATCATTTTTGCACTCAATACACGTCAACTTCATACGATTCAAAAACATTAATAGTAGGCAGCACCCATTATAACACCTGTATGAAAACACCGCAACAATCCTATCCGCCACTTAATCTTGCTCTCGGAGGCATCGAGGTCTTTTTAAAACGTGAAGATCTCCACCCCTACCACTCCCACAAAGGCAGATCGATCCCTTTGATGATCAAAGAATATAGAAAAAAAGAAGGAATCACTCGCTTTGCTATTTCTTCCTCAGGAAACGCAGCACTTGCGGCAGCCAAAACAGTCGCAAAGCATAATCAAAATAATTTAGGGGCACCTATTACCCTCGAAATTTTTGTTGGAAAAAAAGTAGATCATAAAAAGTTGCGACTCATTGAATCATATACAGAAGACCCCAACATCAGCATTGCACAGGTAGACCGTCCAAAACAAGAAGCCTTTCAACTTGATACATCAGGCAAAGCAAAAAACTTACGACAGTCAACTGATCCGACAGCATTGGTTGGCTATTACGAACTTGCAAAAGAAATTGCAAAAATTCCACATATTGAGGCCGTATTTATCCCAACGTCAAGCGGGACAACAGCAGAAGGTCTTGCCATTGGATTTGAACAACTGCAAAAAGACATACAGATCCATATTGTACAAACAAGTCAGTGCCACCCTATTGCAGAAGTGTTTGATACAGATTTCATCCCTACAGAGCATGCCATCGCGGGTGCTATCGTTGACCAAATTGCACACAGAAAAGATGCCGTTGTTGCCGCTATCACTGCGTCAGGCGGTTCAGGATGGGTTGTGTCAGACGATGACATTACAAACGCAATGGCACGTATTAAAGAAACAACACATATTGACCTATCCCCAAATAGCGCTCTCGCACTTGCAGGACTTCAAAAAGCATTGCACGCAGAATGGGAATGGCAAGGACCCGTTGCCTGTATTATTACTGGGCAATAATACATAGTATATGAATTACCTTGAAAACTTTATTACATTCCTCACAACAGGGTCACATCCCACCGATGTCACCTATAGCCCAGAAATAGAATCGGAGCTCCAACAAGAGTTCCAAACTTGCATAGATGTCACGCTTGACATTGAAGCAAAAAACATACAGACAGCGATAAAAGAAACCGATACGGAAAAAATCGTTACATGCACAGCCGACTTTATTTGGGTATTTCAAGTGAATGGAGAATTTATGGAAGTGCCTGGTGTGGAAGAATCAAAAAAACCACGGCAGATTACTGAGCATGGTGGCGTGTTTACATTCACAATAGACAAAGCAAGCAATACAGTTATATATGTAAAAGAAACTATTGCAGGAAATAGCTACGGCAAAAAATCAAAACGCCGCGGATTATTTAGTGCATTATTCACATAGATACTATGGATGTCGTTACCCTCATTGGACTTATCGCCGCAACATGTACGACCATTGCATTTATTCCACAATCACTAAAAATAATAAAAACAAAACATACCAAAGATCTTTCACTTGGTATGTATAGTATTCTCACGCTGGGTATTTTTCTTTGGCTTGTGTATGGTGTACTGCTAAAAAATCCTCCCATTATTATTGCAAATGCCATTAGTTTGGTGTTCTGTAGCACGACCCTTGTCCTTGTGTTCAAATATAGTGGACGCTAAAAACGGACAATGCTCACAATATTCTTCCCTTCGTGCTGATTACTTTTTTCTTTCCCATTGGTATAGTACTGTTCTTCCACAACAGCGCCAACTGTCCCAAACAAATCAATAAGCTCATCAAGATCAAAAGAATGATACCAGCGTTTTCCCAATACGTTTCCATCCGTATCCTTCCAAGGAACAAAAAAATCCCCCTCACCAATGGGTTCATATGCGCCTGTGGCAACCTTCTCACGTCCCCAGGCACCAGATAAGTTCCAATTTGTCATAATCACGCGTCCACCAGGTTTTAATACACGCCGCATTTCCTGCAGGGACTTGAGACGTGTTTCTCTGTCTGGTAAGTGATGAAACACAGCGATACAGTAGATAGTATCAAAGACATGGTTTTCACTTGGAATTGACAGCATATCCCCCACCACAAAATGTGCCCCACTAAACTGTTTTTTTGCAACGGCGATCTGCCCTTCACTCACGTCAACTCCAGTATAGAACACACCCACTTCCCCTTGAAAATTCTGAAATAACTGGTATAATCGGCCGGTACCACAGCCGAGGTCCAAAATAACGTCACCATCCTGAATATACTTGCCAAGCGGCTTCAGCATATCCCAAAGAAATTTACGGGTTTGTGCAAACTGCTCGGAAATAGCATTATACACCATCTTATTTTGGGCAAGAATATCATCCTGATGCATATACCTATGGAAGATCATACTGAAACAATAGTTCTCGATATTATTGCTGCGCAGCCTACGACAAAGGCTGCATTTGATGATGTGCGGAGAAAATCTTCTGGTCGGCTAAAAATAAATCAACCGGCAAATCGTGAACTGATCAAAGCATATCAAACTCTTTTAGAAAAGAAAAGGATCACCCCACAACCCCAACTCCAAAAATTATTTAGGAAAGCTGGCATTCGAAGTAACTCGGGTATTGCGGTCATTACGTCATTGGTAAAACCGTATCCCTGCCCGGGCAAATGCGTCTATTGCCCAACAGAAGTGCGCATGCCAAAAAGCTATATTGCCAGTGAACCAGCAGCTATGCGATCACTCAAACTCAATTTCAACCCATATCGACTCATGCAAAAACGCATTGAGATGCTAGAAGCAAATGGACATGCCACAGACAAAATTGAGTATATTACAAAAGGTGGAACATGGAATGCGTATACACTCAAATACCAATACTGGTACATGCTTGAATCATTTAAGGCATGTAATAATTTGAGTCGTGAAAAGGACGTTCCGTATACCAACGAAGATTACTGGAATGATCGCCCGCTAGAAGACTTGATTACTGAAATCACAAAAGAACAAACATATAATGAAACAGCAGACCACCGCATTATTGGTGTCACACTTGAAACACGCCCTGACGCTATTACTCCCAAAACAATACACCACATGCGCCGGCAGGGATGCACACGGGTAGAGTTGGGGTTACAGGCCCCTGACGATCGTATTTTAACACTCATCCAACGAGGTCACACCGTCGATCAATTTCGACGTGCAATGTACCTATTACGCCAAGCGGGATTCAAAGTAGATTTACATTTCATGCCAGACTTACCAGGCACAACACCAGAGCACGATATTGAAATGTACAAAAAAGTATTTAGCGATGGATCGCTTCGACCGGATATGATTAAAATTTATCCAAACACGGTCATCAAGTCTGCAGAGCTATACGAGTGGTTCAAAGATGGACGGTATGTCCCCTACGGCGAGGAAGGCCTCTTCCATGCACTCACAGAAATGAAACTTGCAACCCCACGGTACTGCAGAATATCACGACTGATTCGTGACATCCCAGAAACAGAGATTGAAGGTGGAAATAATATTACTAATCTTCGCGAAGAACTCCAAAAAAAATTAGCAGAAAATGGCAAACACTGTGTCTGTTTGCGATGTCGAGAAATATTTCGCCAACGGGATGCCATTGACGCATCAATACAACCTATATTGTTTGTGGATGAGTACGAAACAGCAGGTGGAAAGGAATACTTTATCACGTTTGAAGACCCAAAGAGAATTGCGGTCTATGGATTTCTTCGTCTCCGCATCCCAGACATGATGAATGATATGGACTTCCCCCTTGTTGGTGAGGCTGGGCTCTCAATAGAAGACATGATCAAAACAAACACAGAGCTCTATCGGCTTATGCCTGAGATACAAAATGCTGCCTTTGTGCGAGAACTCCATGTCTACGGACAGCTGGTAAAAATTGGAAAGAAAAATGAACTGGAAACGCAACACAAGGGATTTGGGAAACGACTGATGCAAGCGGCAGAAGATATTGTGAAAGAACATGGAATGAAGAAAGTTGCCGTCATATCGGGCGTCGGTGTTCGCGGCTATTATGAAAAAATTGGATACAAAAAACAAGGAACCTATATGGTAAAAACACTCTAAACACCTTCCCATTATGAGAAGGTGTTTTTGAGTGGAAAAAAAGTAAGAGGTATGGTACAGTTTTATTACTATACACATAATATTTCCTATGACAGATATACGTGATAAAGATAAGTTTGAAGGTCTTGGGCCGGCTGAAGAAGTTGAAACAATAGCAGAATCTGCACGAAGTTTGGTTGATACACTACTGCATGAACTTACTATAGGAGAAAAAGCTCACTTTGTGGGCGAAGGTGATGTGACACGTGCGCTCGATATTCTTCGCCAGTTGATGGAAGGAAAACATGCCCCTGAAAAAACACTCGAAACAGTACACGCACTTCTTGCCGGAGATGCACTCAAAGACATACACCCAGAAACACTCCAATATATTGAGGGGAAAATTGCAGGAAAAGATCCTGTAACTGGACTGGAGAGAAGAGAAGCGCAAACAAATCGTATGCGTGATATGTTTAATGAGCTTCGTGAAACAGAAGAAGGTGCAGCGTTTATAGAAAGTGCGAACAAAAAAGGACTTATTGTGTTTGATGTTCGCGGTCTCAAAATGGTAAACGATGTGATGAAAGATCACAAATACGGAGATCAGTATCTGAAAAACATGACAGATCTCACAAATGAACATATTCTCCCCGTGCTCAAAGCTCTTGGAAATAAAACCGATGCAACACTCGCGCGTGATGGTGGAGACGAATTTTCCATTCTGATAAACAGTGATATGGACCTATCTGAAAAGGTAGGGTTGGACAATTTCTTAGCAGATGTTGATGCAGCGATTGACCATACTGATGGATTCATAGAACATGTTGGCCGTCAGGAAAAAACCCGCCTTGAATTTCTGACAGAATATGCAGAGTTCCGATTGGCACAAGAAGTAAATAGATCCATCGACAGAGAAAAGCTCTGCGAATTCATGGCAAAAGGAGAAGCCGACCCAGAGGCATACCAATTGCCTGAACATTTTGAACCTCGGATGCTTGTGGCCGCAGGCTCATCTACCTTTGCCGAAGTCATTGAGCACCCAGAAAACGAAGAATTTAAAGATGATATTAAAGCATATAATGAGACAGGAGAACTCCCTATAAAAGCTGTAAAAGACCCGTCAAAATATGCTATCAATAGTCTTGTCGGTGCCATCCGATCTCGTGCTGACAGCCGTTCATATAAAAGAAAAACGGACCAAAACAACGCCTTTATTGAATCTGAAAAACCAGAAGACCAACTGATGATCAAAATGATTTCTCGGAACGATGTGACAGTAAAATTAGCTCTTGACCTACAAAAATCTCGCGGTGAAATTCGTTCAATTGCAACTGAATTTGAAACACAAGTGACACGACTGAGCAGACAACGGGAAGAGGTGGCAGCAGAAAGAGATGCCTGTCTGACGGAAAAAGCAGTGCTTGAGGCAAAGCTTGCTTAGGCAAATGCCAATACAAGTACTCCAACGATCATTAATACAATGGCAAAAAGCTTAAACATGATATTTTCCCTATCAAATTCTTCCTGCAGCAATGCAGGATTTATGTTGTGCAATAACATCGCCATGATAAAAATAAAAATTGCTTGCGAAGCCTCAAATGCAAACACAAGTGATGCATGCTTGAGCGATAGTGCCCAATGATTGAGGTAAATGCCAATGTTTCCTGTAATAAAAATAAATACAAACCACAACACGATAGACTTATTCACTTGCTGAAACGCTTTTTTTTGTACCTGGCGAAAACGAGGCATGAACGCAATCCCCCACGCAATGAGGACTTTTACAATAGTGCTTACCACAAATGCAGAAAAAAATGGTACCATTTGCGTTGCCTCGTGAAGAAATGCTGCGTAGAGTGCAAACAAAAAAGTAGAAAGCATCATAAGCAACAATGCCGGGGACATACTGAGCACTTTCTTCTTTGCATGGAGTGAGGCCAGAAATGCTGCAACAAAGAGAATACCTACCGCTGCTAACTCTGCCGGGGCAAGATATTTGCCAAACGCAAATCCAATAAAAATACCAAAAATTGGTTGCAAACTCCACCAGACATTGATACGTGTCACTTCTTCAATCTGCACTGCCTTTGCATACGGAAATCCCCCAGCAAAAAAACACATACTTCCAAGCACGGTAAACATAAGACTCCGCGCATCAAACGCAGAAAAGTCCACAAATGGAATCAACAAAAATACACTGGTCCCAAACAGTGTCGTCCATAACATATACACATAGGGGTTCCCAAACTTGTGCTCCAATATATACTTGTCAGCAATATTGGAAAGTGCCCACGAAAAATGAGTTGTCAAAACAAGAAATAGCCAAAACATAGTGCCCATAGTATACGCTATTTTTAGACACATTTCTAGGGTTGAGAAGCATACACAAACATGCTAAAATACCTCCACTATGGACCTCCCAAAACATACCATTATTGCCGTAGGCCCAGTCATCATCGAAGATGACAAGGTGCTCTTAAATAGGTCCCGTGCAGCAGACGGCTCTCCACGAGAACTTTTCATGTTCCCCGGCGGGAAGGTAGAAGATTTTTCTCTCCCACTTGAAGACACCGCCCATCGAGAAGTGATGGAAGAGCTTGGGATAGAAATCACCATCATTCGCCCTCTCAAAACAATCCTTGCACCGCGCATTGATACAGACGGGTATGTCATTTTAGTCCATTATTTGGCAGAACGTATTGGTGAAATCCAACAGACAGAAGATACCATTGAATGGCAGTGGTTTGATATACACCAGTTACCAGAACATATTACACCAAACGTACAAGCGGTTATTACTGACTATCTACATACGACCTTATGATTTTTGAATCACTTGAATTTAAATAAAACATGCCATGCCATCTGACGTGCACCGCTATTTTTGAATACATTTCTTATGGACTATATAACACTACAAGAGCAAGATCCTAAAATTTTCGATCTTATACATAAAGAAAAAGACAGACAAAACAATGGCCTTGAAATGATACCGTCCGAAAACCACACATCAA
>Ga0066639_10002713_pt1 | contig 15421 bp, 11 predicted proteins | sample CryGeyCG2114_010_2_FD_59504 | JGI IMG/M metagenome (GOLD analysis project Ga0066639, IMG submission 59504) | Groundwater microbial communities from aquifer - Crystal Geyser CG10_big_fil_rev_8/21/14_0.10 | ecosystem: Environmental > Aquatic > Deep subsurface > Groundwater | place: USA: Utah...
GAGAATCATGACCAATTTCGACATAAAAAGATCGATGCCAAGTTCCACAAAAACTTGCAAGCGGCTTGGAACAATACCGGCATTACGCCGAACAAAAAGTGCAAAAATAATCAATAAAATACTTACCGCAAAGGCACTCGTCATAGTATTTGTAACCGGAACCGGTCCGACATTAAAGAGTACATCAGGTGCTAATTTTAAATCTGCGAGTGATGACATAAATTAAATTTTTCGGACCTTACGATACAAAAGATATTGTGTAAGCGGATATGAGATAACGACACCAATAATTAATAAAACCGGAGCTGTATCGAACTTTTTATCGAGCAGATATCCAATGCCGCCAAAGATAATGACATTACCTACAGTATAAGATGCAGCATTTAACAAAACACGCAACCGCCTCTTTGGCCAGGCGGACAAAAGCTCTTCACGTTTTTTTGACTCTTTATTCATTTTTTGGCCGCAAGGAGTTTAGGATTGAATTGCCTAAAAAGCAAGGGTGAAAAAAAATGAAATTTACATGAGGCAACCCTTGCATTATTCGCATTTTCGGCGGATAGTATCCTAAATTTCGTGCCTCTATCACTATTATGGACCTGCACATATTGGCGCCGATTGCCATCTTCCTCTTCTCATTCACTCTCATTATTTTTGAGGTATTCGATAAAGCACTAATTGCTATGACGGGGGCGGCGTTGATGGTAGCACTGGGCTATCTTCACTTAGAAGATGCAATACAAGCCGTAGATTTTGAAACACTCTTACTTTTGGCATCCATGATGATCATCGTAGAGGTAATTCGGCGATCGGGACTGCTCTCGCTTATGAATGTACGTCTTGCCGAATTTTCGCAAGGAAATCCCTTTTTAATATTTCTCATTTTCTCGTTAACAACGCCGATCCTCGCGGCATTCCTCAATAGCGTAACGGTTATATTAATTATGGTGCCTCTGACTATTACCTTTATTAGAGGCATCGGATTCGACCCCAAGCCCTTTGTGCTCGCTCAAATTCTCTTCGTAAATATCGGAGGCGCAGCCACGCTCATAGGAGATCCTACAAATACTATCGTTGGCATTGCAACAGAGATGAATTTTAATGATTTTATTCTCAATATGGGTCCTGTTGTTTTGGCGGCTATTCTAGTTAACATCGTTCTCTTTTACATCATCGAATGGAAAAAATTAAAACCAATTTCTAATGACCTTCTTAAGCTCTTTGCAAGCCATGTACTCATCCAAAAATTAAAATACAATTTTCTTTCTCTCAATTTCGACAAAGCATTTGCAGTTAAAAGTGTAGCCGTTCTGGGGCTTACTATTATAGGTTTTTTTATACAAAGCCTGCTCAATATTCCGCTGGCACTTATTGCGCTTGCCGGTGCACTATGCACACTCTTCCTCCAGCGTAAAAATGTAACAATGCATTCGGTATTAAAAAATCTCGAATGGTCAACGTTCTTCTTTTTTATGGGACTCTTTATTATGGTTGCCGGCGTTGAACATACCGGAATTTTGAATATAATTGGAAATTTTTTAGCACACTCAACAGAAAGTCTGCGCCTGCTGCTTCTCATCATCCTTTGGAGCTCAGCAATTCTCTCGATGCTGCTCGACAATATTCCATTTGTAACACTTATGATTCCGGTTATCTTCAGTGTACAAACACAGCTCGCCGGTCAGCCGCATACCGATCTTCTATGGTGGGCGCTGTTGCTTGGGGCAGTTCTTGGAGGGAATGGAACAATGATAGGTGCAACCGGCAGCGTTGTCGGTACAGATATTGCACGCCGGCATGGTTTAGCATTTAGCTTTTTCGGCTTTCTTAAATATAGTCTGCCGCTCACTCTGGTTTCTCTTACGCTTTCTTCGGGATACTTACTCTTACGCACTTGGTTATGAACCAATACATCGAAACGCTTTCAAATCTTTTTCGCACCATTGAACATGATTTGGGTACACGCGATCTTAATAATTTAACGCTCCAGGCATTTAGAACAACAATCCGCCAGACCAAAATGGACTCTCTGCATGAGTTTTGCGAAAAATTCAAAGAACTTCTGCTTGCTATTAAGAGTACCCAACCGCGCTTTGCGATTATTATCGAACACTTTTACCGTCTCTATACTTTTATTTTTGAACTCACAGAAAAACATCCCGATATGCCGTGGCATCAAGCAAAAGAAAAATTAATCCATCACATTAGTGAATTAGAAAAAGAAGACCGCCGCGAAAAAAAACAACTTTTAGAGCAGGCAAAAAAAATACAAGCAGAAGGAAAAACAATTCTCATCTTCGATCACAGTCATACGGTGCAGGATGCACTCGCCTTACTATGGCGCGAAGGCCAGCGTTTTCAAGTTGTTGTTGCCGAGCAAGATATAGAAAAAACAGAAACAATTATTGAGGCGCTTGCACGCAACAATATTAGCTTCCAAGTAGTTCCATCCTACATGTTATCTCACGTAGAAGAGCAAATAGATATTCTTTTTTTCGGTGCTGTTACTTTTAAAAGCGATGATAACTTTGTAATGGATCCCGGAAGTGCAGCGATTATCGCCGAATTTCATTTGCACAAAAAACCGACATATATGTTTATGACCACATCGAAATTTGCTCTCTGGCAGGCTCAGCCGCGGCATGGTGTTTTTTCGCACCGGCATACGCGAAAGCATACGCAAAAGCCGATATTTTTTGAGCGTCTTAAATTTTCACATGACCGCGTACCGCTACATTTCTTCACACATATTGTAACCGAAACTGGAATTGTCAGTCCTTCCGCATTTAAAAAAATCTACAAAGACAAATACGCCGAACGCAAAAAATGGCAAGCACTGCTCGTGCTGTAATCTACAATCGCTATGCCGTACCCGCCCGCTGCTTTTCTTCTTTATGGCGCTGCGTTCTGCTGCCGGTAAGACCGCGCAAACCGTTAGGCGCACCGTCGTCACGCATCTGTGCACGCCGAATGACCTCTAACGCTTTTTGCCCGCCATCTTCCATAATCAAGGTTCGAATCACATCTTTAATGCCATCTACCTTTGCTTCATATTGCTCTTGAAGTTTAACCTGCTCTTTATCTGCCATCGACTTAGTTTCTGGTCCGTATAAGAACGAAAGATCTTCGCCCATCACCTCGCGCACACCATATGCTTCTCCGAGTTCCAAGATCAAATTACGCAGCTGATCTCGATGCAACGATAATTTCACATCGTCTACGACCGGTGGCCGGTCATAGTGACGGTCATCCAGACGTGCATACGTATTCCCTGCCTTTTTATGCAGACGATTATCTAAAATAAGGTCGTAGCGGATAAATGAATTTACCGCATCGGCAAGAGCTCCTACACGATCGCCGCGCTCATCGGGATCATGAGTATCTTTAATGGCATAGCGCAAGCTTACAATATAGTGATTAAACCCTGCATAACCATTCATATATCCGGCATTCGTGAATTTCTTTTTTGTACCAGTCGAACTCATGGTTAATTCATCGATTTCGCTTGGCGTTGCCGGCGGAATAAAGAGGTGCGCATCGTCGTGATCGATATTTTCCGCATTGCGCAAACCTTTTGTAATACGGGTACGCACGTTCTCTTCCATAAGCATCACCTCCCACATAAAGCGGCTAAAGCCCGGCCCGGGCTTGCCCTTTTTAAAGTCTTCTGCAAAATACTCATCCTTCCACTTTACAAGATCTTCTAATCTTAGTTTTCGCTTTTTACCCCAACCACCAGCCCCATCATTTGCATCTTTATCCCACATCGAAGGATCTACAATCTGCTTCTGCGTAAAGAAGTCCAGAAGCGGAAACTGATTCAAATATTTTGAGTCGAGTTCACCAATGCGGTCATAGTGCAAAAGCGTCTCACCACCGGGAGGATTTGAATACTCACCCTGCCGCGCCATAACGCCGGCAATAATATAAAACATCTTCGACTCGGCACCCATTTTGCCGTACTGAATCGCTGCATCGACCATCTCTTCATATTCCGCGGCATGCACATAGCTGCCATGCCGCCAATCGTAAATAAATTTTTCCAGCGCCCCGGCTGGACCGCCGATTCCCTTTGGATCGTTCTCGAGCTGCTTAAACTTATACTCAAAATTACTTTTACTGCTGTTGTACTTACTAATATTCGACTGGTACCAGTCGGCAGCGCCGCCTTCACCCCAAATTGCATCCATGGCCTTCATTGCCATATCTTCTCCGGACTCACCTTGTGGCATAAGATGCGGCGGCGGAATATAGAGTTCGGCACCGCGCATGGTATAGCGGGCGGTCAGACGATTCATTGTCTCCCAAAACTCTGGACTGTCCCAGCGCATCTCACCTTTATCTACGAGACTCTGAATACAGGCCTTGGCAATATCACTGCTCGAGGTTTTATAGAGCGTGCTTTTAATTGAATCTTCACCCCACTGCTCCATAGCTTCTTTGTATTTATTAACCTCTTCGTTTTCGGCGGATTGTGCAACGCGCTCAAACTCAGTACCAAGCACCCACGGCAAGCGCTTGCCTACCTTACCGTAACGGCCCTTGCTGCGGCGCTCGTGTTTGCGTTTTATAAATTCATTTACCTCCACAATCATCTTCCAAATATCTTGAAATGAGAGAAATGTTGTTCCCCACCATAATTTTTTGACACGATTCATTAATGAAGGTCCGACTTTGCGTTCGCGGTCAGCGGCCTCTTCTAATTCACGCTGAATTCCCCGTGCCTCTGCCTCTTGACGCTCGATTTCCTCTGATTCTTTCTGAAGCTTTAATGCCTTATGCTGGTCTTCCAGTGTCTTCTGCTCTGCAGGAGTCAAAGGACGCTCGGGCGCATGCACAACGTTATTCGTACGAACCCAAGAAAGAAATTCGGGAAAATCATATTTGTTTCCGTCGTCTAAAACGATGCCGTCAGCACTCACTTTTGCTATCTTATATCTTCGGCTGCCCATATCTTCATCCTCAAAACGAAGCTCTTCTTTTTCTTTCACAAGAATTGGCGGAAAATCTTTCGAAGAGCGGTCGAACATTTTGTTCTCTTCTTTGTTATGAAATTCCAGAGCTTTACGTAGCCCCTCCAAGGTTACCGATTTTTCAACCTCCTGCCTGCGCCACCACTTTGCAAATTGGCCAAAGGTCATAGAGCTATACATATCCGGATCGGTCAGCTGGGTAAGCGTATTGTGATAAAAGACCGGACTCGAAAAATAGACGCGGTTGGCATCTGTTTTTGAAATACGAACATAGGTCGGAGTATAAGTAATGCTCCCCTGCTCGACATGCACTGGCCGTTTATACCAAAGCTCGTCGCCGACGTTTAAATCGAGTCCGTACGACTTAAGCGGCAAAATTTCCTGCACTTTCAACCAAGACGGCACAACTTCCTCAGCATCGGTCGCATCGACCCATTTTTTAAATCTGCCTAACGACATCTTTTCTGCATTTGACCCCTCGCCAACAGTAATAAACAGCGTACCGAGTCCGCGATCAATAACCTTGCCAGTAATATGATCGCGAATCGGATAATCTTCAAAAGACACATCGGTAATCTCGGCCTGCGGGCGGTCACCAAAAATCCGAACTACATTTTCCGGATCGTTATACTGCATAACGGTTCCAACCTCCAATGCAATGCCGGTCGTCTTACTTGCATTCTTTTTTATTTTCTTCTCCATCTGCTTCTTTTTTCCGGCACTAAAATTATCTTTAACGATTTTATCGAATTCATTAATAATGTTATTCGCCTCTTGATCGATATCTCCTTCTTGTTTTTTTAATAGGCGGATTGTGCGGTACTGTTCGGCAGTCTCCCGAGTATTTAAAAAAGCAATTACCGGCAAAATATTTTCGCGGCGCGGATCGAGACCGTAAATATTCGAAGCTTGCTCGCCCGTAATAATGGGAGGCCTGCCATCGCGCTGCTGTGCAAGTGCGGCCAAAGTACGCTTCAGCTCCTGATCGATTTTATCGTCGCGATAATTCAGCCGGCGAATCTTTTTTAACAGACTTTCAAACCGCTTATTTTGCGGCAGCGCTTCAGCATAACTCTCGATTCTTTCATTCCACTTCTCAATTTTTTCGCGAATTTCACGCTGAATTTTTCCGATATTCTTCCAAGACTCATTCACCGCCTCCATATTCCGAAACTCATTTTTAAACTGCTCGACATTAATATCCCCGGCCAGCAAACGCTGCACCATATTCAGCTGTTCCTGGCTTCCGGACGCCAAGGCCTCGCGCAAAATCTGGCGCGTGGACTCCTCTATCTCCATTTGTTGAATGCGGGTACCCATTTGGCGGCGCTGCTCGCGCTGCTCTTCTTGAGTGCTGCCGGTATTCACTTGTTGTCGCTGTGCCCTTGGCATATTCTAAAAATTATTGTGTACCTGGCTGTTTAACGAACTGCTTTATATTGGTTTTCGCGGTTTGATTGTCCGTTGTATTTACAACACTAATGATCAAATCCTCGTGTACGCCATGCGCCTGAATATCTTTAATTGCAGTTTTAATTGCCCCTTGTTCATCGGACGCTCCCTTTGCTTTTTCAATATCTTGGGCAAAACTTTTAATAGCAGAAATTTGGTCAACAGAAAGTGGCCGCAAGTTTCCATTTGATTTTTTATGACTGTCGATAATTGCGTTAAACAACTGCTCTGAAGTGCCACCGTAGAGCGCTTGAATTTCAGCTGCCTCCAGTTCTTCAAAAAAGCCTTGTTTTGCCGCAATAGCTGCCGGCTTTGTCTTGGCACGTTTTTCCGCACGCGCATCATCTTGTTTCGCAACAATTTTTGGCGCTTGCGTTGTTGGGGATGTTTGTTGTGATGGCGTCTGGCGCGAAGCTGTATCTGCTTTTTGAAGAAGTGCAGTAGGCGTGTCAATACGTGCACGTCGCAATGCACCATTCAAAACTTTATTATCAATAATTTGAACATCACTTCGATTTCCATCACGCGCAAAATCACGCAAATCTTGACTCTTTAAAAAGCCCTGACTCAGACCCTGTTCGCCTCCATTATCACGGATAACCCGTTCTCGAAATGCAGCCCAGTTTTGAGGGTTAAATAACTGCTCGGGATTTTTAATAATTACTTCTCCTACCTCATGCTGAGGTTTTGTCTGAAGATTGCGAATAAATTCGTGACTCACCGGAACGGCACCGCTAAGCAAAGATGTACCACGCTTCTGCTGTAGAATTTGAGCACCATGTCTGCCTGTCGCAATCAGCTGTTGAAGCGTAACGTTTTCTCCCTTTTTCTTTCCAAATAATCCGCTATCACCCACCGGAATAACCTGCGCATAGGTCGGCAGTTTAGCTGCAAACTTACCAAAGCTCTTCAAGTGTTCACTAATAAATCCGGTAATACCTTTGGCAACGGTTTTCTCCGCTGCACCAAAGACACCCGTCCAAATAATTGCAACCGATGCAACCGCCACCATAAGCTGCTGCAAATCAGTAATGCCGGTAACAAGTGCATTCGGATCGAGCGAACTCAGCGTATTCGACGAGAGCAGCTCTCCATGCAGCGATGGGTCTGCTTGAAATGCATCGAGCATAATGTACCCGATCGATAAGACCAAACCGATCTTAAGCGGTGCAAGGGCATTATTCAAAAAGAGATCTTTTAAATTTTCCCCCTCACCAAGCAGCTGTCCTATATTTGGAAATACAATAGCGACCGCCACGAGCGGCGAAGCCACTACACCCACCCACAAAATTACGAGGCGCAAAAGCAGCACAACAAAGAGTGCAACAAACGAAGCCGCATAGACCACAAATAAAACAGTATTAAAAATAATATTAAAGCCGAGCTGTGTAATGTCACGAATATCATCTTTTACAAATTTGAATTGATGTGCCTGAGCAAATTTAATGGCATAGACCATTGTAATATTGCTCTTATCGATCTGCCGGAAAAAATCCCGGGCCTTTTCTGTAAGTTGCCCTTGCTCGTCGCAATTACTCAGCAGCGGCTTTTCTTTGCTGGAGTTTGCACAACTTGCCTCCATAAGCTGGATCATATTGTTGTTACTCCCCACGGTTCCTGGCAGTGCAAAAACAGCACCGGTGAGTACATTCGTAAAATCCAAAACTACCTTTGCACCCAAAAATGAAAAGTTCACGAGAAGCAATGCAATAACAAATTTCGGCATCACTGTTTTAAAGGCAAGCGGCACACTTCCGCTCTCTTCTCCAACACCAAGCACGTTATATACAGCAATTGCCAAGAGTACCAGGACAAATCCGATATTCACCAAATTTCGGATCTGCACCCAGAGCGCCTGCAGCTTCGTGCCCATAGCACCCCCAAAGATCAGCTCGTTATCGAGCAAGCTTCCAATCATCGCAATTACCGGCCAGAGAATCATCGAGAGCGAGCGCAAAATCAGATTAATAATTTGATTAATTGAGTTCAGAATTTGCGTACTATCGCCGTCTCCAGCTTGTGCAAACGTTGTTTCGGGTATCAAGAGCGCTACACCAAGCACCGCCGCCAGCAGCAGCAGGCGCCGGGGTGTAATAATCTGTGATAGCAATTGTGTGGGGCTTGTGAAGCTCATAATGTATATGATTAAGCGAGTCCGATATCGCGGCTCTCTAATTCAGTTTTTAACTGTGCAGTCGTGGTGGCCTGCATTGCTGCACCGACTTTAAAAAACTCGATGATTTTTCCCTTTGCGCGCATAACACCGACAGAATCGGTTCCATAACCCAAAGCTGCCGCCTCTTGTTGCGTAACTTTTATAGAATCTGCATAGGGAACAAAACCGCGCTTCGGATATTTTTCTTGCTGATCTTTTGCCGAAGCATAGAGCTGCTCGTAGTGCTTAAACATATAGTCGGACAAATACGGATGTTTCGCAACTTCTTTGCGAATCCATTCCGCACCTTTCTTTGCAGCAACAAATTCAGCCTCCTGAGTAGTCGGCTCATGCCAATCGATAACATCGCGCAGTACTGCAGTAGTAGTTAATGCGGCAGTTCCGGCTCCCGCCCAAAAATATTTGTTCGTCCCGGTGTTCAAAACACCTTTAGCAACTGCTTTTATATATCCCTCATCATCTTTTTTCGATTTAACCGCATCAAATATTTCACCGCCTGCATTTAATATAGCAGTAAGCGCACCGAGTTCGGCAAGGCGGGACAATACCAAAGTATTGAAATTAAAAAAATACGTAACCGCATTATCAATTTTTCTTGTTTTTAACTGGTGTACCAATTTTTCTACATCTTCTTCACGTACAGCGGCAATCGCTTCGGCACGCTCGAGCGCACCGGCTACCGAAGCACGCGCACCTTTTGGAAATTTACCGGGATACTTTTTCGCTAAATTTTCAAATACAGGCGGCTCGCCAACATTTAATTGATCGAAAATCTTCAACGCCTCTTCTTTTGCCATAATTCCAGTTGTAACCAACTGCATCATGAGCTCGAGGCCTTTACCTTCGTTGCCATGTGCTATAAAGCGCGAAATAAAATCTGCGCGCTGTTCAGCTGTGAGGCCGCGCACAATCTCATGCCACATATCTGTTTCGAGGGCAGAGCGGGGACCGCCACGTGCATTGCCTTCCATAACAAATTCGTAAAGCGTCTCCATGTTTTTCCAGTAATTGGGGTTTTTTTCTTTGTCGAACTTCGCAACCTGCTTACCGTCGACCTTGTCGTATTGCGTGCCTCCCATAGGTTCAAAAATATTCGCAAGCCCCTGTGTCTCGGCGAGCATTGTGGTAATTTCCTGATTTTCAAGCGCCATATCAATCATCTCTTCGGGCGACAACTGCTCGAGAAGCTCGAGCGTCGATTGAAAAGCCATCAATTCGGCTGTCTCAAATGTCTCTTGTTTTGTCTCTTGCTGCTCCGAGTCGAGGTGACGAAATGGTGTCTTCTGGACCTTCATAGCCTGTGCCATAACTGCAGTCTGGCGCAGTGAGGCATTTAATCCGGCAAGTAAGCGCTGTGTTTCTGCTGTGGCCGCATCACGATCTGCAACCTTTTTTCGAATAGCATCAAAGAGACGCTGCTTGGTTAGGCTTACCTTAAGCTTTACCTGCTCAACGCGATTTTTATAATTCGGATTACTGTTCAGGCGCGCCCAGTGCGCAGCCGCCATTTTAGAAACCGTATCGGCCTGCTCCTTTGGCTGAGAAAAAAGAATCTCAAACATCTTTTCCATTGAGGCGGAAAAATCAGATTGAAATTTTTCTCCGGCTTCGCGCTCTGCGATCTGCTCCGGAGTTTCAATCGGCTCGATATGGTGTGGGCTTTCGGGCATAATTTAAAGTCGCAACAGACGAATAAAAGTATCGATCATCGGCTCATCGCCATCCTCCCATTCGGGCAGGTGCTTTAAGAGCGTTTTGCGAATAAGGCCGGGGTCTTGATCTTCAAGAGCAACAGTAATATCGGGATGTATACGCGAGCGAAAGCGCAGATACAAACGACCAACAAATGGCGGATCGTACACGACCCAAAAGTTTTTCAGCTTTGCGTACGAGAAAAAGTGGCGGCCAATGTGCACACCGCGCGAGGTAATTTCGATATCAACTTCTTCGGGTACATGCCGGTGAAATGCATAATACGCGACACAAAATGCGAGAATCGCGAGCGAAAAAGTCCACGCGCCGCTTACAAGACCGTACACAATCAACAGTGCCGCAACTAATCCCGCCACCACAAACCATAAAAAACTTTTTTCATGATGCTGGTATTCCGGTGCCCGCCAACGTATGTGGTGCTTTGTAGTCTTTTTTTGGTGCATAGCAACTTAAATTAAATCTTATTATCTTACCAGAAAAAGACCTCTTGAGGAAGGGAGTACTCCATTTCAAAAATGTGAGCAACGCGTTGCCGACGACACCGAAACAACAAAAATTACATTTGGCGATTTTTTGCCCGGGCAAAAACTTGCCCAACACTAAAAATATAGCCTCATTCAGGCTATTCAAGCGTTAATATTTGCGTCAAACACCTACCGGGTATACGCAATCAGCGCCATCTGACGTGCAGTTTTTACAGCGCGCGAGAGCATTTTTTGATGACCCAAACAGACTCCAGTGTAATACTTTGGAATAATTCGACCGTACTGTGAGATAAATCGGATCAGAAGCTTCGTATTTTTGTAATCGATGTACGTGACTTTCTGCTCACAGAAGGGACACATTTTTTTAGATCGGCCTGCAGTCATATAAAAATTGGAAGTTAAAATTATCCCTCAAAAAGATCTTCTTCCTCACCGCTTTGCTCCGAAGAACGAGGCGCAGAAGCAATGCCTGGAATCTCTTCATCGAGATCAAGATCGTGACTCGATTTTGTAGGTGCACCTGGAATCTCTTCATCAGCACGCTCACCTCGTTTATCAAGCATGATCATATCTTGTACAACGATTTCGGTGCGAAATTTCTTTGTACCATCTGGAAGATCTTGAACACGAGTCTTTAAATAGCCCTCAACATAGATCAATTTTCCTTTTTTAAGATATGTGTGACAAATCTCACCAAGTTTTGCCCAAGCAACTAACTCATGAAATTCAGCAGATTGTTGTTTGCGTCCATCCTTAGTCATCCAATCGCGGTTCGTTGCCAACCCGAAAGTTGCAATCTTTTGTCCGCTTGATGTCTCGCGCATCTCAGGATCGCGAGTTAAATTTCCAATAAGAATTACTTTGTTAACACTACGCATAAAATAAAAATTACTGAACTAAAAAGAAAAAATTATAATTTCAAATCGGGGTCGTCCAAAATATCGTCGAGCTTTGCAGAAACTTTTTTAAGCTGCTTCTCCTGTTCTTCTTTACTCATGGCCGGAACTGGCTCTGGCGCATCATGCTTAATAGATTCCACAGGACGCAGCTTCTTCTCAACTGCTTCCGTCTTTCGGTGCGGACGCTTCTGCTCCTCTTCTTCATCTTTTGCCGGCATTGGAATAACTTCATCGGTATGAGTTCCTGGCTTATAATCTTTTGGCATAACCAAAATCAACGAGCGCACAACCAGTGTATTCAGGCGCAAAGCATCACGAATTTCTACAAGTGCCTGCGGATCGGTCGAGAAGTTTAAAATTCCATAGTGACCCCGAGAGAGCTTCTTAATTTTATAGGGGAAACGGCGAACACCCCACTTCTCTTCATGAGTAACGGTACCATTTTCTTTTACGAGCTTCTTAATTGCATCAAACTCTTTTGCAAAATCAGACTCGGTGAGATCACCAGAGAAGATTACCATAAGTTCGTACGAATTTTGTGCAGTTGCAGTAGTCATAATATGCTTTGGATATGTGGCCTCAGAGGCCCCACAGTTCGTTCACACGAACAGCGAGGGCTACTCTAAAGGCATTGTTGAGAAAATGCAAGTTTTTTTGTAAACTCACCGGTAAAATTTATTTCGCAACTCTTTAAAAGTCATAAGTGCTTTGGTTGGCCGGCCGTGCGGGCAGGTTGCGCTATTCGGCGTGTTGGCCAGATCGCGCAACAGGGCCTCTTGCTCATGTGGCGTCAGCGGCATACCAAACGTAACCGACGACTTACAGGCAAGCGATTTAAGCATACGCTCAGGCGAGATTTTTTCTTGAAGCGGACCGCTATCTTCCCGCACCTCAGCAATAACATCGCGAATAATAGTTTCGAGCTTCTCATGAGCAATCTGTGCCGGACATGCCTGCACCACAATAGTATTGCCACTCCAGTGATCAAATTCAAAACCAAGCTGTTCAAGAAGCGGCTGCGCCGCACGAATTAATGCAAGCTCATCGGCGCTTAATTCAAGTTGGAGTGACAAAAGAAGCGGCTGTGATTGGGGCTTACGCTCATCGAAGGCACGCTTTAAACGTTCATATGTTACACGCTCATGTGCGGCATGCTGATCTATAAATGAGATGCCGTCAGTATCGCGCACCACAATATATGAATCGGCAATATACGTGAGGATAGTGGGCGTGCTGAATTCGGATTTGAGTTCATGATCGCGCTCACGCTTGAATTTATCTTCATGTGTGCCGTGTGCAAACTCTTGTGAAAAGTTCATCGCATCTTGTACGGCCTGCTTTTGCGGCGCAATGCTACCAAATGAAGAAACGTTCTGTAACTTTCCAATGGTCTCACGCTGACGCTCTTCTAAAGCATGGGTAACTGCAGCATGCACTGCCCGGTATACTTTGCCGGTATCGTGAAACTTAACCATAAGCTTTCGGGGATGCACATTTACATCGACAATATTTGGATTTACTTCAAGAAAAAGAACAAAGGACGGGAAGGTGCGTGCCGGAAGACGCGAGCCATATGCATGCATTACAGCACGCGCAATCGCTGCATCGGTAATGGGACGCTTATTCACAAATAAAAATTGGCGGCGGCGCGAAGACAAACTCGAACCAGGATGCGCAATAAACCCGCTGATAGTAAGAGTATCCTGTGCAGCGAGTACTGCTTGCAGCTCTTGTGAAAATTGTGTGCCGAGTATTGCAGCAATACGCTGCTGTACCTTTTCGTGCGCCGACACGTCGATAATTATCTTGCCATCACTCATCAAACGGAATGCAACTTTTGGATGCACGAGAGCAGCTGCCTGAACTTCGGCCGCAATATGCGCGAGCTCCGTAGACGATCTCTTAAGAAATTTTTTGCGCGCCGGCGTATTAAAAAACAAGTTCCGCACAATAATTTCGGTGCCTGGCGGACAGCCGATCGTCCCCTTATCCTGAAGCTTACCTCCGTCTATTCGCACCTCAAATCCTGCTTCATCTTCTTTTGTGCGCGTTCTTAAAACAACTTGTGCTACCGATGCAATTGCAGCCAAGGCTTCGCCACGAAATCCAAATGTTCCAATCGCCTGCAGGTCATCGAGCGCGCGAATTTTACTGGTTGCATGACGCTGAAACGAGGCAAGTGCATCCTCGGGATGCATACCGCAACCGTCGTCGCGCAGCGCGATTAAAATATCACCTCCCTGCTCTACTTCTAATTCAATGCGAGTGGCACCGGCATCGATGCTGTTTTCCAAAAGCTCTTTAACCACCGAAGCCGGGCGCTCAACCACTTCGCCCGCTGCAATTTGGCTAATTAAAATATCCGGAAGTTTTTGAATCTTTGGCATTATATTTTCTTGGTCATAGAAGCTGCTTTCAGTTCGTGAAGCGCATTAAGTGCATCGAGCGGAGTCATGGCATTAACATCGAACTCTTCGAGTTTATTTATAAGCTCGGCTCGCGCCGTGCCTGCCCCGCCTCGGCGGTGGCGCTCATCAAAGAAGCTTAACTGGTCTTCGTTTCGAATAGTTTCCGCAGCGCGCAACGCAACGGCTTTATCTACAACTTCCTCTTCCAAATCTCGCAAAATCGCCTTTGCTTTTTCTGTAATCGCAGCCGGCACACCGGCTAGACGTGCGACTTCGATTCCATAACTTTTACTCACCGGACCTTCCTGCACCCGATGCAAAAACACTACCTTATCTTTTTCTTCGCGCACACCAACGCTAAAATTTGCGGCGTGCGGCAAGCGGTCTGCAACGGCAATAAGTTCATGGTAGTGGGTCGCAAAAAGCGTCTTTGCACGCAGCGTATCGTGAATAAATTCTAAAATCGACCACGCAAGTGAGACGCCGTCATATGTAGAAGTTCCGCGCCCAATCTCATCCAAAATAATTAAACTGTGCTCTGTAGCATAGTGCAAAATCTGTGCCGTCTCTTGCATCTCGACCATAAAGGTACTCTGACCGTGTACAAGATTATCGCTCGCCCCGACACGGGTAAAAATCCGGTCGATCAGCGGAATTTTCGCAGAATCTGCCGGCACGAAACTTCCAATGTGAGCCAACAACGCAATGATTGCCGTCTGCCTAAGCCACGTACTCTTTCCACCCATATTCGGGCCGGTGAGCAGCACGACGCGCTGCTGGGAATGCAATACGGAATCGTTCGGCACAAAGCGCGCGCCTGGCATGGTCTCTACTACCGGATGACGTCCGTTTATAATTTCCAACTCGCTTCCCGCCGAACCAAGGCAAGGCCTTACGAAATTATGCTGTCCGCCCTGCTGCGCAATATGAGCCAGCGAATAGAGTGCATCGAGCGTACCGAAGGCACCGGCAACTTCTTGAATCGCAGGAGTATGCTCTTTAACCTTTTCGCGCAATTGCACAAATAACCGATATTCAAGCTCCTTCATCTTTTCTTCTGCACCAAGCACCTTCTCTTCGTACTCTTTTAATTCCGGTGTTATATAGCGCTCACTATTTGCGAGCGTCTGTTTGCGAATATAGTTTTCCGGAACATTTTTTACGTTTGATTTAGTAATTTCAATAAAGTATCCGAAAACATTGTTATAACGAATTTTAAGCGACTGGATTCCGGTGCGTGCGATTTCATCAGTTTGAATTTTTTGAATAATACTTTTCCCTTCGCTGCTTATCTGCATAAGTTCATCCAGCTCGT
>Ga0066639_10002717_pt1 | contig 15409 bp, 12 predicted proteins | sample CryGeyCG2114_010_2_FD_59504 | JGI IMG/M metagenome (GOLD analysis project Ga0066639, IMG submission 59504) | Groundwater microbial communities from aquifer - Crystal Geyser CG10_big_fil_rev_8/21/14_0.10 | ecosystem: Environmental > Aquatic > Deep subsurface > Groundwater | place: USA: Utah...
AGGTTTCTGAAAAAATTCAGGAGATTGGGAAAAAACAAAATCTGATGATTGACCAAATGGGGGAACTATCTAGCGAGGTTGGTTTGGTTATGGTTGGGCTAACTGCACCAAGGGAATTTGTTCTCAACCTTATGGAAAGATTAAAAATAGATAAGGTTCTTGCTATTGAAATTGCCAAAGAAGTTAATGATCAAATTTTTATGAAGGTTAGAGAATCTTTGAGAAAGATTCATAACTTGGAAGAAGATGCGCGAGAGATAGCCCTTAAAAAGAAAGAAACTTCTTTTGTGCCAGAGAATATGAAATCAACACCAGTGTCTTCTTCTATTCAAAAAAAGTTCACAGAGTCTGTTGTTTTAGGACAAGAAGAAAATGTCAAAAAAAATATAGAGGAAAAACCGTCTAATATTTCTCCAGATAATTTTCCCGTTGAACCTTCTGATACTGTCGACTTAACAGAGCCGATATCTTCTCAGCCAAATCAATATTTAGGAGAAAGCGGGGAAAAAGCTGATATGATTAGAGAAAAGAGTTTAGAAGAAGAAGTAGAAGAGTTTTACAAAAAGGAAAAATCTGTCAAGGAAGTCTCTATGTTAGAAGACCAGACTTTTCCAATAAAAAAGGAATTGAGCGAAGAAAAAATTGGAGGAATGGACACTGTGGCTCATGGTAAAATAAAAGCTGAAGAAGATAGAGCAATTGCAGATCTCGAAAAAGAAATTGCCAAAGCAAAAATAGAGAAGCGAGAAGAAGATAAAAACGTTTTTGATGAAAAGATACGGGGTAGACCTTTTAGAATGATGCCAGAAAAAACGAAATACGTAGAAGCAGGTGGTGACAGCAAAATATTGGTAGAAGAAAAAGTGAAAACTGCATACTCGCATGTAGATCCCTATAGAGAACCAACGGAGTAATTGATATGAGATTCCAAGTACCACAATTTATTGAAGTAGAAAGCAAACTTTTTGGTCCATTGACGATGAAGCAGTTCGTGTATTTAGTCGGAGGTGCGGGGTCTTTGTTTTTATTGTATATTTCACCTTTGCCTTCTTTTATTGCTTTGCTTATAGGTTTGCCGATAGGAGGATTGGCTTTGGCTTTGGCTTTTCAAAAAGTTAATGGACAGCCTTTTATAAAAGTGGTTGAGAACGCAATTGCGTACGCCATATCTTCAAAACTTTATATCTGGAAGAAAGAGGAGAAAAAGATGAAGATAGAAAGTATAGATGATTTAAACAAAAGAACTAAGGAGGCTATTCAACCAAAAGATCCTTTGGGTGTGCCAAAATTAACAAAGAGTAAACTAAAAGATTTGGCTTGGAGTTTGGATATCAAAAAAGAAACACGATAATGACTTCTAAATCAACACAACAATTTGTTCCAATAAAAGAAATACGTGATGGTGTCGCGGTTCTTAACGATGGATCATTAAGAATAGTTCTGATGGTGTCAACTCTAAATTTTGCTTTAAAATCAGAAGACGAGCAACAGGCTATTGTTATGCAGTACCAAAGTTTTTTAAATTCACTTGATTTTACTGTTCAGTTTTATATTCAATCCAGAAAATTGGACATTAATCCATATTTGGGTCTTTTGAATGAAGCAGAGAAAGAACAAACAAATGAGTTGTTGAAGATTCAAATTAAGGAATATATTGATTTTGTAAAAGACTTGGTGAAGATAACTAATGTTGTTGCAAAGTCGTTTTATGTTATCATCCCTTATACAACATCTTTTTCTCGTTCTAAAGGAGAAGGTTTTTTGTTTGGTTTATTCGGTAAAAAGAAGAACGAAACAGAAGAGGAAACTCAGTTTGAAGAAGCGAAGATTCAATTGCAACAAAGAGTGGATGTTGTCCAACAGGGATTGGCCAGGTCTGGGATCAGAGCCGTTCCATTAGAAACAGAAGAGCTAATTGAGCTATTCTATAAATTATTCAATCCTGGAGAAATAGAAAAGGAATTGAAATCATAAAATTATGTCGATATTAGATTCATTAAAACTTAAAAAGCAACCAAATGGCCTTTCTGAAGGGAGTGTTATGCCTGTTATTCCTCAAGATATTTACGAGACAGGTGTTTTGTCGTTGCAGGATGTTATCGCCCCTTCGGCCTTAGAGGTTGAGTCTAATTATATAAAAGTAGGGGATAAAGTCGCTAGAACAATTTTTGTAATGTCTTACCCACGTTTTTTGGCAATGAATTGGTTTGCTTCTGTTATTAACTTGGATAAAGTTTTTGATGTTTCTCTCTTTGTGCACCCGGTAGACACTTCTATCATATTGCGTCAATTACAGAAAAAAGTGGCAGAAGTTAAATCGCAAATAAATGAACGAGCAGAAAAAGGTCTTGTTCGCGACCCTATGTTAGACACAGCTTACCAAGACTTAGAAGTTTTGCGTGATAGTTTACAGCAAGCTCAAGAAAAGCTTTTTTCTGTTGGCCTTTATGTGACAATTTATGCTGATAATTTGTCAGAGCTTAACCGAACTGAAACTGAAATAAAATCGATGTTAGAATCTAAGATGGTGTATGTCCGCCCAAGTTTGTTCCAGCAAGTCGAAGGTTTCAAAAGCACAATTCCTATTTGTACTGACGTTTTAAAAATAAACAGCAAGTTGAACTCTTCTCCTTTATCTAGCATCTTTCCTTTTGTGTCGTTTGATTTGTCTTCTGATAGCGGGATTTTATATGGAATAAATAGACATAATAATAGTTTAGTTCTTTTTGATAGGTTCTCTTTAGAAAATTATAATTCTGTTCTTTTCGCGAAGTCTGGTGCTGGTAAAAGCTACACTGTGAAGCTGGAGATTCTTAGAAGTCTGATGTTTGATACGGAAGTTATTGTTATTGATCCTGAAAGGGAATATGAGTATTTGGCAGAGGCTGTTGGAGGGAGGTATTTTAACATTTCTTTGTCTTCTACTCATCATATCAATCCTTTTGATATTCCTCCCGTCGGAGCAGACGAAAACCCCATGGATGTCTTGCGCTCAAATATTATCAATCTAGTTGGGTTGTTTAGGCTTATGCTCGGTGGGCTGAACCCAGAAGAAGACGCTGTTATTGATAGAGCAATTACAGAAACATATGCAGCTAGAGATATTACAGGTGATTCAGATTTCTCAGATGCAATTCCTCCTACACTTTCTGACTTGGAGTTAGTTTTGGCTGGCATGGAAGGGGGGGAGTCGCTTGCTCAGAGGTTGGGTAAATATACAAAAGGGACATGGGCAGGCTTCTTGGATCAACCAACTAATGTTGATATTAATAAAAAAATGATTGTATTCTCTGTGCGAGATATGGAGGATGATTTAAGACCTGTTGCAATGTATATTATTACTCACTTTATTTGGAATATTGTGAGGAGAAATATTAAAAAGAGAATTCTTGTTGTTGACGAGGCGTGGTGGATGATGAAATCTGAAGACACAGCATCTTTCTTGTTTGGTATTGCTAAAAGGTGTAGAAAATATTATTTAGGATTAGCAACAATTACCCAGAACGTCGAAGACTTTATGGGTTCTCCTTATGGTGTGCCTATTATCACTAACTCATCAATGCAACTGCTTCTTAAGCAGGCACCTGCTTCTATTGATGTAGTTCAAAAAACATTTAATCTTACAGATGAAGAAAAATTCTTACTTTTAGAATCAGATGTTGGAGAGGGAATTTTTTTCGCGGGGATGAAACATGTTGCTATTAAAATACGAGCCTCATACACTGAGGACCAAATTATCACTTCAGATCCTGCCCAGCTTTTAGCTATTGAGAAAGCAAAAGGGGATTTAAGTTAAAGCAAGTCTTTCGCGAATATTTTCTTCGGCAAGCTCATCTCTTCTATGGAGATAAGTACTGTCCTCAACAAAAAACCTACACAGCAGATCCAAACTTTTTGTCTATGGATGACCTACAAGAACATTTCCACGAGCCTTGTTTCAGATATTTTTTATTTTCTCTGCTATTTCTTCAGCTTTTCCTTCTTTGTATTGTTTAGTTGGCCAAAAATGTTCCATACCATCATTGTGGTATCTAGGAATAATGTGTATATGAAAATGGGGAACATCTAATCCTACAACACTTAAAGCGACATAGTCTGCATTTGTTGCTTTTTTAATTGTTTCCATTAACTCTTTTGATTTAATATTCATATATGAGAGCAGTTCGTCTGGAGTGTTGGTCATTGTCTCGTGATGTTCTTTTGGAACTACTAAAGTATGTCCAGGATTTACTGGGTTAATGTCTAAGAAAGCAAAGACTTTCTCATCCTCATAAATTTTATAGCTTGGGATTTCTCCTCCTATAATTTTGCAAAAAATACAATTATTCATGTTTATTTCAATTACTAAATTACTAAATGGCTATATTTAAACAATTTAACAATTTTTGCGAAATTTATTTCGCATAAAGTTCATTTAATTTTTCCCTGGTTAGAGGACCGACGATTCCCATAATTGGTTTTATTTCATGGGTTTCTTGAAAGTTTTTAACTGATTCTTGAGTACAGGGACCAAAGTTGCCGTTGATAGGGCATTGGTTTTTTGTTTTATCTCTTGGGGGGTAAAGCCCTTCAACCAAGAGTGCTGTTTGCAGCGCAAGAACATCTTCGTTATTTATTATGCCATTTTTAAGATTGTTTTCCCACTTGTAGGGAAGATTGGCGAGTTTTTCTTGCGTCGGCACATGTCCATTATATGCATTCTCTTCAAAGAAGTTTTTTATTCCGACATAGGTTTGCATTGCCATCTCATTCAACGTTTTGGGTCGAACTTTAGGATTTATGAACCTTGCTTCATATATGTAGCCATATTCTATTAACATAACAGCAGCATCTAGGGTGTTGTATGAGCCTATAGCGATTAGGGATTGGTCCTCAATTAGACCGATATTCTCTTTTGGTAAGTCGCTTACTGGGAAGTATTTATTTAGTTGTTTAAATACTTTTTCCCCCAATGCTTTACTTGCTTTTGCATTTGAAAATTGTTTTTCTGGAATATAAATGGAGAAGCCAGTATACTCGCCAGGTTTGTTCCAACCTCTTCCTGGGTAATCATTAAAATGAACATGAATTACGATATCTATATTATTTTCATTCGCCCATTTATTTATTCCATAAAGGCGGGTAGCTGTTTTTGATGGAGCTTTATTGTGGATAATCCATTCTTCGTCTTTGATTAAGCCAGAACTGATTAAATCATCCATTATGCCTTTATGGCTGGCGCGGAAATTTTTAATGTTATTTTCTTCTTTGTCAAAATATGATAAAAACTTTTCTGAATATGTTCCAGTATTTTTGTCGTGAGTAATGAAAGCCTCTATTTTGTCATCTTCTTTAAAAAGGTTGTATAACTTTTCGGATAATTCAATATTCAGATCAAGTTCTTTTACCTCCCCCCCGAATTCTGTACCCCAAAAACTATCATCATGCCCGGAGACAATCAAAACTTTTATTTTTTCTTCTGTTTTTTCTGCGAGAGCATAATCTTGCTTCAGCTCTTCTTCAGTAATACTGTCTATAAAAAAAATTCCAGCAGTGAGGCTTTTTGCTTCTTTAATGTATAGTGTTAACCCTTCAGTAAAATTAGGCTTGAAGAAAAAAACGCCCAAAAGAGTAATAATTAAGATCGTTAAAATTAGAAGCGTTTTTTTGGAGTTTGAATTCATTGGTTTTATTTTAGCATATTCTAAATATATTTATAGCCATTTTAACCCTTTAAATATTTTTTCAGAGAGTCTAGCACTTTTTTGTGTTATAATATCTTTGATGAAAAAATGGCTTATTCGGGAACCAGTTGGCAAAGAGGATGCGGAAAAATTAGGAAATCTGCCGGATTTGGTTCGGTACCTTTTATTTTATAGAGGCATTAAAACTCAAGATGAGGCAGAAAAATTTTTAAACCCAGATTATGAAGCTCATTTGCATGATCCCTTTGACATGTTAGGAATGAATAAAGCTGTTGATAGAATTTTACAGGCGATAAAGAATGATGAAAGAATAATTATCTACGGTGATTATGACGCCGATGGTGTTTGCTCTAGCGTCATTATTTGTGAGTTTCTCAAAAAGATTGGTTTTGAAAATTACCATATTCACATTCCCGATAGACATAAAGATGGTTATGGTTTAACTCTAGAAGTGATAGATGAATTTATTGAACAAAATACAAAACTTTTAGTTACTTTTGATTGTGGAATTACAGATGTTGAAGAAGTCGCGAAAGCGAATAGTAATGGAATTGATGTAATTATAACCGATCACCATCTTGTTCAAGGCAAAGTGCCAAATGCATTCGCGATAGTTGATGCAAAACAAAAAGACGATAGATATCCCTTTGACATGCTTTGTGGAGCAGGAGTTTCTTTCAAATTAGTTCAGGCCTTAGTAGACAAGGCTGGAAAAGATTTAAAAATAGCCCCTGGTTGGGAAAAATGGCTTTTGGATTTAGTCGCTATCGCCACTATCGCAGACATGGTTCCCCTTGTTGATGAAAATAGAACTCTTACATATTTTGGGTTAAAAGTTTTAAAAAGATATAGACGACAAGGGATAAGCGCTTTTCTTAAAAAATTAAAAATAAATCCTGCTCACATAAATGAGGGTGATATAGGTTTTATGATTGCTCCGCGTGTGAATATCGCCAGTAGAATGGAACATGCCAATACTAGTTTTGAATTATTAAGTACTGAGTCTGAAGAAGAAGCAAATTGGATTGTCGGGCGTCTTGAGGAACTTAATAATAGTAGAAAAAAAATAGTTGAGAATATTTTAAAAGAAGTTTTTTTAAAATTTGATAAAGAGAAACCAGAAATTGTTTTTATTGGGAACCAAAACTGGCATCCTGGGGTTTTGGGAATAGCTGCCAATAGATTAATAGATAAATATAATTGTCCTGTTTTTTTGTGGGGGAAAGGAGAGTCTGTTGATTTTAAGGGTTCTTGTCGAGCATTAGCCGAAAGCGGTCTTAATCTTGTTGACTTAATGAATGAAATTCCTGATGGTATTTTGATTGGTGCTGGTGGACATGCCTTGGCAGGCGGTTTCACTATTAGAGAAGGACAAATAGAAAACTTAGAAAAAGGACTTATCGAAGCTTATAGAAAAGCTCCTAAAAATGAGACAGGTGAAGTTGTTTTAAATATAGACAAGAGACTTTCAATTGATGATATTAATTGGAGCATCTATTCAATGGTTGAAAAATTAGAGCCTTTTGGGGTTGAAAATCCTGCACCAGTATTTTTGTTTTCAAACATTGAAATAGATAATATAAAAAAATTTGGCAATGGTGGAATACATTTGCAACTAGATTTTAAAAAATCAGACAACAAAATAGTTCCGGCGATAGGTTTTTTTATAGCTAACGAAGAAAAATTCAACCTACAAAAAGGCGACAAAATCGACCTAGTCGCCTCAATAGAAAAATCAACTTTTCGTAATATACCAGAATTAAGGTTGAGGATAGTTGATTTGAGAAGGGTCAATCTGTAATAGAGTGGTCTTTTGTGTTAAAATTTATTTATGTTAAAACAAAAAAAAATAATTTATACTGATGGTGGTTCTCGGGGGAATCCTGGGCCTGCTGGGGTTGGCGTCTTCATCACCGATGAAAAAGGTAATAAAATGAACGGATTTTCTAAGGCTATTGGGACTCGGACTAATAATGAAGCGGAATATGAGGCCGTTATTTTGGCTTTGCAAAAAGTTAAGCATCTTTATGGAAAAGATAAAGTTAAAAATTTTGAGATAGAATTTAGATTGGATAGCCAGCTTATTGCTCGTCAACTTGGAGGAAAATATAAAATGGAGGCGGAACATTTATGGCCTTTATTTATGAAAATTTGGAATTTGAGAGTTGAGCTCGGTTTGTCCGGAGAGAAAATGAAATTTGTAGAAATCCCTCGTGAAAAAAACAAAGAAGCAGATGCGCTTGCAAATGAGGCCATGGATGAAGCGATGGGAATCAAAAAAGGGACAAAAGGACTGTTTTGAAATACCTTTGATTTGCATTACAGAACGGCTTTAAATTTTTAAAGGCTGTTTTTGTTATTTAAATTAATTTATTGAAAATTTGAAATTTAAAATTGGAAATTTCAGCAAAAGTAGGTTCCCTCAACTATCAAACGAGATTATTTGTCTTCTTGGTTTTTTGATTGGAATTACAATAGAATCTTTTACTGGCTGGGGCTGGGGATTTATTTTGTTTTTTGGATTTTTGGGGTCGGTGTTTGGTGTTTTTTATTTTGTAAATCACACGCTTATACGAAAGCCGTGTGAAAGATGGAGCGGCTTTTTGTTGCTCACTTTATTTTTTCTAAGCATCTTTCTTGGCATGGCTCGGTATGAAATAAAAAATAATTCCAATGATTTTGGTTGGCTGGAAAATAAGATTGATCAAACAGAGATTTTTGAGGGGGTTATTGTTGATGAACCAGATGAAAGAGAAAAGTACATGAGATTAGTTGTAGAAGTAAGTGGTCCCGTTTTCGCCGAAGCTACAGAGAAGCAAACTGTTGAAAAGAAATCTAATACTAAGGTTTTGGTTTATACAAAACTTTACCCAAAATTTAATTACGGCGATAAAGTCGAATTAAAAGGAAAAATTCAAAAACCCAAAAATAGCGTTCGCCATCCGATGGCGAGCAAGGAGGAAGTTGGCAGCGTTAGGGATTTTGATTGGAAAAGTTATCTCGCTAAAGATGAAATTTATTTTGAGATGTTTTATCCGCAGGTGGAGTTAGTTTCTTCTAAAAATGGTAATTTTATAAAAGCTGGACTACTTAGCATCAAACAAAAATATTTAGATGGTTTGGGAAGAATAATTCCTGAGCCTCATGCCTCTTTCGTTGGGGGTCTGACTATTGGAGCAAAGCAAAGTATCCCAGTAGATTTGCAGGAAGATTTTAAGCGAACAGGGACAATTCATATGATTGTGCTTTCCGGCTACAACATTACACTCGTCATCAATGTGATAATGAGAATATTGAGTTTTCTTCCTCAATCTTTCGGAATAAGTTTGAGCGTTGTTGGAATTATCTTGTTTGCGATAATGACGGGAGGGACGGCGACCGTCATTAGGGCATCCATTATGGCGATATTTGTTTTGATTGCCAGATGGTCGGGGAGGATATATGGAGCAATTCGCGCACTTTTTATTGCGGGTTTCCTGATGGTTTTGCATAACCCTAAGATTTTGGTTTTTGATACTTCTTTTCAACTTTCTTTCTTGGCGACGTTGGCGTTGATTTATGTTTATCCTGTGATGGAGGAGATGTTTAAAAAAATATTACGAACACCTTGTCATCCCGATGAATCGGGATACCACTCATCTAAAGAGTGGTGGACTGCACCTAAAGCGGGGGGCAGGGTGTTTAAGTATCTCAAAACCATCCCCGAAAAACTCCAACTCCGCGACATTATTCTATCAACCATTTCCGTCCAGCTTTTTGTTTTACCTTTGCTTCTTTACAAAATAGGAGATTTTTCCATTGTCGCTTTGCCAGTAAATATTTTAATTTTACCCGTAATCCCCGCAACAATGTTTTTTGGATTTATAACTGGAATTTTAGGGATGGTTCCTCTGTTTGGAGAAGTCGGCTTAATTTTGGCTACGCCTTTCGCTTGGTTAAGTTATGCCTTCCTCCGATATGAGACTTGGGTAGTGGAAATTTTCGCAAAACTCCCATTCGCCTCATTCACAATTCCATATTTTCCATTGTGGTTGATGGTTTGGATTTATTGCGTTTTTGCTTTTATCATTTATAAATTTGGAACAAAAAAACTGGAGTAGTTTTCCGCATAGCCCCTGATATAATAATCCAAATATTCTTTCTTTTCCTGTGCTAAAATAAAAAATATAAACAATCAATATGCAAAATTTTCGTGAAAATTTCAAATATTATTTTGTTGGCTTTCTTGTCGTTATTGCAATTTTCGTTTGGTATACAACTTTCACTGAAGATAGAAACGGCTATCTCACTGTAGCCTTTTTGGATGTTGGGCAAGGCGATGCCGTTTTTATTGATGCACCCAATGGTAACCAAATTTTGATTGATAGCGGAGTGAACAAAAAAGTTTTGAGCGAGCTTGGAAAGATAATGCCTTTTTATGATAGATCAATTGACGTTATTTTAGCGACTCATCCAGATGGCGACCATATCGGCGGTTTTCCAAGCGTTTTAGATAAATTCAAAGTCAGTACGATTATTGAATCAGGCAATACTTCTGGTTCCCCCGTTTATGAAGAATTTAATAAAAAAGCAAACGAAGAAAACGCAAAAAGAATTTTAGCGAGAAGGGGACAGAGGATTGAACTTGGTTTTGTGGGAGAAAATGATGTCTATTTAGAAATTCTTTTCCCTGATAGAGATGTTTCTGGTTTAGAAGCTAACGATGCTTCTATCGTCGCTAAGTTAGTTTATGGCTCAAATTCTTTTTTACTGACTGGCGATTCACCAAAAAAGATGGAGGAGTATTTAGTGTCGCTTTCTCCAGAAGATCTAGATGTTGATGTTTTAAAATTAGGTCATCATGGTTCAAAAACTTCCACTTCTGAATCTTTGGTTGGCTTTGCAAGTCCAGAATATGTCATCATTCAAGTTGGTGAAAATAATTATGGGCATCCTAGTCCAGAAACCTTGGAGACTCTTAATAATTTTGAAATTCCAATTCTTCGTAACGACCTTCTTGGAGCAATAATAATGAAGAGTGATGGGGAAGGTGTTTGGTTTTTAAGATAGACAGTCGCTCATTTTCAAGCTATTATATTTAATATGAAAGAAAAGAAACACTCATTATTATTTAAGCTTTTTTATTATGGTGTTGTATCGGGGCTTGTCTTTGGAATTATCGGGTCTATTGCTTTTGCTTTCTGGTTCTCGTCTCTTGAGATACCTGATTTTGGTGCCTTTGGAAATAGAAAAGTTGTAGAATCGACAAAAATTTATGATAGAACTGGGGAAATATTGCTTTGGGACGTCCATGAAAACATTAAACGGACGGTTGTTCCTTTTGATGAAATTTCTCGTCATTTAAAGAATGCAACAATAGCAATCGAGGATGATACTTTCTATCAGCATCACGGTTTTGACCCGATGGCGATAATGAGGGCATTTATTGCTAATCTTAAGACAGGGAGAGCTGGGCAGGGTGGCTCTACGATTACTCAACAATTAGTAAAATATGCGTTTTTAACAAGAGAAAAAAGTTATTCTAGAAAAATTAAAGAATTAGTTTTGTCTTTAAAACTTGAGCAAGTTTTTGAAAAGGACCAAATTTTGGAATTTTATCTTAATGAGATTCCTTATGGCGGAAGCAATTATGGGGCAGAGGCTGCATGTCAGAGTCTTTATGATAAAAGTGCCAATGAAATTACGCTCGCTGAGGCGGCTTATTTGGCAGCCATTGCGAATGCTCCAACTTTTTACTCTCCTTATGGAAATAATATAGAAGAGCTTGAAACAAGAAAGAATTTGGTTTTAAGTAGGATGACAGCTCTTGGTTTTATAACTCAAAAAGAGGAAGATCAAGCAAAAGAAGAAAAAGTTAAGTTTGTCTCTAAAGGCGATCAAACAATTAAAGCTCCTCATTTTACGATGTTTACTGTAATGAATCTTGAGGAAAAATATGGTAGAGATGTTGTAGAACAGGGCGGGCTCAAAGTTATTACAACTCTTGATTATGAACTTCAACAAAAAGCTGAAGAGCTTGTCACTAAACATTCTAAAATAAATCTTGAGAAGTATAATGCTAGCAATGCTGCTGTTGTGGTAGTAGATTCGAAGACTGGGCAAATTTTGACAATGGTAGGATCAAAAGATTACTTTGATGTTGAAAATGGCGGAAATTTTAATGTGGCCGTAGCTCGCAGGCAACCTGGTTCTTCAATTAAGCCTTTTATTTATGCCACGGCTTTTAAAAAGGGATATACTCCTGATACTGTTCTGTTTGATTTGGTGACAGAATTTAATAGTTCTTGTAATCCTGATATGACTCCAAAACTAGAGTGGGGGGTAAAAGAAGAAGATTGCTATCATCCTCAAAATTATGATGGGAAATTTAAGGGACCAATTAAGCTTAAAGATGCTTTAGCTCAATCTAGAAATATTCCAGCTGTTAAACTTCTCTATTTGGCTGGTTTACAAGATTCCGCTGAAACTATTCAAAATATGGGTATTACTACTTTGGGTGACATAAACAGGTACGGTCTCACTTTGGTACTTGGCGGAGGGGAGGTAAGTCTTTTGGATATGACTGGAGCTTATTCTGTTTTTGCGAATGAAGGCAATAGAAACCCAAATACTGGGATTCTTAAGATTGAAGACAATAACGGAAAAGTTTTAGAAGAATATAGAAACGATGCTCAGATGGTTTTAGATAGAAATATTGCCTTATCTATTTCTGATATTCTTTCTGATAATAATGCCCGGTCGCCTGCTTTTGGTGCAAATTCGTGGCTTCATATTCCTGGTAAGGATGTCGCTGCAAAAACTGGTACGACTAATAGTTCTCGTGACGCTTGGGTTCTTGGCTACACGCCAAACCTTGCGGTTGGTGTTTGGGTTGGAAATAATGATAATTCCATAATGGCTCAAAAATCTTCTAGTGAGATTGCTGCACCTCTTTGGAATGAATTTATTAAGTCATCATTTACTTTATATCCCGCAGAAGATAAATTTCCAGAGCCAGACTTAGATTATCCGGAAGATCTAAAACCTGTTTTGCGTGGGGAATGGAGAGGTGGCTTGACTTACAACGTCGATAAAGTATCAACAAAATTAGCGACAGAGCTTACCCCATTAGAAATGACTGAGGAGAAAGTTTTACAACAGATTCACAATATTCTTTATTGGGTTGATAAAAATGATCCTCAAGGGTCTATTCCAAGTGATCCAACGCAAGATTCTCAGTTTGAATTGTGGGAAAAGCCCGTAAGGGATTGGGTTAATGAACAAAATTTGCAAGAGCAAATAATAACAGATTTGCCGACAGAAACAGACGACGTTCACCGTCCAGAAAATTATCCAAAAATAACAATTGATTTTCCTCAGCTAAATGCTTTATATAATCCAAGGAATATTATGAACGTGAAAATTTCTTATGAGAGTAAGTATGGTCTAGGGCAGGTAGACTATTTCTTAGATGATACCTTTTTAGGTTCTGTTACTCAAAAACCTTTTGATTTTGCTTTTATTCCTTTGAGTTCAATGGAGTTTGAGAAAAAAACGGCTAAATTGAAAATTATCGCTTATGATAATGTTAGGAATAAAATGACAGTAGTTATGCCTTTAAACTTTAGTTCGGAAATTTAAAAATGGAGTGGAGTTATTTTGTTTAAGTAATTAAAATCTAATATCTTTAGGAGCTCTCTTTCCCATTTTTTCGGAAAGCTTTTGAAGAGCCGTTTGTTTCCTCATAAAAATTTCACTTTGAATAGCGGGATTTTTAATTTTTAAATATAGTATCCCTCCTCGCAAATCAATATCATTAGGGTTAAGAGAAAAACCCAACGTCTCTTTCAACGCGTCAACAACCGTGTCTTGCATAAATTGTTTAGGCGGTTTAAGACTCTTAAATCTCTCAAGATAACCAGCCAGGGTATTCCATGACATAATTTTATTTTAGCACAGCTTGCGTGTTTTGACTCAAATTGATTGCTTGTTAGGTTTATATATAAAAAGCCTCTAGGGGGTAAATTTCGCAAGAGTTTTTCCTGTGGTTGTATATAATTATATTTTATCTCTTAAACCCCAAAAACTAACTATTGACTTAGAAAGCTGTCGTGGTAGAGTGGAGAGAGACTTGGTAGAACTAAGACATGTGTCTTAGTTTTTTATGTTAAAAAAAGGAGAAAAAAAATGGAAAAGGAGAAAAATAAAAATATTTTGTCTCCAAAAAAAGTTGTTCTTTCTTTTTTTCATTATGGAAAAAAGAAAGAAATAACGATAACAACCCTGTCTCTGGGAAGGTTTCCAGAAACAGGGTGGAATGCTGTCATCACGACGGCAAGTTCTAGTCTCTTTTCTTCTGGGAAAGAGGTTCCAGACAATGCGATAAGAGACGCATTGTCTCAAGCTCTCGGGGTCAAATTCCACGAATTGAATGTGAAATTTGATGAGAGAAGCGGGACTGCAGAAATTGAGGTGTTGGAGAACACCTCAAGAGAAGAAAGAGTTGTACACTCTTTCATATTGCAATTGTAATTTTTTTTAGACATTGGCTTCCAGTAGCCGATGTCTAAAAAATTAAATTAAAAAGGTCTAGTAATACAAACTAGACCTTTTTTATGGACTTTTCTCTTATTTTCTCGTATAATTTAAACAAGCTAACTTAATAAACCGTGTTTAAGATGCTTTGGTTAGCAGATAGATAGGACAAGAAACAAAATTCTCGTTCTTTAATCTGAAAATCAAATTCTCAAATACGGTGAAAAATTATGCAAAAAAAAGAATATTCCATGAATTTCGCGGGCAAACCTCTTGCCGTTGAATTCACCGATTTGGCCGACCAAGCAGACGGCTCTGTTTTGGTTACTCACGGGAAAACTAAAGTTTTTGCCAGTGCAGTAATGTCTAAAAAAGCGAATCAAAGTGCCGGATGGTTTCCTCTCGTAGTAAATTACGAAGAGAAATTTTACTCGGCAGGTAAAATTTTGGGAAGTCGTTTTATGAGACGAGAAGGTCGCCCTTCAGATGAAGCAACTCTCACAAGTCGTATTATAGACAGAACAATCAGACCCCTTTTTAATCACAGTGTAAGAAACGAGATTCAAATTATCGTTTATGCTCTTACAGTAGACGGAGAAAATGATACGGATATACCAGCGGTAATTGCTGCCTCTTTAGCTATCGCCACATCGGATATCCCATGGGGAGGACCTGTTGGAGCTACGAGAATTTGTCTAGATGAAAATGGAGGGTTCGTAATAAACGGAAACCATGAACTAAGAGAAAAAACAAAAATGGATATTATTGTTTGTGGAGGAAACGGCAAGCTAAATATGATAGAGGCCGGAGCAAAAGAAGTAGACGAAAAAACAGCGGCAAAAGCGATTGCCATTGCTCAAGAAGAAATTAACAAACTGGAAGAATTTCAACAAAAAATAATTTCTGAAATAGGTAAACCAAAAAGGGAATTGGATCTTTTGGCAGAACCTTCAGAAATGCAAGAAATGTTTGATGAACATATTTATGCCGATTTAGAAAAAGCCATTTACACAAATCAAAAATCTGACACGAGCGGAATCAATGATAAATGGCACACAATATGTGAAGAAAAATTTGGGGAAGAGTACAAAAATGTCGCGGAAGATAAGTTTGAAAAAATTACCGACAGTATCATTCACAAAAATATTCTAGAGAACGACAAACGACCTGACGGGCGAAAAATGGATGAAATTAGGCATCTTTATGCTGAA
>Ga0066639_10002720_pt1 | contig 15397 bp, 12 predicted proteins | sample CryGeyCG2114_010_2_FD_59504 | JGI IMG/M metagenome (GOLD analysis project Ga0066639, IMG submission 59504) | Groundwater microbial communities from aquifer - Crystal Geyser CG10_big_fil_rev_8/21/14_0.10 | ecosystem: Environmental > Aquatic > Deep subsurface > Groundwater | place: USA: Utah...
ATTGGGCACAGGGACGGATTCGGGATCTACACAAGAAATATGTAGGGATGGTCGTAAAAACCAAAGAACGTCCTAAGATAACTTCTTTGATGCGGGAATTTTATGGTCGTTTATCCTCTATCCTTAAGCAGATTGAACCCAATATAAAATATCTTAATGAGGTACGGAAAATCTTGAAGACTTATCCTGATATCAAAGAGATGTTCACTGTCTGCATCTACGGTTTTCCTAACGTGGGCAAGACTACTCTTCTCAATAAACTTACGGGAACTACTGCTAAGACTGCTTCATACGCCTTCACTACCTTGGGAATAAATGCAGGTTATTTCACGCTTGGCAAAAAGAAAGTTCAGGTCCTTGACGTTCCCGGCACCTTAGCCCGAAAGGATAAGATGAATGCTGTTGAATTACAGGCTGAATTGGTAGCCACTGATGTTGCTGACGTCTTTGTTTATGTTTTTGATCTTACTGCTAATTGCGGTTATCCTGTAGTCGAGCAGGAAGCGTTATACAAAAAAATAGTTAACGGCAATAAAAAAGTTTTTGTTTACCTTAGTAAGATGGATCTGCTTGATAAGAAAGTTGTTTCTGAGTTTAAACATAAACATTATACCCTCAATGAGATAAAAGGAAACATTGCTAAACTCGTCCCAGAGAATCCCGAACCATCGTTGCCTGATGATTCTGCATAAAATTCCTTCTCTTTGCTTTTTTTTATCAGTTTAGGGTTTCACAGTTACGAAACTTCGAAATTACTCAATTGGTTAAATTTATATACCAGTAAGTTATTTTATCAGCAAGATGGAGCTAAAGGAAGAGAAGTTATCAAGGGCGATCAGCGCTTTTTCTAGAAGGCAGATTCTTCGTTTATTAGCAGATAAAGAGCTAACCGTCAAAGAAATCGCTGAAAAAACTTCTCAATCCGTATCTTTAGCTTCTCGTCATCTAAAACTGCTTTATGATCTTGGGTTCCTTACAGTAAGGAGAGAATTTCCTCATAAATTCTACTCTTTGAAAATTAAGGAGCTGAAACAATTGCTCGTAATCTATGATAAGGTGCTAGGAAAATTATGAATAAAAAAAATAGGATTGTTTGGAAGAGGAGTGGATCAAATCCTTTGACTAGGTCGCACGACATGAAAGAAATGATCCTCATTTTCTTAGCCATCAGCGGAATTTTTTCCTTGTTACTATTTTCTTCCTTTTCTCATCAAGGTGAAATCAGTTTTGTGGTTAGCAAGACTACTACAACTTTGACTGGTGCAGTTATTGGCACTCCACTATTAGAAGCCCTTCCTGACAACTCTTCTAACATTCCCTCCCAAATTTATGATGAACCAACTAACCAAACGGTATCTGACCCTCAATCAGAACCGCAACAACCAACACAACCGGATTCCCTGCAGGAAGTGATTCCTGCAGAGGAACCATCTCCTTCAGAACAACCAATTCTGGGGGAATCTCCTATTCCTCTTGGGGCTAGTCTTCAAGGGGAACAGGTTTTACCTTCTTCGGATAATACTAAAAATCAATCCTCCTTATCGTCACAATCATCGGGAGGGGGGGAAGTCACCGCTCAGGCTAATTGTGCTGCTTGGCCTTGCAGCTGTGGAGATATCATCACTGCTTCGATAACTCTGACCAGCAATTTAACCTGCAGCAGTCTTTTTGCCTTAACTGTTGCAACTTCTAATCTTGTTATTGATGGAGGTGGTTATTATCTCATTGGCACAGTTGAAGGAAATGGAACGGGGATATTAGTTAATAATTCAGAAAATGTTACTATCAAGAATTTTGCCGGACTTGATAACTTCAGCAAAAATGTATACGGCGAAAACATGACTTTGAGCAATATTGTAAATAACAATATTACTACCATAAATAACTCTGCTGGTTCTGCGGGGGTATTTTTTTCCCTGAACTCTTCACATAATTTTATTACTAATAATGTCATCCAAACCGGTGAGAACTCTAAGGGGATTCAGTTTGTAAATTCTAATTTGAATAATTCCATCGTCAACAATAACATCACTGCTGATAGTCCTGGCAGCCAAAATATCTTACTTGCCAATTCTAATAACAATAACACCAATATCTCTAATAATTTTATTACAATATTTATTGGTCCAAGTGCCTTGGATATTCAATCAGGTTACAATTATATCTCTAATAATACCATGATCAGCAATGGTGCGAGTACTTTGCTTAATTTTGAGAATAGTGGTGGGTATAATATGGTTGATAGTAATAATTTTACACTCAATGCAGCCGGAAACAATTACATTGATTCAGCTGTCCATGCCATCTTATCGCAAACTAGTGGTAATAATATCAGCAGGAATACTATTACTGCCTCAGCACAATATGCGCAAGGTATAACTCTTTTTAATGGTATGATAAATATTATCGACCATAATTATTTCTTCATCAGCGGTCAAGATAGTTTTGCTATTGGTTTCATCGATGGTGCATCTAACAATACCATCTCTTCCAACAATATCACTGTCACTGGTTCAGGTGCCAGTCATACTATCTATGAAGATTTTATCGGTCTTGATGGTCTTTTGGGGTTAAATTTTATTGAAAATAATAACTTAAGTTCTTTGCTAAATTATACTATCTATGATGGAGAACCTGCTGAAACATCGCTTATTTATAATAACAGCTATGGCTTCTTCAATATCACAAAAAGCAACATCACTTCTAATGTAAGCTTAGTGGTAGGAGAAAATGTTTTGCTTTCCTATAACAATGTGGGTCTTCTTAGCAATATTCAAAATTTAGAGTTGAACAGCTCCGCGCAATTAGAATTAAAAAGTCTGGAGTGGATCAATGTTTCTGAATTATTGCTGGATGGCACTAGATGTGATAATACTGATCTATGCAACATCAGTTATGACTATTCATCTGGCATCCTTACAGCTGATGTTAGTTATCTTGGTAATTTCAGCACTACCAGCAACAACAATCAGCCTAGCGTAGATTCCATCTATCTTAATGCTTCTGATTTTCCCAATAACCTGACTACGGCTAACCTTACTTTGAATTTATCTTTTTCCGATGCTGATGGCAATCCAGTAAAAAATATATCTAATTGGCTGGTAGAAGGCAATTCCTTAACCTTATTGAACATGCCATTTGAAGGAATCAATAAAACAACTACCGGCAACGCTTGGGATTATAGCGGATTTGAGAATCATGGTTTGGTGACCGCTGCAATCTGGAATGCCACTGGTGGTTTTGATGGTAAAGGAGCTTACGAGTTTACTAATGCTCTTAATGCCATCTCACTAAACTTTTCTTTTGCTGTCTCTGATTTTACGCTCACTCTTTTTGCTAAATATCATAACTATTCTAATGGCGATGTTTTTTCCGTTGGTGATAAAAATGGTCTCAGCCTTGGTTTTTCTTCCGGTGGTGAACCATATTTTTCCGCCCAGAACATTTCTTTTGCCAACATCACCAAATATAACAACAGCATTCCCCCTAATTCAAATACTACCAGCTACAATGGTCAGATTCCTTTAGGCGAAGCCGGTTCTGGAGATACAAGTACTGTTGGTTATCCTGCAGTCATCAAAGACGGTAATACCTATAAAATGTGGTATTCTGGTTATCCTTACATATTTTATGCCACTTCTCCTGATGGCTTAACCTGGACAAAGTATAACAACAGCGCACCTCCTGATTCTGATACTGTGAGCTATCATGGCCAGATCCCGCAAGGAACTGCTCCGTTAGGCGGCGATTTACAGATTGCTCAATTACCTGCAGTAATCAAAGATGGTGAAACCTATAAGATGTGGTATGTGGGAAATAATGTTAGTGGAGTAACCCATATATTTTATGCTACTTCTCCTGACGGCTTAACTTGGACGAAGTATAACAATAGTATCCCTCCAAATTCTGATGATGTTAGTTACAATGGCCAGATTCCTCAGGGAACTACTGGTAAGGGTGATGCAGGATATGTCTATGGATTGTCAGTAATAAAAGATGGCAATCTCTATAAGATGTGGTACTCCGGTTTTGATGGTGTTGCAAGTAGCCGCATTTATTATGCTACATCATCTGATGGTTTAATCTGGACAAAGTACAACAACACTATCCCTCCGAATTCTGATACCATTAGTTACAACGGTCAAATACCTCTGGGAACAAATAGTCTTCATGGAGATTATAAATCATCTTTTTATCCTAATGTAATCAAGGATGGTGATTCTTTTAAAATGTGGTATACTGGCTATGATAATAATAATTATCGTATTTTTTACGCTACCTCTCCTGATGGCTTAACTTGGACAAAACAAAATAATAGTATCCCTCAGAACTCCAATAATGTAAGTTATCATGGTCAGATTCCTCTCGGCAGTGATGGTCAAGGTGATGATAGCAGAACACAAAGTGTGAGCGTGGTAAAAGATGGCAACACCTACAAGATGTGGTATACTGGTTATGATGGTATCGGCGGGTTTAGGATTTATTATGCCACTCTTGATAGTGGTCTTAATTTTTCAACGCAAGCAGAAAATTCTTGGACTACAATTTCTCTTAGTAAACGAGCCAACGCCAGTAAATTTTATGTTAATGGGATAGAAAGATCCAGTGCCAATTTCAGCACGATAATCCTTAATGGTACTATCCATCTTGGTGACTCTTTTAACGGTTCTATCGATGAAGTGCAGATTTACAATCGTTCCTTGTCTGCTGAGCAGATTTTGGCCTTATACAATAACCAGACCAATCTCATCGTCAGCAACGAAACAACTAGTGGCGAGACCTGGTCAGCCTGTGTTACACCTAATGACGGACTGGAAGACGGTATTAAAACTTGTTCAAATAATGTGACTATCCTTTACACCATCTCCTACCCTACGGTAAACCTTAATTTTCCGCAAGGTAATTATTGGGATAATACAGGGTCTATAAATTTCAATTGTTCAGCTAATAGTGTGGATTTAGCAAATATTACTCTTTGGACCAATAGCAATGGGATTTGGCATGCCAATCAGACCAACGCAACTGCTCTGGGAGGAGATAATTCTACCATTTTTACCCTAACCAACCTCAATGACAACAACACTGGTTATCTCTGGAACTGCTTGGCTTATGATACTAGTGGAGGTAGCAGTTTCAGTACCGCTAATCGCACTTTCTATATTGACACTATCTCTCCTATCAGCAACATCACCATCTCTCCAACTAAAGTTTATTTCGGCATAACTAATATCAGCATCGACTGGAATGCTTTCGACCTCAATGAAAGTTATGTTAATGCCAATGTCACTTATCCCAATGGGTCTCTGCTTGCTCAATCAAGTGATGACACCATTGATTTCCTGCTTAACACCACCAACCTTACTGCTACAGGAAGTTATAGGGTTATTGTCTGGATCAATGATTCTGCCGGTAATTTCAATTATAGCAATACCACTTTCACAGTTACCGATAATCTTGCTCCTGAAGTCACTCTTAATTATCCTCCTGATAATTATTGGAATAACACTGCTAATATCATCTTCAATTGCAGTGCAACTAATCTCAATCTTAGTAATATTACTTTATGGACGGATACTAATGGTTCTTGGTCTGCTAACCAAACAAAAACTTTGCTTGGTTCTGATAATTCAACTTTATTTAATTTGACTAGCCTTAATGATAATAATACTGGCTATCTCTGGAACTGCTTAGCTTATGACAGCAGTGGCAACAGCAATTTCAGTGTCGCTAATCGTACTTTCTATATTGATAGCAGTGCGCCTAATGTTAACTTAATTTCGCCTAGCGTTGACTATGTTAATAATTCCTTGTCTTTGCTTTATGTAAATTTCACCTGCAATGCCTCAGATTCAAATCAGCTTAGCAATCTTTCTCTCTATCTGACAGATTCAACCAACCAGTCATTTTTAGCCAATCAAACAGTTTTTATCAATGGAACCTTCAACGAATCTAATTGGACGATACCACTCCGTTCTGGAAATTATACTTGGGATTGTTATGCCTGTGATGTAGCTGGTAGTTGTAATTTCAGCAGCAACAATCGAACAATAAATCTTAACGCCACTGTGGCTCAGCTTGGTGTTCCCTTGACCGGGACAGTAACTCTTGTCGAAAACCTTACTGACTTTGGTGATGGCTTGATCATCGGTGCCAATAATACAGTCATTGAAGGAGCCGGTTTTAATGTTGTTAGTAATGGCTCAGGCAGTGGTATAAATATCAGTAGTTTCAGTAACGTGATTATTCAAAATGTTGTGGTAGATAACTTCTCTGTTGGCTTAGATCTAAACAACACCCAGAACGTTACTATTTCCAATATCACGATTGTCTCAGCAAACCTTTCTGGTTCAGTGGGGATAAGTCTCGGTTCTGGTTCTAACGGCAACAATTTAACCAACCTTAATATCTCAGTTTCCGGCAACAACAGTATTGGTCTTTATCTTAACAATTCAGCCAATAATACCCTTACTTCCCTGAGCCTTAGTTCTGCTGCAGGTCCCGAACTGGTTCTAAGCAATACTTCTCAGAATAATTCATTCACTAACGTAACCTTGGATAACGGTCCTAAATTTACCAGTAGCTTAATCTATAGTTTATCTGTTGATGTAAACACCACCCCTCCTACCGATCCTTCAGGTCAAACTTCATTGTCTTATTATCTAACTCTAGACAATCTTAGTTCCGATAGTCATGTTGATTTCAATTTAAGTTACTTAGATTCAGATCTCTCTGGTCTAACCGAAAGCACTGTTAGGGTTTATCATTATAATGATACTAGCGGCGAATGGTCTGTGCTCGCTGATTCATACTTAGATGCAGATAATAATATAGTCGTTTCAGGATTTGTTAATTCATTCTCCACTTTTGGTGTTTTCGGTGACACTTTTTCTGGTGGCAGTGAAACTCCTTCTGGTGGTGGCGGTGGAGGAAGTACGATCAGTTATCCCCCAGTCGAAACAGCACCATTAGTTCGTCCTGAAGTACCAATCAACTCTCCGATCTCGGCCCCAATAACTGAAGAAGCAACTCCAGAACTTCCTCTAACAGAAGTTGAAGAAACTCCCCTTAGCCAACTTATCAAAAGTGAAGCCTTGGTAGCTCAGGCTATCGCCTCTGATCTGTTACAGCTGGCTAAAGGCTTAGGTAGTCTAGTCTGGATAGTCTTGTTGGTCTTAGTCATCGGTATGCTGTTATTATTAATCCATCTTAAACGTAAGGGTCACTCAGCAATTATCTTCCAACATACTGCTCAGAAAAAACTGCTTGATCGTCAGAATATGTCACCTCCGGAGAGGTTAGCTTCCGAAATGCGTAATATCAATAGCAAGCTTAATTATCTTAACCAGAGCAGTGAACCGGGAAAGGAGAATGTCTTGTCGGGAAAATCTTCGATAGAAAATAGTGAATTAGCTAGAATCGAAAAGGAATTAGCTAGATTAAGATAAACATTATTAGAAAAACAATTAATTTTCAAATTAAGCTTTTACAACAACTTTACAAGGGCAAGGAAATTTCTTAGCTGCTCTATTCAATGCTTCTCGGGCAATCTTGGAGTTAGCTTTATTAACCCTTACTTCCATCAAATCCTGACCTTCTCTGACCCTAGCCGCTGAACCGATAGACTTACCGTAAGCCTTCTTCATACCTGTACTAAGACGGTCTGCACCAGCTCCAGAAGCTAATGCATTCTCCCTTAAGACATGGAAAGGATAAATCTTAATCCTCAGATGGTATTCTTTACCTAGATTTTTTTCTAGCAATCTGTTAGAAGTCATCCTGGCTGCTTCAATAGAATTATGGCGGACGTTCAAAGCCTTCTGAGATACCAGTCTTAAAGTGGTATCATATTCGTTTTGTGGCTTGCCCATATCAAACTTGATTATCTTCATATGCGGGAAACCTCCACGCACATAGTTCTTATTAGTATACTTGCTAATTCTGGTATAAGGTCTTTCTAAGTTCTGATATGCTACGTTCTTACGTAATCTTGCCATTTTAGCTTAGAATTTCGGTTTATTTATAAAGATTTTGCTTTCTTGAAGAGGGTTTTCAGTATAACCTATTCTTCTTGCTCCACAAACTCCGTCAGTAGTTTATTCTTGTCCATCAAAACAGAATAAGTGATGTTATCCAGTTTCTTTTCTTCAACAAACTTAACAAATCTGGTCTTCCGTTCTGCACTCCAGGTAGCAAAGGTCTTGGCTGTCTTGCAGAGATAATTAACATCACAATGACCCACCCTTAAATCTTTTCCTTCATGTCTTGCGGGATGTAAAGGACACAACAATTTGCCATTTTCTTCAATCAGGTTGCGACAGACACCATTTCTCAGATCATCCGGATGTCTTCTTTCGCGGAAAACTAAAAATTCCTCTTCAGTCTGCGGATTAGCTTCCTTGAATTCCAGAGTGTTTTTCTTAATCGCTTCCTCAATCTTAGATTTTCCCAGGAAATCGTGTCCGCAGCAGCCCATACAGCCACCGCTTAATTGACATAATACTGAAAATACCATCTTACATCTCTAGCGGTGCTTTGATCCCTAGCAACCTTAAGCCGTTTTCTAACACTTGTCTGGTGCAATCAACTAACAATAATCTGGCTTTCATCACGTTTTTTCTATCAGAAATAACAGGGCATTTATGGTAGAACTCATTGTACTTTTGCGCTAAAGTGATGAGATAATTAGCTAGGTGATGCGGTTTGTAAGTCTTGACTACCTGAACTATGATTTGTGGGAATTTGTAGAGAAGATTAATCACTTCTTTCTCTTCTGCCAATTTTAAGGACTCAAAACTGATATGCTCACTGCTTTCCATTTGCTGCTCTTGCTTAGCTTTCCTTAAGATAGAACAAGACCTAGCATGAGTGTATTGTAAGTAAGGTGCAGTTTCTCCGTCAAAAGAAAGCATCCTGTCCCAATCAAAGTTAATATCCTTAACTCTGTCGTTGCTTAGATCAGCAAAAATTATTGCTCCTACACCTACTATCTTGGCTACTTCTTCTTTATCTTTCAGTTTAGGATTTTTTTCTTCAATAATTTTCTCAGCTAAAGTTATGGCTTTATCCAGCACTTCTTCCAAGAAGATGACTCTACCTTTCCTTGTGGACATCTTACCTTCCGGAAACCTGAACAAACCGAATGGCACATGGATAAATTTATTTTCTCCATATAAATCTAAAACCGTGAATAATTGTTGGAAATGTAATTTTTGTTCTCCACCAACCACATAGATAATTTTTTCCGGTCGATATTTTTGCAGGCGGAAAAAAGCAGCTGCCAGATCTCTAGTTGCATAAGTAGAAGCACCATCCGATTTTCTTAGCATCAACGGCGGCATCTTATACTTTTCCAAATCTACTACTAAAGCCCCTTCCGAAATTTCCGTCTTGACTTTCTGCTGCAATTGTTCGATACTCTTGTCCAGCAGATTGTTATAGAAAGCTTCACCATGATAAGAATCAAAATCAACGTCAAGGACCTTATAAATCCTCTTGAATTCCTGCAGACTTAGCTCCTTGAATTCTTCCCACTGCTGATGGTATCCCTTGTCACCATCTTCTAGTCTCTTGAAAGCAGCTCGGGCTTCATCATCCAGAGTACTATGTTTTTCTGCTTCATCATGAAACTTGACATAAAGTGAAAGTAGATATTTGATAGGATTTTTCTGCAGTTCTTCTTTATCACCCCATTTTTCATAGGCAACAATAAGTTTGCCAAACTGTGTACCCCAATCTCCTAGATGATTGATACCAGTAACTTCATAACCTAATTCCTTGTGCACTTTGTAGAGACAGGCACCGATGACCGTGCTTCTGAGATGCCCGATACCAAAAGGTTTAGCGATGTTTGGCGATGAATATTCTACGATGATCTTTTTTCCTTTCCCTAAATTCTGCTTGCCATAAGTTTTTCTTTCCTTGAAAATCTTTCTTAACGTCACTTCCGCTAAGACACTAGGCTTGATAAAGAAGTTTAGGTATGGTCCGGAAACCTGAATTATTTCCAAGAAATCTGGCAGGATCATCTTTCCCTGCAACTGCTCGGCTGCTTCTTTCGGATTCTTGCCCAGCTTGAAGCAAGGGAAAGCATAATCTCCCATCGCGGGGTTAGGTGGCACTTCCAGTAAGTTATCTACTTCCTCTGAACTTAGCTTAGTCTGCTCTTGCAATAGTTTGCTAATCTCTTCCTGAAAATCCATAGTTGCTAAGAAACTAACTTTATTTAAATAAATTGCCTAGTTTTATCAGGTGAGATCAGAGAAGTGATTAATAAATCAATCATTCTTAATAACCTTATCTATTTTCAACCACACAAACATTTTTATACTAATTTTTGGAATCAACTACTTTTAATGGAAAGAATAGATGTCATCTCGATGCGCGATTTCTCCAAGGAGCAGATTCTCTCGATTCTTGCCGTGGCTTCTGATGTTAAGAAAGCTCTGCATAATCCTGCCTTCAATGAAGTCTTCCGCGAAAAATATGGTTATTACGTCAACGAACTGCTGAAGGATCTGAAGATAGCCACTTTGTTCTTAGAAAACAGTACTAGAACAAATCATTCGTTTAGGGCAGCTGTCCTTAGTGGTGGTGGTTCATTTGATGGTTTTCCTTCCGCAAATTACACTTCTTTGAAGAAAGGAGAAACCTGGGCCGATACTGCTGCCATGTTTGCTGGCTATGGCTATGATGCTATTGTCATGCGTAGCACTACCGAAGGATTACCGAGGTGGACAAAACATTCACTTAAAAAAACGCACGCTCTGCTGCAGCATCAGCATCATAAGTTAGGCGCTCCTTACAATTCCTTAGTGCCCATGATTGTCAATGGCGGTGATGGTAAGAACCAGCATCCGACGCAATGTTTCTTGGACTTATTTACGATGCAGGAAATTGCTAGGGCGCACGGAAAAAATTTAGAAGGTCTAAATTTAGCATTGCTTAATGATCTGGCACATGGCCGCACCAATGCTTCTTTGATGTCTGTTGCCCATCATTTCAATTTCACTTTGCATCTTGCTTATCCGCCACGTTTTGGTCCGCAAGCACATCGCCTAGAGATGTTGAAAAGGAAAGGAGTGCAAATCTTTGATTATCAGCAGGATTTTCAGATGGCAATGAGGAATTCTTTCATCGCTTATCATTCCCGACCACAGAAAGAGCGGGTTGGGGAAGGTGAAGATCTTATCTCCATCAAGAAACTTGGTCAGATTAGTAAGAAAGTCTACGACGAGTTGGGAGAAAATGCCCCTTATCTAATGCATCCTTTACCAGTTGATGCCGATACTTTTGAGGAAATTGCTGCAGATATGAGGGAGCACCCCTTGAATATAACTAAGTTGCAATCTTCCAATGGCTTGCCGGTTCGTATTGCTTTGCTAGCCATCGGTCTAGGTCGAATAAAAAATATTCTTCCTGATCTTGCTAGTATTTATGGCAGTCATATCGTGCGCTTGTTAGATCTGCCATTGAAAGAGAAGCGGAAGGAATTGGTCAATCCACGTTCCGGCTATATTGAAAATAATGGCATCGTTTTAGATCACATCCCTGCTGGCATGGGACGGAGATTAGCAGGAATTCTCGGTTTGGAAAAAAATAAGATCCCAAAAGTTATCTCTGATTACATCCCCGTCAATGATGGTAAGCAACCATTCAAGGACATCATCAAGATCCATCAGAAATTTGAATTAAGTAAAGAACATTATGAAGCCATTGCCTTGATTGCTCCTGATATTTCCCTCAGTTTCGTTGAGAATGGTCAAGTTGTCCGTAAGGTAAGACCAGTTTTAGGGACGATGGTCAAGAGCCGTGTCAAATGTGGTAATCATGATTGTGTAACAAATATCGAGAAAGAGCACGTCAATCCCCGTCATTACATCTTAGATGATCGTAAGACTTTGGAATGCTACTACTGTGAACATCTAGATTCGATCCAAAAAATATATGAGGAGAATAGATTTATTTATTTGTGATTTCTCTTCATTTTACATTCTCACTTATGATACTTTTCTCCTTTTATTATCGTAAAAGCCCGATACAATTGTTCTACAAAAATGACCCGCACCATCTGATTCGGAAAAGTCATCTTGGATAAAGAAATTTTTTCCTCATATTTTAAATTCTTAGGTAGCCCTTCCGCTTCTCCGATGACAAAAGTAATGTCCTTATTCTCTAAATTAACCTTCTTAATATAATCAGAGAATTCTTTAGAAGTAAATTCTTTGCCTTTTTCATCCAAGGCAATCACAAAACCTTTTACAGCTTCCAAAGATCCATCAAGATATTCAACCTTAGCATATTTGCTCAACCGTTTAATGTATTCCTGCAGAACTTCCTTTACGTAAGCTTCCTTGACTTTTCCTAATCCCAAGATTCTGATCATTTTAATTTAAAGTGGACCGACCGAGACTTTCGAAAACAGTTCATGAAATAACCATTTGGTCGAACTCGGACCTGACCCTAGCCAAGGGTCTATTCTACCATTATATTATCGGCCCATTGCTCAAATAAAATTCTAACTTACTTATAAAGTTATACCCTAAGTTTTATAAAATCAAACTTCTTCCTAAAACCTAATGAACGAAGAGGTAAAAAAAGAGATCATCTATGATTTGCAGGAAGCCTTGAAGATTTTGGAAGTCAAGGAAGCTCATGATGTTGAGGAACTTAAGGTTTTAAGTGACCATGGCATCGAAGATGTGGCCTTGCATAAAGATCTGGACCTTATTTCGGTCGCTGTCTTAATCTATTCTATCTACAAGGTTTTCCACTGTATGAGAGATGAAGAATACACTAACCTCAAATCTGAACTCAATAGTGCGATTACTCAACTTAAGCAAGGTAATCTTGGCCGCTATAACAAAGCAATAAAAACATCATTTAAGATCGTGCGACAATGCAACGCTAAAGTTAAGGAGCATTTGCAGGATGTGATGGATGCTGCCAAGATCAAGAAAGGTACTGCTTTATTAGAGAAAGGATTATCTATGGGTCAGGCTGCTGGCTTGATGGGTTTATCAAATTGGGATCTACAACAGTATGCCGGTAAAACCTCTGTCATATCACAACATAATGAAAAAATTCACGCTGACAAAAGAATGATGAGAGCGTTAAAGGTGTTTGGCTTATGACTAAAGTAATATTTTTTGATGCTGGACCGATAATTTCTTTAGTGATGTCTCGTTTAATCTTCATTTTGCCGGAACTGAAGAAACATTATGGTGGCAAATTTTACATTACACCTGCTGTGAAGAAAGAACTGGTAGGTCGTCCTTTGACCATCAAACGTTTCCGCTTTGAAGCGTTGCAGGTCATGCGTCTGATCAGGGAAGGTGTGTTAGAAGTATATGACCATGTACCACAAGATAAAACCAAGATGCTTATCGATTTAGCGAACAATTCTTTTAAGATAAATAGCAAGCCGTTAGAAGTGATGCAATCTGGTGAGATGGAATCAGTAGCTTGCGCCTTGCAGGAAGATGCCGCCACCGTAGTCATGGATGAAAGAACTTTGCGTCTCTTCATTGAAAACAATAAGGAAATGCGTCATCTGCTGGAAATCCGTTTCAAGAAGAAGGTAGAGATTGATAAAGCCAAAGTTGAGGAATTCAGTAATCTTCTCCAGAAGATCAACATCATCCGTTCCATTGAGCTAACTGGTGTAGCCTATAAATTAGGTTTGCTAGATCCCTACCTTCCTAAGATCAAAGGAGGTAAAGAAACCTTGCTTGATGCAATCTTGTGGACTGTAAAATTTAATGGATGCGCTGTAACCGAACATGAGATTGAGGAAATAAAAACCTATCTACTTAAATAAATAATTATATCTTTTGAAATCTTCCCTGAACGTCGGAACAAATTTTTCTGGGCTTTCATCCATCAGCTTCAATAATTCTTCTCGGGTAAACTTTTTGTGATTGACCAATTCTTCATTTAGCTTAACCTCTCCATCATGTCTACCCCAAAAGATACTAGTGAAAAATTCAATTGGTTTCCCTTCATGTGGCATGGATGTAAATTTCTTCACACAAAACTTTAATTCGCAATCAATTCCTAACTCTTCCTTTAATTCTCTGGCTGCGGCTTGTTCATAAGTTTCACCAAATTTAACATGGCCAACAGCAGAAACATCTAAGCAGCCAGGATAAGTGATTTTATTATCTGCCCTTTGACAGACAATAAATTTCCCCTCATTATCTTTAACATAGATGGCAACATTCCGTGAGATGAATCTTTTTGACAATTTATTACTCTTAGTATCGCTACCAATAACTTCATCCTGTTCATTCACTACATGCAATAACTCTGTCATTTTTGTATTAATGTCGTCAGTATATTTTAAATTTAACGCAAAATAAACAATATCTTTTTAAAGCAGATATCTCTTTAACTTACAAGATGGGTAAGAGATGTATTGTCTGCAGTGAAGAAGCTGAATACAAAATCAAAGATACTTCTGACTACTACTGTAAAGATTGCGCCCTAGAGAACTTTTCCGATCTAGCTATGTTGCTGAAAGTTGAGGAAGAAGTTAATCGCCTTAAGGAAGCAATCAAGGAACGCTTAGAAGCGGAACTAGCTGCTCAGGAAAATGAACTCTCAGAAGACCAAGAAATCTCTGATGATTCGAAAAAAGAAACTCAAGATGAATAAGATTGTTAAATTTGGGAAAATAACCACTTCTCGCCAGGAATTGATCGATATCACCAAGGCTTGGCTAGCTCTATCTTTAGCATTTACTTTCGTTTTTTCCGGAATGAGTTTGTTGAGTAGTGGCGCTGGTTTTGCTAATCTATTTTCATTTGATTTTCTAAAATTATTTTTAATCTCTTTATTCACGGCCGGTATTGGATTTCTCTTTCATGAACTAGGCCATAAATTTGTGGCTCAAAAATATGGCTGTGTCGCCGAGTTTAGAGCTTTCGATAATATGTTATACCTGGCTGTTGGCTTAGCTGTAGCAATCGGTTTCATCTTCGCTGCTCCCGGAGCGGTGATGATCAGTGGTATGGTAACAAGGAAAGAAAATGGTATCATTAGTGTTGCTGGTCCTTTAGTGAATTATGTTTTAGGAATGATCTTTTTAGGGTTAGCATTCGCTTTTCCCGGATTAAGATATATTTTCACTGTCGGTTTCAGCATCAACATGTGGTTAGGTTTATTCAATATGATTCCTTTCGGTAATTTCGATGGGATAAAAATTCTGGCCTGGAACCGTTATGTCTGGGTTGCCATGGCTGTTTTTGGTGGTTTCTTCGTCTTTTTTTTCTGAGTTTGGTCTAATTTATTTTTTTCCGACGAGAACAAAACTTTTATATACTAGTTTTCCCTCGAGAACTAAAAAGAAGGTGTTCTTAAAAAAAGAAGGTGATAAAACTTGAAGCAGCATGTCTTTCAG
>Ga0066639_10002732_pt1 | contig 15361 bp, 13 predicted proteins | sample CryGeyCG2114_010_2_FD_59504 | JGI IMG/M metagenome (GOLD analysis project Ga0066639, IMG submission 59504) | Groundwater microbial communities from aquifer - Crystal Geyser CG10_big_fil_rev_8/21/14_0.10 | ecosystem: Environmental > Aquatic > Deep subsurface > Groundwater | place: USA: Utah...
CTCGATAAAGATAGCTTAAATATCCTAAGCTAAATGAGCACAAGAAAAGTGTGATGAGTTGATTGTAATCCATTGTATACTCAAGTGATTTAAAAATTAAGTAGCACAGCGAACTTAAGAAAATCCCTACCCACTTATTGTAGTTTTTAACCAAAAATTCTAATAAAATTTTTCTAAATAAAACTTCCTCTACCAGCACAAAAAGGACAATTGCGCTACCTTTTATGAGGAATGCAGAAAGTAAACCCACTAGATTGTCTGGTGTTTGAAAAATGCCTTTCCATGTATAAACGTTGAAATAAATCAGCGTTGCCATGTAAAAAGTAGTGAATAAAAAACCTCTAAAGAGACCTGAGAAAAATGATTTACGAGGACGCATCCAATTTAAAAAATTAGGGATGATTCCTGCAAATAATAGGGGTCTTAAAGTTTGAATGATTAGTACAAAACAAAAAGCAGTTACACCATTTAAGAAAAAAATAAATGTATCGTAGGATTGACCAATAGACTGGAGAGGGTGAGTGGGAACTTCCATTTGCTCAAAAAGAAAAAAATAGACAAATGAGATAATGCTTAAGCTAATCCATTTAATTAATTTAAAAATGATTACGTACAGCACAATGGCTACGCCAAACCAATGACGATTTAATAGGTTTTTAAGTTGAACTTGTTGCATCATTTTAGAATCTTATTTTTGTGTCAATTTTTTTACTCTTTAGAATATGATAATCAGGACAAGGCATTGATGCAAAGATTAAAAGAAGTTATTCTCTATTTGAGAGAGTCATGAGACTTTTTAGGTATTATTTTTTATGATTACTTTAACCGGAGTTTCAAAGTGGTATGATTCAGGGGGGAGCCAGAATTCTCACCGTGTATTGGACCAATTACATTTACATCTAAATCAGGGCGAATTTTTATATATCATCGGAGGCACGGGTGCGGGAAAATCTACTCTCTTAAAGATGATCGCCACTGAAGATCGTCCCTCTCAAGGGAGAGTTCAGCTTTTTGGATACGACTTAGATTTAGTTTCTCCTCCGACGCTTAAGGCGATTCGGCAAGTGATTGGGTATGTGCCGCAGGATATTCGATTGCTTTCAGACTTTACTGTTTTTGAAAACATTGCTGTTTCACTTAGCTTGGCTGGAAAGCGTTCGATTCAAAAAAATGCGAAACAAAAAATTAATGAAATTTTAGAAAAACTTGGACTTATTCAGAAACGAAATCAATTAGCTAGAGTTTTATCAGGAGGTGAAGCTCAAAAAGTAGCCGTCGCGCGCGCACTTATTCGTGCCCCAGAAGTAATCGTTGCAGATGAGCCAACTGGAGCTCAGGATCCAGATTCTACTTGGTCGTTGATGGATTTGCTCATTCGAGCAAATGATTCGGGAGTGACGACTTTGATTGCAACCCATGATCGTCAAATTGTAAAAAGAATTAGAAAGTCTTGTGCGACTTTAAAGCAAGGTCGAGTTTCACGTGAGGAGAATGTATGTTTTTATTAAAACTTGCTTTAAGACCTTGGAAAATTTCTCCCTTCAGTCAATTAACAAGTATATTGAGTGTTTCTTTTTTAATTTATTTAGGAACATTAATGAGTTGGTTAATTGTTGGAATGAAACCGCTTGTTGAGCAAATTAAAAGTGAGCAAATGGCAGTTTTGTATTTTAATCCAAATTTACAAGATCAAGACAGAGCAAAATTAACAGACGAAATTACGGTTTTAGTCGGAGCCCACGCAGAGACGTATTTTGTAAGTGCAGAAAATTTTCTAACGGAGTTAAAAAAAACAGAGCCAGCACTTGTTAGGCAAATTTTAGATTTAGGGGATACGCTTTTTAAAACAACAAATGAATCCTCCGATGCCTCCACTTCTATGGTTCCGAGTTATTTAAGCGTTAGTGGAAGATTAAACGAAGATGTTGTTTCACAAATAAAAAAAAAACAGGGAGTTCTCAAGGTTGATCTTTCCTCGCATAGGTATCAAAGTGTTTTAGGGGCCTTTGAAGCGATTGAAACAATATTAAAAGCATTACTCATCGGATTATTAGTAGCCCTACTCAGTGCAGCTTTTCACTTAGCAAAACATCACCAAGGGTTTGTGAGTGAGGCTCGTTCGCTTTTACAGCTGATGGGAGCTGGCGAAGTGAAACTATTAGTCCCTCATTTTTTATCAGGAGCATTTATTGGGATTGGGGCTTCTGTTCTGACTGGTGTTTTTTGGTTTATTTCTGCTCCAATGATTCATGAGTATTTGCAGATCTTGTTTCCACTTTTAAAAGGAATTGATGTCCCAAGGCTACAGGGGACTTTAATTGTGTGCTTAGGTGGAGTTTTATTTGCATTGTTTAGTGGATTATTAGGGGCGTTTTATAGCCGGAGCTCAAAGCTAGTATGATGGGTCGAGGACTTCTTTTTTTATTTTTCATTCTTTACTCGACCAATAGTTTTTCTGGGATTAAAGCGGATAAGAAAAATCTTTCAAGTGAGTTAAGTGCAATAAGAGGAAAAATTATTCGAGTTGAAAAGGGGCTAATTAATACTCTTAAAACTCAAAACAAAACCAAAGAGCAGTTAAAAACAATACAATCTCTTCTTGAATTACAAAAACAAGAAAGAACACTGAGTCAAACACGTTTAACTCAATTAGAAGATTTTATTGCCGAACTTGAATCAAGACGAACAACGTTAAAAAAGAAAATCGAGGAGCAAAAACTTGCAATTTATGGTTCATTAGTCGGAATTCATCAAACCTTAAGGCAGCGACCTCTAGTGATTGGTCAACCTGTAGAGCTAATGAACGAATCTCCAAAGCGTGAGCTGCTTTCTAAGATTGTGGATCGACGAGTAAAAGAAATTGAAATTTTAAAGATAGATTTAGTGGATGCAGATGAGCTCGAATCAAAAATTCAAAGAGAAAAAAATCAATTGGTGTATGTTTTTCAGGATTTGAAAGAGCAAGAAAGCTTATTGTCTTTTCACAAAAAACTTCAAGAAGATGTTTTAGATAGACAGAGTGCAGAGCGCATTGTTCAATTGGAAAGTTATCAAGAATTGAAGAGCTCTGAGCAGGAAGTCGAAAGCTTGATTCAAACTTTTAATGCGAGAGCGGAGCTTAAAAAAGCTGAAGCGATTGAGCGTGAAACCACTAAAGCTATTGTTTTAGGAGATTTTGAAAAACTAAAAGGGAAACTTCCTTTTCCGGTAGTTGGAAAGATTCAATCTTCGTTTGGGCGATCTTATGATCAAAAAACAGGACTTAATATCTTTAAAAAAGGAATTGAAATTCAGACCGAAGTCAATGCAGATGTCAAAAGTATAGCGGCGGGGAAGGTTGTTTATTCTGGTCAATTGGCGCAATACGGCAAAGTCGTTATTTTAGATCATGGTGAGCACTATTACTCTTTGTACGCGCACTTAGGCGAGATTGATGCGCGAGTGGGTGAGTGGATGAAATACGGCGAGAAACTAGGCAAAATTGATACAACAGGAATTCCTCTGTATTTTGAGATTCGATCTCACAATGTTGCTGTTAATCCATTGCAGTGGCTCGATAATTCGATTATTTTTTAATAATGAGTATAAAAAAATTATTCTTATTTGTAGTTGTATTGAGTAACCTTGGATTTTTACATTTGTCTGCTTTTGCAGAGGATGATGCAAAACAGGAAAAATCAAATCAAGATGCAAACTATAAAACCCTAGAGCTTTTTCAAAAAGTTTTACATTTTGTTGAAACCAATTACGTTGACCCTGTCGAAAAAAATAAACTCGTGCGTGGAGCAATTAAAGGAATTATGGATACACTTGATCCGCACTCAAATTTTCTACCGCCTGATGTTTTTAGAGACATGAAAGTTGATACAAGTGGTAAATTTGGTGGAGTAGGAATTGAAGTAGGTATGGTCGATAACGTACTTACGGTAGTTGCTCCAATTGAAGATACACCTGCTTGGAAAGCGGGCATTCGACCAAACGATCGTATTGTTAAAATTGATGGTGAAAGCACTAAAGGCTTATCGATCTCTGATGCCGTTTCTAAAATGCGTGGAAAAAAAGGATCTAAGATTCAACTCTCTATTTATAGAGATGGGTTTACAGAAATGAAAGACATGTCTCTGACAAGAGATTTAATTAAGATTCGTTCTGTTCGGTATGAGTTATTAGAACCAGAGGTAGGCTACATAAGATTGTCTACATTTAATGAAAATGCTTCTGATGATATCGAAAAAGCAATTCGTAAGCTTGAGGACAAACAACCCATTAAAGGACTTGTTTTGGATTTAAGGACAAATCCAGGTGGGTTGCTTGATGAAGCCGTCGATGTGACGTCTATGTTTGTAGATGAGGGCGTAGTGGTTTCCACAATGGGAAGACACAAAGACCAAAAAGAAGTAAGAAATATTAAAACCTCTATTAAGGCTAGAAAGGATTTCGCCATGGCTGTGCTTGTAAATTCAAGTTCAGCATCAGCCTCTGAGATTGTTGCAGGTGCATTACAAGATCATAAAAGAGCAATTATTTTAGGCCAACCTACCTTTGGAAAAGGTTCTGTGCAAACGGTAATTGATTTAGGCAATGATATGGGGCTTAAGCTTACTATCGCCAGGTATTACACACCAAGTGGGAGAAGCATTCAGGAAAAAGGAGTGATGCCAGATATTATTTTAGACGAGTTTGATCCTAAATTATTGAGCCAGGCCAAAATTAGTCGTAAAATCACGCGCGAAAAAGACTTAAAGGGACATATGGTCAACGATCAAGAATCTAAAAATGAATTTGCAGTCAATGAACTGAAAGCAATTGGTTCAATGAAGAAAAATGATAGTTCTGACTCTGAAGAGGACAACAAGGAAGCTTTATTGCCTATAGAGTTTAAACCAAAGGAAGACTATCAAGTTCAAGCTGCGGTTAACTATTTGAAGTCGTTTGAAGTTTTTAAAAAAATTACTCAGGCGACAACACAAGTGACAAGTCAGTAAGAATTCGTTATCTCTTTAAGTCTGCATGAAAGAGACAAGCGAATTACCGTTATTTAATACTATTCAAAATACACAGCCTGAAATCCTATCGGTTACTCAACTCAGTCAACAAATTAGAACAATCTTAGAGCCAGCCTTTGAGCGAGTAACGGTAAAGGGAGAGATTAGTAATTTTAGGCCTGCCGCCAGTGGGCATGTTTATTTTTCGTTGAAGGATGAATCTTCAGTACTTTCTGCTGCGCTTTTTGGTTGGGGAAAACGTCAGCAAAGCATTCGCCTTAAAGAGGGTATGGAAGTGATTTGTCGTGGAAAAATTAGCGTTTACCCTCCAAGAGGTTCGTATCAACTGATTGTTGATTCTGTTGAACCTGTTGGACATGGAGCTCTTCAAATTGCATTTCAAAAATTAAAAGACAAATTAAATACAGAAGGTTTGTTTGCTCCGGAGTCTAAGCAGCAGTTACCTAAGTATCCAGCAACAGTTTGTGTTATCACTTCAGCCACTGGAGCTGCAGTTCAAGACATGCTCAATGTGTTTTCGCGGTTAGCTCCGCACATCAAAGTTTATATTTTATCTGTTTTAGTTCAGGGGGATCAAGCTTCCCTCCAGATTAAGCAAGCCCTTGAGTATGCAAATCAAAAAAACTTGGCTGATATTGTTGTTTTAGCTAGAGGAGGCGGAAGCATTGAGGATCTCTGGTGTTTTAATGATGAGGGATTAGCTCGAGCTATTTTTAATTCAAAATTGCCTGTTGTGTCTGCAGTTGGACATGAGATTGATTTTACAATAGCTGACTTTGTGGCTGATGTAAGATCTCCCACCCCATCGGCTGCTGCCGAAATTATTTCTCGCCATTGGGTTGGAATTGTAAATGAAATTAAACTCGCTCAAGAGCGACTATGCATATTGATGTCACGTGAGCTTGCATCGAAAAAAGAACTTCTCTCGCATATTAGAGCGAGGATTATTAGCCCAAAGGATCGATTAAGAGAACAGTCCCAGCGCTGTGATGACGCTGCTCTTAGGTTACATCGCGCTATACTCTATTTGATTGAAAGCAAGGACAATCAAGTTGCCAGGCTTTCTACAAGTCTGAGCGCTCTTTCTCCTTTAAAAGTTTTAGAGCGTGGGTACTCAATTGTACAGGCACAGCGTTCAAATCATTTGATTAAAAGCTCAAAACACGTTTTAATAGGAGATAAGTTAACAATACGATTCCATGATGGTGAAAGCAAAGTACAGGCGGTTTCTTAGTTACGTTCTAGTCTTTTTTTTGGGGATTCCTAGTTGCACAAGTGTAGCAAAAAAAGACACTCAACATCCGTTATCTCATTTAAATGTTTCTGAAACAGAGTGGGGCATTGAGTCTTCAGATAGTTCTGTTAAAGATGGGGGGCTTTTTTATGTTGTCCTCACAGCTCCTGCACATTTAGGAAATGAGCCCGTTGAAATCTCATCTACCTTTTTAGGAAAGTCTTTTTTATTTTACGAAGTTTCTGAACCTAGACGATTTATAGGATTGTTTGTGGCTGAGTATATGCAAAAGCCAGGGACTTATCCTGTTCAGATTTCAATTAAGTCTGCGCAAGGGGTAGAAAAAAAATCACTTCAAGTAAAAGTAGAGTCAGGAAAATATGGTTCAGAAAAATTATCCGTAGCACCTCGGAAGGTTTCTCCTAATAAAAAAGATTTAATTAGGATCAGAAAAGAAGTGAATCAAGTTAAAAATATTTATCTTAAAAAAGATCCACAAAAAAAATGGGATAGCGGATTTCTAATTCCACTAGATTCTGTTTTGACGAGCGTGTATGGAACAAAACGAGTTTTTAATGGAAAAATGCAAAGCTTTCATAATGGAGCAGACTTTAGAGCAGCGATAGGAACTCCAATCTTAGCTCCAGCCCGTGGCGAGGTTGTGCTGGCACAAGATCTATTTTTTACAGGAAATACAGTTATTTTGGATCATGGGTTGGGTTTATTTACAATTTATGCTCACATGAGTGAATTAAAAGTCAAAGTAGGGGATACTGTTTCAGAAAAAGATTTATTAGGATTATCTGGAAAAACGGGCAGAGTAAGTGGCCCTCATTTGCATTGGGGAGCGGTACTCAATGGAATGAAGTTTGACCCAATGGAATTAAAGAAGGTTTTATGAAAATAAACGTGATGATCCTGTTGATTTTATTGACCGTTGGATTATCGCCCTCAGCTAAGGGCGCACAACCTGCTGAAACAACATTTGACCATGTTCCTGTGTATGACAAACTTTTACCTGGAGCAAAGATTTTACAATATTTAAACTTAGGTGAAAGAGTTGCAGCTGGAAATGAACCTGTCCAAGGATTTTATAAAGTTAGAACTCTAAAAGGATATATAGGTTGGGTAGAAAAAGGAAATTTAAAAACACTTGAAAGACCTACTCCTGAACAACTAGAGGAAATGCAAGAGAAGAGGAGAAAACTTGAACTTGAAGCTATTAAAAATAGCCAAAAGGAAGACCCACTCTTTGGTGTGAGAAAAGATGCAAACGGGGTTGAGTACGAAAAAATTGCACCTGATAATCGCTTAAGACGTGGCTTAAAAAGAAATATGATCACGGTTTTTTATGGAGGCGATGGATATTCTTTAAACGCTATTCGTAACTTAACCGGTGAAGATATCCCCAATTTTGGAACACATATCGGCGCAGAGTGGCACTTTTTGCTGACACCGACTGCATGGCCTATTATATTCCGTATGGAGTTTATGAGGTCTTCGAATATTGTAAGAAACAGTAGTACGCTTACCGTTTTATCGACACAAGTTTCTGCTCAACCGATGTACATTGGAACCCGATTTGATTTGATGGAAAAAAATGGTTTTTCATCAGACATCTCTGTGTTTGGAGGAGTTTCATTCGGGCAGGCGTTTAAAGCGTCTGTCTTGACACTGAGTGAGCCTAATGTAACAGAGATGTCTGCCAATAGTTTGGCGGCACTTCTTAAGACTAATTTTAATTATGCATTTGCTGACTTTTGGTTTGCGACAATTGAGCTAGGGTATCGATTTATGCGCTCCCCTTTGTCAAGCTATAAAACGAGTTCTAGCAACAATGGGAGTAGCTTTTTTGTCAGGGATGGAAGCTTAAAGCCTGTAAGTATTGATTTGAGTGGTTTTACGGCAAGTTTCGGTATTTCAGCTCAATTTTAATTTCATTTTTAGCGTTGACGGAGTGCTTTAGCGCTAGGACAATGATGTATAACCCTGATGGATTAGGGCAGGCACAACGAAAACGAATCTGATCAAGGAGGATCAGTGGCTAATCTAGTTTTAGAAAAATTGCTTTGTCATTTTTTAAGTAACGAACCCTATGAGGCAGCGCCCTCTGAGTGCGATTCTTTATCTATGATTTGCAATCAACTGGATCTCTATGACTGGTATTTGTTGAATCCTAATTTTGCAAGCATTCGCTCTCCAAAGTTAAATGAACACCAAGCAGTTCTAAAGCTAAAACAAGCTTCATTTTTACAAGAGCATCAAAAAATTTTAAAAAATCTAAACGATGAAAACATCGGCTACATTCCTATTCGTTCGATGTACCCTTTATATTTTAAAAATCCATTTAATTTTACGAACAGAATGGATGCAGATTTACTTGTTTCAAGTGAAAACCTTTGGCAGGCCGTATCTGTTTTAGGAAAAATGGGCTATCGTTCAACCTTAGAAAACACTGAAGAATCTGATCGTATTTTTTATCTTACAAAAGAGATCAACACACTTCAAAGTGTCCTTACGTTGCGCTCATGTTTTAATGAAATGGATCCAGATTATGATTCTTCTGATTGGTTTGAAAAAGCACGCTCCCATAAGGATATGCAATTTGTATCACCGTTTAAATTACTCAGTCCTGAAGATTATTTTGTCTACTTAGTCCGCATTGATGTGAGTTCTCGATTGCTTACCTCTCCAAAAGTTTTTAAAGAAGCTTCGCTCTTTTTAAAACAAAATGGAGATTTGAATTGGGAGAAGGTCATTTACTCTTGTCGTAAGCACAATTGCATTTCTGGTTTATTTTATTTGTTAAACGTTCTTAAAACTTATATGGAACAAGAAAAAATCACTTACCCATTGGATATCGTTTCAAAGACGATTAACCCAATCAAAAAGAGAAATTTAATGAAGTATATTAATCTTACTCTTTGGTACGAGAGTTGGTTAAGTGATGATCGTTTTGCTCATAAAGCATTAGAGCTTTTACGGGATGAAGTCACCTCAGCAACTAAAAAAGCATTTTTTAATAAAAAATCAGCAACTCAAGTCGCTTAAACGGGTGTTAACCAGTCGCTTGCAAATTCAGGTTTTAAAACACCTCTGACTAAATCATCATAATCTTTTTGAAGAGTCTTTGAGATGACCCCTGGCATTCCTGCTAGAGGGCCCTGTCCGATAGTTTTCATATCAATTTCAGAGACAGGAGTGATTTCTGCAGCTGTTCCAGTTAAAAAGACTTCGTCTGCACACCAAAGCTCATCACGGGTAAAGCGTTGTTCAACAACTTCGTGGCCTTTTCTTCTTAAAAGGTCGATGATGGTTTGGCGGGTGATTCCTGCTAAAATCGAATTAGGTGGAGTGGTTTTGATGACACCATTTTTTACGATAAAAATGTTTTCGCCTGTTCCTTCTGTAAGGTATCCCTCAGCATCGAGAAGCAAGGCTTCATCAAACCCCATTTTTACAGCTTCAACTTTAGCTAAAACTCCAGTTGCGTATTGTCCGGTAATTTTACCTTTAGTCATGATTGAATTAGGATGAGGTCTATTAAAACTTGAAATTTTAAGTCTTGCACCTTTTTCTACACCTTTATCACCTAGGTATTTACCCCATTCCCAAGTTAAGATTGCTACATCAATCGGAGGTTTTTCACCGATATAAATTCCAAGTGGGCCATCTCCAATAAATGCAATTGGACGAAGATAGCACTCTTCAAATCCATTTTTTTTACAAACTTCAACACTTGCATCACAAAGCTCATCTAATGAGTAACCTAAGTTTAAGCCTAATATATTTGCGCTTTCTAAAAAGCGTTGCATGTGAGCTTTTAATCTAAAAACAGCGCCTCCCCCTGATTTTTGTTTATAGACGCGAATGCCCTCAAAAATGCCCATTCCGTAGTGAAGACCATGCGTGTACAAACTGATCTTAGCATTTTCTACCGGAAGGATTTTACCATTAAACCAAAGCTGTGTTCCTCTTGCCATATTTTGACTCTCCCTTACACGTTAGGTTTGTTTTTTTAAATTCATTGTTTCTAATGTGTGTGGAGGAGTAAGTCTCCGCGAAGACATGAGCTTAATAATTTCGGCTGCAGTTTCTTCGAGGGCTTTTCCTGTGACATTAAAAACAGGCCATCTTCTATTTTTTCTAAAAATTTCATTTGCGTATTCGATTTCGTTGTTCACGCGTTCGGGGTCTGCATAGTTTCCGCCTTTGTCTTGGCCTAAGCGTGCAAGGCGGTTTCGTCTAATTGTGGCTAAGTCTTCCGGATCAATTGTTAAACCAACGATACGTTTTTGATCTACTTTAAAAATTTCCTGAGGGACTTCAAATCCGTCAATCAAAGGAACATTTGCAACTCTCCAGCCTTGGTGAGAGAGGTACATCGACAGTGGGGTTTTAGATGTGCGTGAAATTCCTAAAATGATGAGATCAGCGTCTTCTAATTTTGTTAAGTCGCGTCCGTCATCATGAGCAACGCTGTATTCGATTGCTTTGATACGATCAAAATATTCTTCATTTACGTCGTGCAAAAGTCCGGCAATAAATTGAGGTTCATAGCCAAAGTAAGTGGCAAGTCCTTTAAGCAGCGGCCCTAAGAGGTCTACGCATGCAATTGTGCGCTCTCTTGCAAAGTGCATGAGTTCTGCACGGAGCTCTGAGGAAACAATAGTGTAAACAATTAAGTCTTGGTTTGTGGCAGCGTCTTCACAGATTGCTTCAATTTGAGCTTTAGATCTTACATTTTTGTAACGTGTAAAAAAAACATTGTGCTGTCTAAATTGGACCATTGCCGCTTTAGTCATGAGAGTGGCTGTTTCTCCCGTGCCGTCAGAAATAATGATGACTCTACGTCCCTTTTGGTCTTCCACTGTTTGAATTAAGGGTTACTCTGTTTGTAGGAAGTTGACCAGAAAAAAGGGCAACAACACCCCGCGCCACCAAGTAAAACATATTGTATCGTGTCAACTCCGTTGCGCTTCCAAGGTGTGGAAGTAAAAAAACATTTTTGAGTTTCAAGAGTGAATTTGGAATTCTAGGCTCGTTTTCAAAGACATCAAGACCAGCCGCAAAAATGTCTTTATTTTGCAATGCCCAAATCAATGCTTTTTCATCAATAAGTGGGCCACGTGAAGTATTAATAACAATTGCTTTTTCAGAAAGAAGGCTCAATTTTTTTTTATTCAACCAATGATGATTGTTCTTATTGTACGGCAAATGGAGAGAAAGAAAGTCAGCATTCTTTAACAATACAGCTTGAGTTTTAAGGGAAGTGGTTTTTGTGATGAATTTGACTTGAGCACCTAGTGCAGTGAGTTTTTTTGCAACAGACTGACCAATGCGTCCTTTGCCCACTAAGACAACACTGGAATCAGCGATTTCTTTACCTAATAAAAGCTCGGGGGACCAGCGCTTGAATTTCTTTTTAATACAATGTTCGGACCCTTCAGTGAATCGCCTAGCTGTTGCTAGAAAAAGTCCTAATGTAAGTTCTGCTGTAGCATTGGTTAATACGTCAGGAGTGTTTAGTACGATAATTTTTTTTTCCGAGCAAAGTTTCAAATCAATATTATCTACTCCAACGGCGTAGTTTCCAATCGCCTTTAATTTTTTTGCTTTGCTTAGAAGTTCTTTATCTATTTTTTCTGTGAGCAAGGTGATCAATGCATCTGCTTTAGATATTTTTTTTAGGAGTTGCTTCCTGTTTTTAACAAAAACCAAATCAAAATGCGATTGAAGTGAAATAGAAGCGATCCATTTTTTAGGAAATGGATAATTCATGATTAAGATGGGTTTCATTTTAAATAGATTTCCTTAAGTGTCGAGAGGAGTTTGTTTTTTTCATTATCAAGCAAAAACCAGTTTGAACTTTTTTCAGATTGAAACCAAGTTCTTTGTTTTTTGCATAAATGTTTAGTAGCTAAAATAATTTCTTCCTTTAGTCCTTCAAGTGTGAAGTCAGGTTTTCGCCCTTTTGGGGGAGTTTGATTTAAATAATCTAAAATCTGTTTGTATCCGACTGATTTTAATGGTTTTGAGTCTTTATAGTGAGAAGCTAAGTTTTTTACTTCTTCAATAAATCCCTGCTCAATCATGAGGTTTGTTCTGAGTTTGATTCGAGAGAGCAACTCTGATTTGTCTCGATCAATTACCAAGAGCGAAAATAATGGATTAGGTTTTGGGTGGGTTTTGGGTTTAAGAGTGGAGGGCTTTTTGTTAAAAAAATGTAAAATCTCAAGGCCTCGTAAAATACGATAACGATCATTTGGTTTAATGCTGAGAGCATAAACGGGATCTTTTGACTGTAGCTCTTTGTAAATTAAGCTTGGCTCAACATCATCAAACTGAGATTGAAAGGATTTTTTTTCATCTAGTGGAATAGTCTTAACTTCCCACATTGGATAAAGAAGAGATTTGATATAAAATCCAGTTCCTCCTACGATGAGAGCACGCTTATTTTGTGAGTGTATTTGATCTAAAAGTTGATGAACCTTTGTTTGAAATTCTCCAGCGGTAAATAGATCGTCTGGATTTTTGATATCAATCAAATGATGAGGGATGTTTTTTCTTTCTTTTAGAGTTGGTTTTGCAGAGCCAATGTCCAATCCTTTATAAATCAAAATGCTGTCGGCGTTGATGATTTCAATATTTGAATGCTCATGTGCGAAATCAATTGCAATCTGAGTTTTTCCAGACGCAGTCAGTCCAGTCAAGATTGCAGTTTTGTTTAAACTTTTCGTTGAAACCATTCTTCAAACTTAGAGCGAGCAATTTTAACGATTGTAGGTCTTCCGTGAGGGCAGTTCCAAGGATTTTCACATTTAAACAGATCTGAAACTAAAGTAGTGGCTTCGATATCTAAGACAGTATCTCCTGCACGAATGGCAGAATGGCAGGCTTCTGAAGCCAATTTTTCAAAAACGGATTCATCAAGAAGGTTTTCTTTATTTACGCTTTCGAGGTGAATTAAAGTTTCAACTAAGCTTCCTAAGCGGTGCTTAAGTGAACGCATTCCCCAAGCGGTGGGGACTCCTCGAAAGAGGAGACTTGTTTCTGAAAAAAATTCAACATCAAAGCCCATTTGCTCAAGCAAGATCAGTCGCTCTGATAAAAGAGGTTTATGCTCTTGCTCAAAAGAAATGGGTTCTGGGATTAAGAGTTGCTGGCAAGGGGCGCTATCGCCATTGTCAAAAGCAGCTTTTTTTATTTTTTCGTAACGAATACGCTCGTGAGCCGCGTGCTGATCGACGAGTGTTAGCTCGTGACCTTCGTCAAAGAGCAAATAAGTTTGAAATAAACTGCCTGCATATTTTGCAAATTGGAGAGGATGGGGTTGGGTCTCAGTTTTTGGTGTAATCGCAGGTGTAATCGCAATAGAGGGTATTGAATCAGTTTGACTCTCTAAGCTTGCTTGTAGTGAAAATGAACTTTGAGGAGAATGAGAGTTAGCGCTATAGCCTGTCTGTTTAGTAAATGAAGCAAACCGTTCTTGAGTAGGCTTTTGATAGGATGGATAGGTAGGTTGTGCATTTGGAAAAGGATTTGGATGCGTGACTTCTCCGATGAGGCGACCCGCCCCTGTTTTTTGCAAAAGTGTTTTAAAAACCTTATCTACTTCGTGAAAAATTTTAGATTGATTTAAAAACCGAACTTCCATTTTACTAGGATGAACGTTGACATCGACTTGGGAGGGATCGATATCTAAGAATAAAGTTACTGCTGGAAACTTTCCAGGCAATAAGGCTTGCTTAAATGCGCCAATAACTGCTTGTTGAATAAGTCTATCTTTAATCGCTCTTCCATTTAGTATTTGAATAATTTTTTTTGTATGAGGGACACTTGAACCTTGTAACCAATAGGCTCTAATTTTTCCAGGAGTTGATAAAAAGACGTCTAATTCTTCATAGTGAATCGTTAAGTCCTCTTGTGTAGATAAAATTTTATGGACTCGAGATTTTTCTGTTTCAGAAGAGAGCGAAAGCAGCGTTTTGTCATTATGGATAAGCGAAAATCCACACTCCGGATGCGATAATGAAATACGCTCTAAATATTCTTTTATAATAGAGCTTTCTGTGGCGTCAGATTTTAAAAATTTTAGTCGAGCAGGAATTTGATTAAAAAGGGCTTGCACGCGGATTTGAGTGCCGTGATCAAAACTTAAAAAATGCCCTATAGTTGTTTTCTCTGGAGGAGAAAAACTAGGGCTTAGGACTCTTTTTGATAAGTAAGCAGAGTCAGAATCTACAGTGCGAGTTGTAATCGTCACATCGGCTACGGCGCCAATACTGGGGAGGGCTTCGCCTCTAAATCCTAAAGTTCTAAGCGAATTTAAATCCTGAAGAGTTTTGATTTTGCTTGTTGCATGCCTTAGGGTGGCAAGCTTTAAATCTTCCTCACTCATCCCATGACCGTTATCGGTAATTTCAATGAGAGATTTTCCACCTTGCTCTAGTAAGACTTGAATTTGAGTGGCTCCAGCATCAAGAGCGTTTTCGACCAATTCTTTAACAACACTTGCTGGGCGTTCAATGACTTCTCCAGCAGCTATTTTTTCAGCAACAGAATCAGGTAAAACTTGGACTTTCGGTCTTAAAATTGGATCACTTTTCATCTCGGAGGTAGTTTGATCATGGATGAAAAAATTAATCAAGTTTCGATAAAGCTAACACGCAACTAATTGCTTTTGCTGTAATTCTTTGCCCGCAGCAAAAGCAGATAATTTAGCGATATGGCCGTAAACCAGTTCTAAAATAGGAAGTTCCGAGATGAAGTCTCTATGCATCTTTTTTAAGTCTTTAAACCCAAGGACTTCTGCTCGGATAAGCTTTAAGTCAGACACACAAAGCTTTTTGAAAAGCATTCCATCGGAGTTTAAATTGTCTTTATCTGTTTTTTTTGTGTTCGCTCTAATAAATCCACCAATCAATTCTGATCCACAAAGGTAAATAACAGGTTCTGCTGGAAACTCTATTTGCCCCCCATCTTCTACGATTGTAATGGAAGGGATGCCTTCTTGAACGATGACACTTGAGATTTTTTGTTTGTTTTTTCCAACGCTCATTTTATTTTTTTTACGCCGATTTAAGTGTTTTAATTCATCGCCTGACTCGGCTGTCATGAT
>Ga0066639_10002733_pt1 | contig 15355 bp, 14 predicted proteins | sample CryGeyCG2114_010_2_FD_59504 | JGI IMG/M metagenome (GOLD analysis project Ga0066639, IMG submission 59504) | Groundwater microbial communities from aquifer - Crystal Geyser CG10_big_fil_rev_8/21/14_0.10 | ecosystem: Environmental > Aquatic > Deep subsurface > Groundwater | place: USA: Utah...
GGATTTACGCTCTTAGTCGACGACTAAAATCTGTCCACGTTATATAGGGGGCTAGAAGGACATCACTATGCTTTTGAGTTTTCATACTTTTTCGCAGTTAATTTTGTATCCATGGGGACACACCTATAACCCCATTACAAAGACACAAGATCGGCAGGCTTTTGAAACTATGGCGAAAACCATGGCACAATGGAATGGCTATACCCCTCAACAATCATCAGATCTATATATTGCAAGCGGAGACACCACTGACTGGGCCTATGGTGAAAGGGGTATTTTTGCTTTTACCTTTGAGTTAGATCCTAAAAGTGGATGGAGCACCGATGGCTTTTATCCAGGTCAAAAGCAAATCCCTATTACTTTTCAGAAAAACATATTGCCCTGTTTGTATCTCATCACCATTGCAGATAATCCTTATCGTATATTAAGTCCAAGATATGATTATGGTATCAATTCTGGCTTACTGAATTAAAAAGGACCGCCGAGTCTTGTTTTGGTATGACCTGGCCAATAAGGGTCGCTTGAGGAAAGCGGCCCTTTATTTTTTCTAAAACAGCACCAGCATCATTGGTATCCACAGACAAAAGTAATCCCCCGCTGGTTTGAGGATCAAAGCTCAACCATTGCTCTACAGAAGAAACAGATTTATCAAATTGAATAGAGGGAAGCGCATAGGAGCGGTTCGTATGATGCGCACGATTTAGAACTCCTAATTCAATGTAATCTTTGGCTCCTTCAATAGCAGGCACTTGATTTAATTGAATTTCGAAACTCACGTTACTGGCTATCGCCATTTGCAGTGCATGGCCAGCCAAACCAAAACCTGTGATGTCGGTGGCCGCATTCACACGAGCACCAACAATTAATTCGGGCACTCGATTTAATGTTTTCATGCTTTCTATGGCTTTTCGAAGATGCTCTGTTTGGTAGCTTTGCTTTTTTGCAGCACTGGTGATGGTGCCCGTACCAAGAGCCTTTGTTAGAATCAATAGATCTCCCACCTTAGACCCACGGTTCATCCAAGCCAATGACTTATCCACCAAACCAGAAACAGAAAAACCGAGCTTTAAGGTTTCATCATCAATGGAGTGGCCACCAGCTAAAGCGGCACCGGCTTCATTGATTTTTGAAAGCGCCCCACCCATCAAGGGCTGAATAAGCTCCATGGGTAAGTGGCTTGAAGGAAATGCTAAAATAGAAAGGGCTGTGATGGGCCGTCCACCCATGGCATAAATATCGCTGATGGCATTGGCTGCTGCAATGGCACCAAAATCTTCAGCGTCGTCAACAATTGGAGTAAAGAAATCTAAAGTTTGAATTAAGTACTGACCGTTCTCTAAATCCCAGAGAGCAGCATCATCAAGATTTTCAGTTCCCACCACTAACTGGGTTGGGCGATGAAAGTGAAGTTTAGAAAGAAACTCTTTAAGTTCTCCTGCAGGAAGTTTCGCAGCACAACCACCTTTTTTGGTTGTTTGTGTTAACTTCACATCTCTTATAGCTTCTGACATTTACATCCTCGATAGACGCTCACACATTTGATCAAAAGCCTCTCTGGCAGGAAAAGAGTTCGATCCATTGTAAATAAAGGTAAAAACCAACTGCCTATTATTGGGAGTGGTTATATACCCAGCCAGACTAGAAACTCCAGTTAATAAACCAGTTTTAGCTCGTACTGATAAACCTTTCATGCGCGATTTTAAAGTGCCGTCGACTCCTGATAAGGGTAAAGAGCTTAGAAACTCTGGTGCCCAATGAGACTGATTCATAGCATACCTAAGCAGTTTTACAAATTGTGAGGGACTCAGTTTATTTTTACGACTCAAGCCAGATGGACTCACAAAACTATAGCTGCCTGCTGAAATTCCAGCTTTTTCCATTAACTTGTGTATTTGTACTAAGCCAGTAGACATTTTTCCAGGGCTACTGCCCGCCTCTACTGAAATCCCTTTCGTGAGCATCTCTGCAACAAAATTGTTAGAGTACTTCATCATGCCCCCCACGATGTCACGTAAGAAAAGTCCACCTTCATCAAAGTACAAAGTGGCCTTCGAAGGAGTACGCCCTCGGATAACATCACCATCAACAATGATATTTCTACTTTTTAAAAATTCCTTAAAATTATAGCCAGCCCATAAATCAGGCTCAGAGATAGAACGGTACAAAACCTTTTCGCTCAAAGTTTGAGAGATACTCCCTGTGACGACAACATTTTCGCCAATAAACTTGTTATTTTTGTAGACGGGCTCAGTGGATGCATTCAGTGAAGCACCACCCTTGCTACTTGTTTTTGTTCGATTGATGACATTTAAAATATAACTGTTGGGGGGATCTATAATAATCTCTGCCGCTGTACCCACTTTAGATGGCCGAACAAAAATATTAACAGAATTCCAATTGAAAGACAGGGCGCCAATGGGGGCGTCGTAAGCTCGATCGGTACTCATTGGCAAACGATCTGCATCCCAACGAATAGAATCGAAATAACCTTCATCAACAACAAGGTCACCTTTAATTCGAGTGATGCCTGAACGGGCAAAGGCGTTGACAATATACCACATTCTTTCTGATACAAGCGAAGGCTCTCCTTGTCCTTTGAGATAAAGGTTGCCATTAAGAGTTCCCGACTTAACAACACCCTCGCCCCAAATTTGAGTTGTGAATTGGTGAGAAAGATCCCAGGTCTCAAAGGCTGTCATCGCAGTAGGAATTTTTGAAATAGAAGCAGGAATAAATGTTTTATCTGCGTTGATATTTACAAGCTCTTGACCGGCTTCATCTACGACAAGTAGACCCGTATCTTCTATGTCCATTTTTTTTGATTTTAGTATTCGATGAATTTCTGCACTGATCTTTGAACTTATCTTTGAGTTGTCAGCATGGGTCGACTGAACCTTGGTCCCTAAGCTAAAAAGTAGGAAGACCAGCCCAAGTACTAGTTTATCTGCCCATTTTTTGGAATTTATCTGGTGAAACATCCTGCCCCCAATACATCTTTTTACTGTTTCCACATTTCCCTATAAAATCATTGAGATGGCAAGGCGCACTTGGTTTTATATTATCGCCCCTTTAATTCTAGTTTGGGGCTTAGATCGAATCACCAAATTATGGGCAGAAAGCCTTATTAACCCCCAATTTTTAGGCCATATCATATTTGTGCTGCATCACAATCCCGGGGTGATCTTTGGTTCCTTTTCTGATCTTCCACCACTATTGAGAGTTGTTTCTTTATCTACAAGTGGCGCCTTTTTAATTTTCTGCTTTATTATCCTGCAACTCTTGCTGCCACAAAAATTAATTTTGTTACGATCTGGGATGAGTTTTCTTTTGGGAGGAATCCTAGGGAATGTTTTTGACCGCATCGCCTGGGGACACATTACAGATTTTATTGTCCTACAAGCGTTTCAGTATCGCAGCCCTGTCTTTAACTTAGCAGATCTTTTTCAGTGGGTAGGTTATTTCATGATGACCTATGCTTTACTACGCGATGCTCAACTTTTGTGGCCTGATAAAAATGATCGAAAATCATATATGATCAATCCTCGTTATCAAATTAAGTACAGTTTAAAACTTGCAAGTTTTGCCCTTTGTTTTGCCCTTCTTGCTGGAGTTCTTTCGTACACATTTCTAAAGGTAACTATTGATCAGTTAGGCCTCAGCTTGACCACCCAAGGTGAACATCTCTTAAATACATTCATTTGGACATTCACCCTCATGAGCATTGCCTTTTGTTGTATTTTATTTCTTGTGGGTTTTATGCTCTCACACCGTGCCGCTGGGCCAATTTATGCTTTTGAACGGTTTCTTGAGGGCTTATACAAAGGCGAAGTTCGCCCACTGAAACTTCGCATGGGGGATGAGTTTTTACACTTAGAACAAATTGCTGAAAAGCTTGAACAAAAATGGAGCAAGTCTAAATAACCAAAGAAGACTTGGTCACTCGCTTTAGATAATATCGTTTCATTTTATATTTGGCCCCTGGTTCATTTTCTGTGACAAGAAAGTCTCCATCCAAATTTCTCACGACTCCCAATGGACGAATGCGCCGGTTTTGGCCTGGAACAGTACCAGAGCCATAGACAATATCTACCTCTTGATTATTTTTGATGGCTTTTAAAATGGGAGACAATACGGGGTCTCTTTCTAAGTCTCGAATAGAAAAACGATTCCACCTCAAAACTGAACCCTGAGCTTTATACAAATCCTTTAACGAAGCCTCGGCACCCAGCTTTTGAGCACAGTTTAAAAAAACCTCTAAACACCCCTTGGAGTCATCAAGGGCTCGATGGGCTGTTCCTTTTTTAACCCCAAAAAGATCAATGAGGGTCTGTAATTTATGGTTTTCAAATTCTGGAAAGATTTCAATAGAAAGTAGACTGCTACAAAAAACTGGCTCCTGAGGCGGCATGATATTGTGCTTTTCAAACTCATAGGACATAAATCCCATATCAAATGGAGCATGATGGGCCACCAACATGGCTCCTTCAATAAAATCACGAAACTCATAAATAATTTTATCCATAGGGGGAGCACCCACCAACATCTCGTTGGTAATACCATGAATACCGATAATAAAATCGCTCATAGGTTTTGTGACTTGAACTAGAGTTTGATACTGGTCAATCACTTGACCATTTTTCCACTTCACTGCAGCCACTTCACAAACTTCATCGCCCACAGGATAGGCACCACTGGTCTCAGTATCAAAGGCCACAAAAGTGCCCTGACTCCAATGAGAGTGAAAATCAAAGTATTTTGATAAAGGTAGTTTTATATCAGTATCATTCATAAACTTAGTCTAACGACTACGCTTACTTTCAGATATCTTTTTGACAAAGTCATTATAAACAGCAGAAGTGGACTGATTTGGCTCCAAATCAGATTTAATGGGACGAGACCTGCTGCCATCCGGCAAAAATTCTTTTTGCTTAATACGAATACGTATATATCCACCTGGCGCACCAGGCGAACGCAAAGTTCCCGTGGCAAAACTACGGCTCCTCAAAGTGTTAGAATCACTTTGAAAGTCAATTTGGTTGCGAATCAAATCCAATCGTTTTGCCGCAACACTCTCTGCGTTATTAATATCCTGTCCCGGAAAAGATCGGGTGTACACTTCGGAGGTAATATCTAAATAAGAGTTTTCAAGTCCCACAACCAAATCTTTTAAATTTTCCATTGTAGAACGAAAGTTGGAATTAGGATCTGCCGTATTTCTTTCAAAAAATACAGAGTCAGGCAAATCAAATTTAATTTCATCAGTAGTGACCTGAACATTCTCTGCTAGCTCACCCAGCTCAGAAGCAATGTTATACAGAATAGCTCTTTTTGAACCTAAGGAAGCAACATCGGGAGTAACATCAGAAGGCTGAACAAAAGACTGCAAAGTCTTTAGAGGTTCATTGACCAAATCTAAAAACAATTTTTCCAATGTCAGTTCAGCACCATAAATATTAAACTGTTGTTCAATCACCGAAGGGCCAGAGAAATATCTAGCGACAGATTTTTTTGTTTCGGCGTTGGAGCCTAAAAGCCACATCACCAGAAAGAAGGCCATCATCGCTGTCATAAAGTCAGCAAAGGCCACCTTCCATGAGCCACCATGAGCACCAGCACTATTGATGGTGATCTTTTTGATGACAATTGTTTGGCCCTTTTTTTCGGCCACGTCCAACTCCTAAGCTAAAGTTAAGCTGCTTTCTTTTCTTTTGTTGCAGCATCCATCTCATCAAAACTTGGTCTTTCATGTGGAAAAATAGTTCTACGTGCGAACTCCACACAAACAAGAGGAGGCGATCCTCGTTGTAAAGCCACCAAGGAAGATTTAACAACTTTTAAATACTGACCTTGAGCTTCAATGTCTTTTCCCATTTTTTGGGCAATAGGACCAATAACCCCGTAACACATGAACACTCCAAGAAAGGTACCAATCAGAGCAGCACCCACGGAGTGACCAATCACTTCGGTTCCTTGATCTAATTTACCCATGGTATGCACAATACCTAACACCGCTGCCACAATTCCCAAACCAGGAAGTGCATCAGCAACGTTTCCAATGGCATGGGCTGCATGATGCTCTTCTTCATGCATTGTTTTTAAATCTTGATCCAATAAATCATCTATATCGTATTGAGACAGATCAGCAGACAGCACAATTTTTAAGGTGTCGCAGAAGTATTCTACTGCATGATGATTATGCAAAAAGGATGGATAGGCCTTAAAAATTTCACTCTCCTCAGGTTTCTCAATGTGTTTCTCAATGGCTTGAGGACCATCTCTTCTATAAATTTGATAAAGTCGAAAAAGCATCTGGAGAAGGTCTAGATAATCTTTTTTGCCAGGCCCACTTCCTGTAAGAGCTTTTATCGATCTCTTAATGGCTTCTTGTACCACAGGCATGGGGTTGGCGATGACCATCGCTCCTGCCGCAGCACCAAAGATGATCATGATTTCATAAGGCTGCCAGACCACATGCAAGTGTCCACCAGCTAGCATATAACCACCAAAGACCATCGCAAAGACTATACCTACACCGACTAATCCCATAGTTTTCTCCAAAAAACCCATCGGTATGTCCTCAAACATATTAAAGAGACCTCGACTTTATAGTGAATGAAATCGACGAAAGGCTAGCCAAGGCCCTCTACGAGTGGCAAAATTATCCGATAAGAAACTAAGGGCAAAATCATGAAACAAATCATCAAACAAATAACCAAACAAATAAGCCTTACCTTTGTCCTGTGCCAAATTGTTAGTCTAAGTTTATTTTCATTTGCTTCGCTAAGTTTTGCTCAAGATGCTGATGGCATCCTCAACCATAATCCTCTGAAAGCGAGGGCTGAGCTTCATGGGAAAAACATTTCCCCGGGCTCCAACACTAGCCTCAACATATATGTTGAGGTTGCAAAAGAGCACAAAGCCTATGTAGACATGTTTAAAGTCAAGTGGGTGCATCCTGCTGGAGTCAAAGCCAGCCGTATCACCGCCAACCCTAGTTTTACTTTTGAAGACAAGTTTTCAAAAAAAATAAGGGAAGGGGTAAAGGGGAGTTCTACACTTAGTGCTGTTGTGGAGTTTCCAGAGGACCTAGACACCCAGGATACCCAAGGCGAGATTGCCCTCACCTATCAAGCCTGCACTGACACCTATTGCATGTTTCCAAAAACCATTTTGCTACCTATCGATTTCAAAGTCGTCACTGATAGCGCCCAAATGCTCCCCGATCACAGCCCTCAAGAAGCAGACGCAACATCCTTTGAAAAAATGTTAAGACAGGGCTGGTTGCAGGCCTATATTTTTGTTTTCATTGCAGGCCTTCTGACCTCCCTCACCCCCTGTGTATTTCCTATGATTCCCATTACCCTTGCGGTGATAGGTGCTCGCGCTGCAGGTACAAAAAAGTTTAAAAGCTTCAGCCTGAGCCTTACCTATGTTTTTGGAATTGCCTTTACCTATGCTCTATTGGGCTTGGTGGCCGCAAAAACAGGCTCTCTTTTTGGAAGCTACTTGGGTCACCCCTTAGTCGCCATAGGCATAGCCACCCTCTTTGTGGGCTTAGCTCTTAGTATGTTTGGCCTGTATGACTTGGAAGTTCCTAATATAATAAAAAATAAATTATTAGGTGGAAGCACCTCCAGCCCTTCTGGTTACATGGGAGCATTTGTCACAGGCCTCTTTGCTGGTGTTGTCGCTAGCCCCTGCGTGGGCCCCGTACTTGTAGGCCTCTTAACCTACGTGGCTGAAAGTCAAAACCTCTTCTTTGGCTTCACACTCCTCTTTGTTTTTGCACTCGGTTTGGGTCAGCTCTTTTTATTGCTTGGCACCTTCAGTGGTCTACTCCAACGACTGCCGAAATCGGGACCATGGATGGAATTTGTAAAGTTCCTCTTTGGAAGCACTATGCTTGCTGCCGCCCTTTACTACTTAAATCCAGTCATCTCACATCGAATTTGGTTAGGACTCAGCGCCCTGACTCTTGTGCTTGTGTCTTCAGGTTTTGGCGCCTTTGCCACAAACCCAAAATCACGGCTGTTACAAATGAAAAAAGCAACTCTCATAGCACTATTTGCTATGGGTTTGGTATTAGGTGCTAAAGCTATTTGGAACCCAGAGGTCACCTCAAGCCAAGCCCATTACCAAAAACTACCTTGGCAAAGTTATTCTGATGAGCTTTTGGAGCTTGCTAAACAAGAGGGAAAACCAGTGATCATTGATTTCTGGGCCGACTGGTGCGTCGCCTGTAAGGAAATCGAAGCTTTCACACTGACAGATCCGTCGGTCAGAAGCGAAAGTCAGCGTTTTATTTTATTAAAAATCGACGCCACCACCAGCACGCCTCAGGTGGAGAGACTTAAAAAAATGTTTTCCGTGGTGGGCTTACCCACTATGATTTTTATTTCAAAAGATGGTCAGTGGCGCAAAGAACTGACCGTAACTGGATTTGAAAAAGCAGTGCCTTTTTTAAGCAAAATGAAAAAACTTTAGAAACGGGTTCTCCGAGCAAGCCCAGAGTGGCTCTTACTTTTCTAGAGCTCGCTTCATTTGGTTTATTCTGTTTTCAAAGTTTCTTACCATCTGATTCTGTCTCTCTAGTAGCTCTTGAATTTTTAGGTCTAACTTTGCCGTTTCGGCCCCTCGAACGTTTAAGGCTAAAAGACGTTTTTGGACATCTTGAATGAACTCTTCTTGGCGCTCTTCAACCATGCGCATTTTAACTGCCAATCTCTCTGTTTTCATATTGATCAGTTTTGTTAATTCTTCAAGGTTAGAAGCCAATATAGAAATACGCTCCTCTAACTTTTTTTGGGCCATATACTGGGCTGTTGCTGAAGCAGGTCTTTCTCCCTGAGAATTAGAACCTGTTGAATAATTATCCTGTCGTCTATCAAAGCTGGACATATGAGCCTCCTTGTCATAAGAAGCAATTGAAGATCGTACAAACAGGTTCATAATAACATAGGGTACTGACCGTGGCCAAATCTCAAAAACGAACTAGATCCCCCCGCCCTGCTAAAAAAACAGAGGATGGCTCCTCCGTTCGCTTGAATAGATATTTATCTCAGTGTGGAATCAGCAGCCGTCGGAAAGCCGATGAGCTAATCTCTGATGGACAAGTTGCTGTGAACGGGCGCCGTGTTTACGAACTTGGCGTTAAAATAAACCCCAAAGAAGATTCCATAAAGGTAAAAGGGAAAGTGGTTCGGCCTGAACAAGAGCATGTTTACGTTGTCTTTAATAAGCCTAAAAATGTTCTCACAAGCCTCTCAGATCCAGAAGGACGACCTACTATCGGTGATTTTTTTCAGAAATTCCCCTATCGAATTTTTCCAGTGGGACGATTAGATTGGGAGAGCGAAGGGCTTTTGATACTCACAAACGACGGAGACTTTTCTCACCAGGTGACACACCCCAAGTTTGAGATACCTAAAATTTATTTAGTCAAAGTGAATGGCAAACCTAACCAGGATCAACTCAACAAACTACTCAGCGGTGTCAGTACGGCCGTAGGTCGAGTCAAGGCTCTCCATATACAGCGTATGCGTAGAGGCGCAAAAGGGTCAGAGCAGTATGATTGGTTACGCATTGCTATTGACGAAGGTCGTAATAGACAAATCCGACGTATGTTTGAAAAAATTGGCTTTGATGTCATGAAGCTTCAAAGAATCTCAATTGGGGGGCTTCAGCTAGGAAATCTAAAGCGAGGCGAATTTAAAGTAGTGCCCCATTTTCTTATTGAAAAAGTATTCCAGACAAAAGGCTTGTTAGACGAATAAGTCAAAAGACCGATAAACTCCATATGGGTTTATCAGAATCGTGCACCTATCAATTATACCCTGGCCGCATTTTAAGTGAAAAATATGGATTGGTGTATGAGCTAGAGAATGCTCGTGGTCATGTTATTCTGCCAAAAGAGAGCCAGGACATTTTAGAAATTCTCATGGCAAAGCCATCAAGCATACAAGAGATCAGTCAGGCTCTTCATAATCAGCTAGGCCGCGTGCCCTTCAAACTACTTTTTCACACTCTCGAGCGTTTACAAAAAGCCGAAGCGCTTCAGGCTGTGAGTGAAAACTCACCATCAACAAGTCTTGAGTTAGAAGCAATGGTACAAGCTAGCAGCCCTGTCTCTGTGGACTTGCTACTTTTAGATAAAGTGCAGCTACCCAAGGCCACTCCCTTTTTATTTTATGCCATTAGCATAGTTAGTTGTTTTTTAGGCATTGCTTACTTTGTCTCTAATGACATTAAGTTTACCAACAACTTTTTGTATCTCGGCAAACGCTACGACCTGGGAATTATTATTGGATTGGCTTTCTTTTCCATGATGATTCTATTTAAAAATGTTGTGAAATCTATTCTTTCACTTTTAGCCTCTGGACGAATTTATGATCCTAAAATAAGAATCACACCCTTTTCACTAACCTTTCATTTTGACGATAATCATATCTACGAACTGGGAGGACGAGGCAGAGCTATTGTTTATGCTTTTACAGGCATAACACTACCATTTGTATTTGTATCCATTTTGCAAAGAATTGGTATTTCTCAAACTATTTTAGATCAAGTGGTTTCTTTGGCTACGCTCTATGTATTGGTGCAACTAAATCCTTACACTAAAAGTGAGCTTAGCTTAGGATTTAAAGCATTTCTCAACAAAGACCTTAGCGGAGCCGTAAAAAACTATATAAAAAGCAAAGTGTTAATGACCAACCTTAAAACACAGTTTGAAGGAGAGACACAACTTCTTGTCTATGCTGTTATCGCCTTTGGTTGGACATTCGCTAGTTTAAACATTCTTTTTGGAGCCATTAGCTCAAATATTTTAACTATATTTTCTGTTGTGCAAAAAGGATCTGTCACCCAAGGACTTTGCGCCTTGGCCGTAGGAATGTTTTTAGTTCTGAGTACGAGCTATCTCATTTTAGACGTCCTCTCTACCTTCTTTCAAAACTTCACAGCACCAATCAAGAGACGATGGGACTTACTGAAACTAAAAACAAGTTTTAAAGCTCTCAAAATGCCAGAGACATCTCTTTTATCTGAAAAAATACGGCAAAGCCCTGTGTTCTCTACACTGTCAGATGAATCTATTAAAGGTCTTATCCAAAGAGCCAAGCTCAAACAATACTCACCAGGGTCCACAATTATTCTTCAAGGCACTAAAGGCCATGAAATTTATATTTTACTTAAGGGCCAAGTGAAAATTCAGGCCAAAGAGGACAGCGGACTGGTACAAGAGTTGGCCACTATGGGGCCCGGTGCTGTTTTTGGTGAACGTGCTATTTACCAATCAACTCCTAGAACCGCTGATGTTATTGCCATTGAAGAGTGTGAGATTTTTGAATTTAATGCTGAGGACTTTTTGGCAATCCATGCCATTGAAGAGCTGATCTCTGATACGCAAAAAGTATTGGACAGTATCCACGTATCCCAATTCTTATCCACGCATCCACTTTTTTCACAACTCCCCAGTGATACTCTACAGATTTTTTATTCACAGGGAAATGTGGAACATCATATTGCAGGCGACGTACTTTTTGAACAGGGCAGCCTTGGAAAAGATTTTTACGTTATTATCAATGGCGAGGTTGGTGTTGAAAAAGACGGTGTTCCAACCGCAAGCCTATCATCAGGTGATTTTTTTGGAGAGATCGCCCTACTTCATACAAGTGCTAGAACTGCTACCATCCGTGTACTTCAAAACTCATGTCTCCTAAAGATCACTCAGGAGGCCTTCTGGAAATTATTATTAAGTCATGTCAGCTTGGCTCTATACTTTGAAAATCTGGCAGACCAAAGAAGTCAGCACGAAACCCCAGCGCAAGGGGAAGCCGCATGAAAAAACTCATGAAGCTTCTCCCTATTATTATCGCACTCAGTGGAATGACCAAATCTAAAGACGGTCTGATGGGAACTGTTCAGAAGCTGATGAATGTATCCAAGCTTTCTCAAGTGCAAGATGAGGTCAATGAAATATCAGAAATGGTTTACAGTGATCATCTCAAAGGTGAAGGACCTACACCTAGGGACTTTGCATTCTATTTGCGCGGCAAGCGGGCTCCTGCATCTGGCGAAGTGAGAGATATGGCTCAAGACCCATGGGGTACGAATTACAAATATCTAAGAAATTCTAAGCGCTATCTTGTTCGCTGCGCGGGACCTGATAAAACCTTTAATACTCCAGACGATATTTACGCCGGAAGAGCTTTTTAATAAAAAAGGGAGCCTTAAGGCTCCCTTTTTTATTCATCGCTAAATCATTTCAGATTTTAATTTTTATCAACAACTGTTGTTAAAAACCTATGGAAATAATACTTAAATCCATTCTTATAATCCTCTTCTGTTACAGTAAAAGGAATGTCTGGATGAACTCCATAATTCTCAACATAACCACCATCTTTTCTCACCATTAGAGAGGTTGTTAGACGGTATTTAAACTCTGTCACCAGGCGGTTTTGAAACTCTTCAACACTGCCGCCAGCTCCAGCAGTTCTCACCCCTACTAGCTTTACGCGCTGATAATCCTGAAGCGTTGCAGGCGTTGCATCGCCACCTGAAAAGTCCAATTCATTGATCATAAAATAGATAGGTTTTGTGTAAACTTGCTCGCTAAAAACTTGGCCACCGATGGCCTTTTCAATAAGACCCTTCAATGGAATTTTCTGAACTAAGCTATCAACAGCCAACTCAAAAAACTCTGTCATGGGAAGTAAAGAAATTGGATCACTCAGATTTTTTCCATCCTTGTATGCCGCGTAGACGACGTCGTAGGACTGCTGAATTTTATTTAACAATACTTTCTTTGCCTTAGAGTCTAACTCGGTGTCTTTTTCCATGGCATCTTTGAGTTCTGCAAAAGTTCTTAAGAAATTTTGAGTTGGTTTTACTGCAAAACGTAAATGAGTATTTGGATCATACTTTCCAGTAAGAGCCTTAACCAGGAGATCAGACATAATCACATAACCACCTGGATTATTCATTTGATCAATAACTAAAAGATCAGACTCCTGCTCCAACCTATTAATGTAAAATCTCAAGGTAAATGGAATTGTATAAACAAGATCTGGCGCATAGCTAGGAATACGTAAGTACCCAACTCTCTTGCCATTATGCATGAATGTACCAGCATAAAAATTTTGTGCATTCAAAAGCATGCCTAAATATCGAGGCTGGATCTCTTTAAAATCATATGGAAGAGGATAAAAAGGCTCTGTGGCTCCAATTTGAATAAATGTTCCACGTGGGCTTTCAATTTCGTCGCCCTTCTCTACTGCCTGAGTTGTAATTTCAGCTTGAGTGTTCACTAGAGAGTGAATTTTTTGAACTAACACGTGATAATTATAAAGACGATGAATGTCTTTATCATCTAAACGGAAATAATATGGAGCTTGTTTTAGGGCTAGATCTAAAGTTCGCTTGAATTTATCGTACCCGTCTGCCTCTTGAGCCATAGAACTTCGCACTTCACTAGAAAAACCATCTTCAATGGGACGACCAATAAGACGAACCCCCTCAGACTTTATATCCATCTGGCAATCGGACACTCCCTTTTCTGTCTTAAAACTTAACTTTATTGTTTTTCCATCTCCCAATCGAATTCCAGAGGCTTCTCTTAAACCAGTAAGCATTCGCGAAAAATAAGCATGATTTGTGATGTCGTTTCCAAACTTACGAAAAGCGGGACTAGATTTTTGAATTTCATCTAATGTACGCCCCTCAATAGCGACCAACTCATCACCAAGCTGAGCTCCACAACTTATTTTTCTAAATTGTCTTTCGTTATAATAACTTAATATGACCTTATGGTTCACCCATGAGAACTGTAGGGGTATCGTTTGCACATAGTTTGTTGGTAGCACAACTGATACGTGGGCATCATTTAGGCTATTAAAGATATCAGCGACTAAAAAGTAATACTCATTACTATCAGAAATAGTCTTGATTTTTTTTAGGTAGTTTTTTTGGTAGGACGGCCAATCTAGTCCAATGGTACTTTTCTTCAGCTGCAAAGGCGCATACTGCTTTTCAAGAGTTTTAAATAAACTTTGTAGTTCAAAGCTCAAATCCTCACGCATACCGGAAAAGGCCTTGGCACTAACAAATGTCATAACTATGGCTAAAAATAGTTTCACGAAAATCCCTCCATTGGTTTCAGTCCATTGAGACACTTTGGAGTAAAGGTCACCCCTGTGATCAATGACTATTCCATCCTTGCTAAAAGCATCCTCTTAAACAAGGAAAACTAAAATGCGCATTGCGAAATAATAGGGCTATTTTGACTGATCAAACACAAACCATCCTCATTGTTTGTCATAACTAAGGGTATTCGATCTCTACCTTATCGCTAGTGGGTTTGGCTTGGCAGGTAAGAATTTTGCCTTCAGCTCTTTCTTCATCGGTCAAAGCATCGGCGTACTCCATATGAACAGTGCCAGACTTCAACTGCGCCATACAAGCTGTGCAACTGCCTGACATGCAAGAATAAGGAGCATTTAAACCCTCTCGAAGGGCTGCATCTAAGATGGACTCCTGACGGTCACAACCAATGACATTGGTTTCGCCATTCAACTTTAAGGTCACCTCTGTTAATTGTGACATACTCACCTCATCAATTTTGCTGTCTAAAAATTAGAATCATAAATTCTAGAGCCTGACTCAACCAAGTTTCAAGCACTATGCTAGCATCACTCTTCATCAGCGCTTGAACCGCGTCGCAAAGGCAGAGCTCCCTCTTTAGGCAAAGCCCGCAGATCTTCCATATCCTCAGCTGTAAAGCCTTTCGGTACTTGAGAAGTGGTTCCAGCAATTCCCGTGGCACTATTCATATTTCTAGAAGCCCCACCTCGACGACGCTGGTGTTTTTTCTGCTGAGATTCTATTTGTTTCTGCTCTCGATATGTCGCGCTATAATCTCTATACTGAGTTTCAAATAGAGATCTTAAATCTCTTACTTCTGCATTAAAATCACTTCGCTTTTGGCTTAAAATGGATTCAAAATCTCGGCGTTTTTCTCGCTGATCAGAGAAAAAACGGCGCCGCTCGGTATCCTGATCACTAAAAAACTGACTCCGTTCATCTCTCGACATGCCCTTAAGGTTGGCATCATTGCGAGCCTTCTTGAGTTCTTTCAAATAGCTTTCTCTCAGTTTCTTTTCTTCTCGATTGTATTCTTCTCTTTTTCTTCGTTCCTGCTTTGAATACCTATCTTTCTTTTTTTGCATCAAAGAATTAAAGCGCGATCGAATAGAATAGGGTTCTCTACCATCTACAAATAAATTTAAAACAAGAGACTTTTGATCATTTTCTGCCCTTAACTCCTCTGGAATGTCAGAGCGCATTTCATCAAATTGAGAGC
>Ga0066639_10002734_pt1 | contig 15355 bp, 10 predicted proteins | sample CryGeyCG2114_010_2_FD_59504 | JGI IMG/M metagenome (GOLD analysis project Ga0066639, IMG submission 59504) | Groundwater microbial communities from aquifer - Crystal Geyser CG10_big_fil_rev_8/21/14_0.10 | ecosystem: Environmental > Aquatic > Deep subsurface > Groundwater | place: USA: Utah...
AGGTAGTATGTTAGAATTCGATCAATTTTACGAGCCATTGGGAAGTGGAGATAATCTAGGAGACTCATTTAAAGAATGGTTTAATGTAGTTGGCATAAATAACATCGACTGGCATTACGGGATGGTTTTATTGGGCGATCCAACTCTGAAACCAAACAAACCAAATAACATCCCAATAGCTCATATTAACAACATTGAGGATTATGATACTCTACGTGGAACAGCAGAATCTAACATGGTAGAGGGAACAGCCAAGAGAAGTAAATTATCAACACAGTTTGATAGTTTCACACTTTCCATAGGATCAAGCCTAAATCCAATTTCCTGGTCATCCAAAGGAATAAATGCGTCTTATAATGGTCTTGTTGAGATTGATGACGATGTTTTGGCTGACATTGATACCACGCAAATATCTGAGAATTTGAATGTTTTAAAGTTAACAGTTATCTCAGATGGGATTGAAACCAATTATAAGATGGTAACAATTATAGACAATGTAATTCTCGATTTACCAAATAAATATTTTAGTCCTGATGAATTAATTATAATAAACGGATCAGCTTACGGAACATATTTTTCCAACTATACGATAGAGTGGGGAACAGGTGAAGCCCCAACAGAGTGGAGCAGTGAAAATATAGAGATTTATAATAATGGACAAGAACCAATAGAGGATGCTACCTTAGGCACCCTGAACGCATCTGTTATGAATAATTATAACTACGTTTATACACTCAGACTAAGCGTATTTTTCAGTGACGGATCTATGGAAGAAGATAATAAAACAATAATTGTAGATCCTGATTATCTGCCAGGATATCCTAAAAAAACAAACACAGGTATAATACATGTGCATCCGGCTCTTGTGTATGATGTTACAGGCAATGGCAATAAAGAAATAATATTCCAGGAAATAGATGGACAAACACATGCAACAAAAATACATGTATTGGATGCTGTAAGTGGAGAGAATATATATGGTTGGCCATTAGTCAATCTGGAATATTATGGTGATTTCAGAGGTGTATCTTCAGCAGATGATATAAATAATGATGGTGTTGAGGAAATAGTTTTCAATTCATATAGTAAAGTAAGATGTTATAATAGTTATGGAGTTAAGTTATGGGAGAGTGGAATTGATTCAGAATATCATTTCAATCCAGAATCCATTCCTATCATAGCTGATCTAAATAACGACGGATCAAAAGAAATTATAGTTATTGCATTCCCTGGTTGTGGAAGCGGCTCATGCAGCCCTTACGTAAAACTATTTGTTTTTGAAAGTAACGGAGATCTTATGTGGTCTAAACAAATGAATAAATTTTATTTTCACACATCACCTGTTGTTGGAGATGTAAATAAAGACGGTTATAAGGAAATATTCTTAGGTGGAATAAATCCTAGTTATGAAGATAGTATATATCACTTGATTGATCATGAGGGAAATGAAAAAACAGAGTGGGGATGGCCAATAACCACCACTCAACACAATGCTGGAACATTCTTAATGGCTGATGTAAATAATGATGGAAATGAGGAGATGTTATTTACAGAAATGAGTATAGATTATATGAATGGAACAATTCATGTATGGAATTATACAGGCGAGAATATTGAAGGCTGGCCTGTAATAAATAATAAAGGTTACATTGGATCCATAATAGCATCTGATCTAGACAACGATGGAAACTTGGAGGTTATTGTAAATAATGCAAACGTCACGATTTATAATAACACAGGCAACTTAATAGAAGAATATAATCCCCCTTTGTACTGGACTAGTAATACTGAAAAAATAACAGCGGACATTGACAGTGATGGAATAAAGGAATTGTTTTCTGTAGGAAATGCATATCCTTACTGTCCTGAATTATCTTACCTTTATGCACTTGATGATGACGGCAGAGATGTTACAAACTGGCCTAAAATTATTGGAGGAAATGATTTTAACGATGATCAATTTTCATGGCATTATGCAGCATTTACATCACCAATAGTAACAGATATTAATAACGATGGAAAGATCGATATTGTGTTGTCTACAGATGAATATATATTTGCATGGACAGTTGACGAGGAATATGACATCTCAACAACAGATTGGCCTATGCTAAGGCATGATCCTGAACATACATCATCTTTTACTAATCCACTTCCAGAACCCTCTGAAGATTTTATAGGTTATCTCAACATACTAAGCACACAAATAATATTGGAAAATCAAGCAACAAACATAAATGCGGTTCTGATAAACAAGTTACAAGAAACAGTAAGCACTATAATGGCCACTTTATATTACAAAAATACAACAGATCAGAACTACACTTTATTAGGAGAACAATCATTAGGTTCATTGAATCCCGACATGCAAATAACAACTGATTTTGTATGGAATCCTGAAGAATTAGGGGAATATAACTTGAAACTTGTAGTTAACGGTCTAATAATTAATGGTTCTGTTAATGATGAGGATGTTAAAATAGTTCAATCAGTTCTAAATTCGCCTGATATTACAGGAAATATAGGTTATATACCCCCTTTAATTGAAAACCAGACGCAAGTGATAATAACAATTATAAGAAATGAGGGTAATGTGCATGCAGAAAATTCAACCGCTGAGTTATATTATAAACAAGTTTCTGACAGTTCATTTAATCTGATAGAAGAAAGGTATTTAGGAATAATTGATCCACAAAGCGCGATTGAGGAGAATTTTGTATGGACTCCAACAGAAGAGGGAACGTACTACCTAAAACTTGTAGTATCATGTAACAACGATTCTAATCAACTAAACAATGAAGACGTTGATGTAGTATATGTTACAAGGGATGGTGCTGATCTATCAGGAAGTCTTGAAGTATGGGGAGAAACCTTTGTAATAAACGTGTTAAGTAAAATATCAGCAAGTCTATATAACGATGGAACCAAACCAGCGACAGAATCTGAAGCTTTTTTATTCCATAGTACAGATAATTTTAATTACAACCTTATAGATAGTGTGTATATTGGCACCATCGGTATAAACGGATATGAAGAAATACAGTTTGAATGGACACCACAAGAAGTTGGAACAAATTATTTAAAATATGTAGTGTATTCACCTGACGATATAAATGCAGATAATGATGAAAGCAATTATTATGTTGAGGTGAAACTGCCTGGACCTGATGCCACGGGTTATTTCTCATATTTTTGGCCACCAAAAAAATACGTGGTTAATGAATTAGATTTGATAAAAATAAAAGTGCGAAACCTAGGGATAGAAACAGCAGAAAATGTTACAGCCACTATTTATGTAAATGATGAGTTTTTGGATGAAATATATGTCGGCGATGTAGACATTGAAGAAATATTTGAACTTGATGTTTTATGGACGCCACAACAATCCGGCGAAAACATACTTAGATTGGTTATAGACTCATTGAGTGATGTTGATACTTCCAATAACGAAGCAATAGATATTGTTAACGTGCTTGATAACGGCATTGATGTTACAGGCCGTTATCAATGGAATTCGTATAAAGTTGGAACTGAATCTGAAATAAGAGCCTATGTAATGAATCAGGGGAACGAAACCGCTGAAAATGTAACGGCAACGATTTATCTTTATCAACCCGACCAGACAAGCTCTATTCTAATCCAAGATTATACTCCATACTTGACATATGACATTGACTGGATATTAACTTATATGTGGACACCAACACAGACTGGTGAACATGTATTATCCCTTGAACTTGATAATCCAGAAGATTTAAACTATTCAAATAACATCGTAAACTTCACTATTGATGTGTTTGATTTAATCAATGTGACGTTCCATGTAACAAACTCAACCGACGGATTTGTTAACAGAACAATAGGCTATGGTATCGTGCAAGCAGATACGGTATTTGATATAGATGTGATGCAAACAGTTTTAGTGCCTAACACTAATTTAGCCATAGCTGTTGTTGATTTTGTGACATATGGATCAGGATATTATACATTATTCTTGGAATCCCAGCCAGAATCTATGATGAGGGTAATTTCTGAAAGGTATAGAGGATTAGAAATTCCTGATAAACACATACTCTATTCCATTTATGCAAACAACGTCTCATGGGATTATTACAACGGCACATATATAGTGGCTGTGGACGATGTGTCAGACATCATACCATCAGGAACAGAGATTAATATTTATACATGTTCTAGATGGAACTTCCAGACAAGAAGGTGTAGATCCCATTGGAAGGCAGTTGATGGCATATATATGAAGCTACAGGGAGATTACTTAATGATGCAGGGATATGCTGATGACATAGAAGCCTTCGCCATAGGTAAGCAGTACACATGCGGCAATGCTAATTCACTTGATGAAGTAGACGTAGACGATGTGACGTATTTAATTAATTATATCTTCACAGGAGGCCCAGCGCCAATACCGATTGAGTCAGCTGATGCAGATCTTAGCGGCAATGTGGACATAGACGACATAATATACCTGATTAATTACATATTCTTAGGCGGTCCAGCTCCATGCAGTCCACCTCCATCATACAAAGCAGGAGGTCATGAAGATTGGACACAACAAGACATACAGAACTACTTGACACAGTCACAGCAGCCTCAGAAGACGCAGCCTGGAAGGATATCACAGCCTCTTTCTTGATTACCTGTCCCTGATGGCGAATTCCTTGAATTCAGCCCTGTACTTGCCTTCCTCGACCTGGACTTCCTTGATTATGATGTTGTCAGGACCTGATCGGCAGAACTCGATCATGTCATGGACCATTTCCTCATCTCCCTCGAACATGCACTCGAGACCGTCGTAGACATTCCTGACCCAGCCCGTGATAGCTAGCAGCTTGGCCTGGCTCATGAGGGACAGCCTAAAGAATGTACCTTTCAACTCTCCTCTTATCCAGACATGTTTTCTCACCTTCATACTGACCTTTTAAATGTTGATAATAAATTTTAAATTACTTTCAAGACAGGTGAAACAATGGATGTAGTGGAAAATGTGCTTTCTGTGTCAGGATTCAAGGAGCTGAACCCGCCTCAGCAGATGGCTCTTGATGCTGGTTTGCTGGATGGGAAGAGCCTAGTCGTGGCTGCGCCCACAGCTTCTGGTAAGACCCTGATAGCTGAATTCGCAGCCCTGAACACTATAAATAAGGGCGGGAAGGTAGTATATATAGTGCCTCTCAAGGCATTGGCGTCTGAGAAACATGATGAGTTCAGGGAGAAATACTCCAAACAGGGTGTGAAAGTAGGGATAACAACAGGAGACCTTGACTCAACGGATTCATGGCTTGCTAATTACGACATAATCATCACCACGAGCGAGAAGTTCGATTCTCTTCTCAGGCATGGAATCCCGTGGCTTGACCAGGTAAGGCTTGTGGTTGTGGATGAGATACATCTGCTGAATGATCCCAGCAGAGGACCTACCCTCGAGATGGTGATCACACGCCTGAGGCAGTTCGTGGATCCAGTCATACTCGCCCTGTCTGCCACGATTAATAATTACCAAGAACTGGCTGACTGGCTAGGGGCAGGCACAGTCAAGTCTGACTTCAGGCCTGTCAGCTTGTACAGAGGCATCTGTTTCGAAGACAAGATAAACTTCATCCCTCAGAGGGAGATGCAGCTGACCACAAAAAACAGCTTGGTGGAAATAACCAAGGACACGTTGCAGAAGAACAAGCAGACTTTGATATTCGTCTCCACGCGCAGGAGCACTGAAACTACTGCAGAAAACCTGGGACACACCGTTCAGGAGAAGACAGGTACTAGTATGGATAGGGATAATCTTGCAGCCAAGATCCTGAAGGTTCTGGATCACCCAACCAAACAATGTGAGAGGCTTGCAAGATGCGTGAAAAGCGGTTCTGCTTTTCACCACGCAGGCCTGACATCAGCACAGAGAAAGATGATAGAACAAGGCTTCAAATCAGGGCTGATCAAGATCATAACAGCAACGCCAACACTCGCAGCAGGTATAAACCTTCCTGCATACAGGGTTGTGGTGCGTGATCTCAAGAGATTCTCATCCATACGCGGCATGGATTACCTGCCTAACTTAGAAGTGGAACAGATGATGGGCAGATGTGTAGATGGAGAAACAATATTAATAAAAGAGGATGGAGAGCCTGTCTCAATAAATGAGATTGCATCCAATTATTTCAAAAACTATGAAACAGGAAAAAAGAAACTAAAAAATGATATAAACATACTTTCTGTTGATTTAGAGACTTATATGATAAAACCCGCAAAAATAACACATATCTGGAAAAGAACGTCCAGTGATTTGATTGAGATAGAAACTACTGGGGGAAAGAGAATAATAACAACAAAAGACCACCCATTTTTAGTTTTTAGAAAAGGTTTAAGTGGAAAGCCTCGAACAATTAAAAACGATAAATCAGAACTGTATAAAAAGGTTACATATCTAAGAGATAAATTCAAATATGGTCCGGATAGAATAGTAAATGAGTTAGGAGTACCCGAATATAGAAGAATGATAGAGCATTGGATTTATGATAAATCAAAACCCTCTTTCCACAAATGTGTAGAATGGAAATTATCTAAGGATATTAAAAATGGTCGTTCATTCAAAACAAAAGATCATATAGCTTCTGCTAAGAGCTTCCATTTTAAAGCCAAACTAGCTCCTCCTAATAGTTATTTGGATATGAGCCAAATAGTTAGGAAAAAAAACAATACATACATGACCCTCAAAGGTCATAAATCGAATAAATTTCCTTCTAAATGGTCTGTAAATCTTTGCCGATTCATAGCGAAAATAATGTCTGATGGGAATATTTATTATAATAGAGATGATAATTCCTATCAAATACGTTATTATAATAAGAATAAGTCAATTCATGATGAATATGCAAAAATTTGCTTTCAACTTTTTGGCAAGAGGTTAAATACCTCGTGGAGACGAGGTTCTTATGGATCCAGTTTCAAATCCTTTATAGTTGGTAATTTTCTAAAAAATATCGGTGTTCCTTCGGGGAAAAAATCAATTATTCTACGAATTCCAAAAATACTATTTCAACTACCTGAAACTCTTCTCCGATCCTTTGTTTTAGAGTATTCTAGATGTGATGGTTATGAGACACCATTTCATTACGTTTTGGTTACATGTAGTGAAAAATTAGCATATGATTTTTCCCTACTTCTATCTAAAATTGGAATTATTGCTCGTGTATCTAAAAAGAAGCCAAATAAAATTAGAAATAGATATGCTTGGGAAATATCTTTTACAAAATCGCAATTTAATCAGAATAAAAAACTTTGTTCTGTTGGTTGTCTACATCCTGATTTAATTAAAAATATAAAAACAATCAAGGTAGAAAAACACGTTTACGATATTACACTTAACAGTGAACATAACTTTATAGCAAATGGTTTGATTGTTCATAATAGCGGCAGGCCTTCATATGACACAGAAGGCGAGGCCATACTCATGACCAAATCCAAGCCAGAAGCGCAGTATGCATGGGACAACTACATTAAAGGGGAACCAGAGAAGATATACTCCAAGCTCGGAGTGGAGCCTGTGCTAAGAACACACGTGCTTGCCCTGATATCCTCAGGAATCACGCCAACAAAGAAAGACTTATTTGAATTCTTCTCCAAGACATTCTACGCGCACCAGTACAAGGACCTCACTCAGCTGAACTTCAATCTAGAGAAGGTTCTGACAATGCTTGAAAAGCAGAAGTTCATCGCAGTCGGGGGAGATAAAAAGGATCTGGATGAATTCTCCCAGGCCTCGGACATGATGGATGAGGATGTGTCTCTGAAACCAAGCCGCATAGGAAAGCGTGTAGCTGAGCTGTATATAGATCCCATCACGGCGAACACTATAATAGAGGGCCTATCCAAGATGACACCCTCACATGTGAATATAATCCAGCTTCTGTGCAACTGCCTTGAGATGAGGCCTCTCCTAAACCTAAGAAAGGCGGATTATGACAATCTGTACAGCTTCCTTGCAGGTGTGCAGGAAGACCTCTTAACCAAGCCACCAAATGAATGGGATTTCGAATACGAGGAATACCTGAGAGCCATCAAGACAATTCAGATGTTCAATTCATGGACAGAGGAAGAGGGAGAAAACAAACTCATGGAGACCTATCACGTGGCTCCAGGAGAGCTGCGTGTCAGGCTGGACAATGCAGACTGGCTGCTCTACGCGACACAAGAACTGGGATTGCTCATGGGCCTGATGGACACCCTGAAACACGTGCGAAAAACACGCCTTCGCGTAAAATACGGAGTCAAGGAAGAGCTCCTGCCACTTATCAAGCTCAAGGGCGTGGGACGCGCAAGGGCTCGCAGACTCTACGACTCAAAGATAAGATCACCAGCTGATATAAGAAATACTCCATTAGAAAGCCTCTCAAGGCTCCTAGGCCCAAAGACCGCAGAAGACGTGAAGAAGCAGGTTTAGGCTGCTTTTTTTCCAGATCTGGCCTTTTGCACCCTTTTGTCAAGTGCTGTTATCCTGTCCCAGTATTTTTGCGTGATTGTTTTTTCTCCTATGTATCCGATTTCCTCTTCAAGCTGTTTTATATTGGTTTCCAGGCCTCTTTTTGTGGCTTCATACATTGCTATTGCTGTTCCCACATCGGTGTTCGCGGCAGGATTTTCTATGTTGTTTGCATGTGATTCCAAAACCCTCAATCCAGCTTCAATTGCCTTTTCAGTTCCTTTTTTACCTATTACTTGTTTTGCACCATGCCTGAGCATTCCGCCCACACCAAGTCCTCCCTTTCCACCTCCAATACCAGGCAAGGTTCCTCCGGATTTTCCTCCGCCTCCACCACGGATGAGCTTCTTGAAAAATACATAGATGCCAAGAATTATTATGATGCCTATATACCACAATGTGCTTAGCCACAAGAAAGCTGGATACCAGCCTGAAAGGATTATGAACATGTAGAAAGCCACGCCAAGCAATAACTTGTAGCTCACTCCAAGTCTGTCTGTAACCGCGACTGCTAGCACTGTGATGAATAAGATGATGAGTATTGTTGGAAAGAAGAAAAAGAAGAATAGCTGGTTTAGAGTGTCTGGATACTGGCTGATAAACTGCTGGCATGTGCTGCCTGAATTACCTTGACAAAGAAAACTCACGAGCACATCTAATACGTCTACCATGTATTAGATTTAGTTCCGAACGCTTAAATTTGAATCTAAGCCGTTGCTACACTCACTATAAACTGGTTTATGCGGCGTTATGGTATCCAGGTTCTTCTGTGAGATCAAACACGAGAGGCTTTCTAGAGAAGTTTGTGAAGAAGCTTCTTCTTACACGTGCAATCATCTTATATTCCTCTTTGGTGATGTATTGTCTTGCTGGAGGAGGAAGTGTTTTAATAATCTTTTCCTGGACGATATCAAACGGACCGTCTATGGCATCGTAGATTTTATCCCCAATTGCCCAGTAGATGAATGAATTCCATTTATCCGGCTTCTCATAATGTCTGACAGTATAAGTCGTTCCATCGATAGTAATTGGTTTCTCCTCTTTTATCTTTCCATATTGCTGGATTCTCCACATATCATCCATAACAAACCATCTCCTGAAACGCAAAGGCTCTGGGAACAACGCCTCATTTGAAATGTCACCTCTTGTGTATTTTGGAGCCGCTTTTATGTCAAACGGTTGATAATAAAATTTATCGGTCTTATTTCTTTCATCATACGGTGATTTCTTCTGGTCCCTTACAGTCTCAATAGCCGTTGAAAGCATCTTATCCGTTGGATGAGAATCGTTTTTATCCCTTACGAAAACCGGAAATTCGTGATCATAGGCCTCAACTGTGTACATAGTATCTATTATTGTAGGATCATTAGCGAATCCCTTATAAGCACTAACCAGAGGAAATGTATTATCAAAACCTATTTTGTATTTCTGTTCGTTAATTTTACCTACCTCATCCAGATAGCCGTGAATAATATTATCCGATAGAGTCACCCTTTCACGTTCAGGCTTCTTGAAATGTTCAGCAGCCCTGTACATGGCGTACTGAAATGGGATCTTCCACCCATCTGTATACAAATCCTTTGCGCTTACAAGCGGAAATTTTTGTTTGTTTGCCATATCAATCACCTCAGGCTACTAGTCTCCTGTACAAGTTAGTCAACTCATCCGCAACAAGGTATCTCTCCTTCACACCATTTCCGAATGGATCGTTGTTATCCCTTTGTTCGTGTATCTCAAGGGCTGCCTTGTATGCAGCTTCTGCCTTTTTATTTCCCTTTTCGCCAAGGCTTTTCATAGCTCCAAGTATCTCTGACTCAAAATCAGCATGATAGTGTGTTGCATCCTTCACTGCCTCCACAATCTCATGAACCTTTATGTAATCCCGCGCACCCTGAGGATCTATTCCAGGAAGCATTTTTTCTATATCCTGGTATCCAGGTATGTACGCAGTCTTCTTAGCTCCTTCACCTCTCCAGTATCCAAGCACGCCTGTTGCATTTTGGCCTGCATCATTCCTGTACTGATAATTCTCAAAATGATCCTTAGAAGCATTTCTAATACCAACACCATACTTGTTCCCATTTAATATTTCCTCTACCATTGTTTCAGTATCGGAATCACCAAAGAGATTGGCAACAGATCTCCATGCTATATTCAAAATATTATCGCTACCAAAATCCAGCTCAAACAACTTTCCCTCTTCAATCAACTTTCTTATGTCTTGCATAAGCTACCTCATCTGTCACTATTTAATAGTGACATTAAAGCTTTATAAACCTTTCGGTGGCTTGATATATGATGTTTTTAGGTGAAAAATGGGTTAAAATAAGGCGATTTCACATCTTCAGGTGGGATTTCAGCAGTCTCCACACAATCAGGGAGACAGCAGTACCTAGAGAGGCACCTGCTATAACATCGCCCATGTAGTGAACTCCCAAGAATACGCGCGAGATCCCAACAAGGGCTGCAAGTATGTACAGAGGGACAAGTTTCCTGCTCCGTGCAACCAACACGAGTGATGTTGTGACTATAAAGGCTATGACTGTATGGCCAGATGGAAATGAGAAATCTGGGGTGCAGTACTCATTACATCCAATATACGCGCTATCACATGGTATGCAAGGTCTTGGTATTGCAGTTACTTCCCTAATGCCTGTCACTAGCATGTAACCAATTAGGAGAGATATGAGAGAAACTATCAGGAACTTCTTGAACAGCTTGACTCTCTTATTCTTTGCGTATGACGTCTTGTACCTTAGAAACAGGTAAATCAGGGTAAATGCAATGAAAAGAACAGTCCATGTAACTGCCCCCCCAAAAAGAGTTACTTCATACCACAAATTAGGATCCATCTTTATACTTGTCTTTGTGTTAATAAAAATTGGCGAATAATTATAACTATGTATGAGGATATACCTGTGATAAGAAACCATGAAGTTTTTGCAGACGATTTCATACCTGCGCAGCTAAACCATAGGGACGGACAGATAAAATCCCTGCGTGATGATCTAAAGCCTCTGATAGATAAGGAGCAAGGCAGGCATGTGTTTATCTACGGACCGCCAGGCACAGGCAAGACATGCACATCCATGTATGTTACAGGAGAGCTCAAATCAGAGTCCATACCAAGCGTGTACATAAACTGCTGGGAGACCCATTCACGATTCAAGGTTCTGTACAAGGTGCTTGAAGTACTGGGCCTTAAGCTATCCATACACAACAAGGGAACTGCAACTCATGAGCTTCTGGAAAAGATGAAGAAGAAGCTGCATGAAAAATCTTGCGTGGTGATACTTGATGAGGTTGACCAGCTTGATGATGACAAGATCTTATATGATTTTGTTACAACACCTAACTTGACACTCATACTTATATCAAACAATGAGACAGTTCTTGCAGATGCAGATCCCCGCATACGCAGCAGGTTTGCTTCTGCAGACAACCTGGAGTTCAAGCAATACACAACCTCAGAGATTGCAGAGATACTCAGGGAAAGAGCAGAAATAGGCCTAGTTCCAGGTGTTATACAGAATTCATATCTGGAAAAAATTGCCGCATCCACATCAGGCGATGCCAGGATAGCAATAAATTCCCTACGCATAGCTGCCAAGGCAGCTGATGACGCAAACACAGGCAGGATAACAGAGGAGCATATAAACAAGGCTCTTCCAACAGCAGAGAAAGAGGTCAAGAAGAAGAGCATAGACTCCTTGAATGAGCACCAACAGATAATATACAAAATAATAAAATCCACAAGCGACGTAAAACCATCAGATCTGTACAGCTCCTACAAGAAGGAATGCGAAGCCAAGCAGATGGAGCCTATCAAGGACAGGACAATCAGGAAATACCTGGACAAGCTTGTTCAGTACAAGCTGATCATAGCTTCAGGTGAAAACAAATGGAGAACGTACTCCATACCCGAATTCTAGAAATAATTACGTCGTTTTTTATAAATCATCTTCTATGATTACGAAAAGGTCTTCTCTGCGGGCGGGATCTATTAGGACCGATTGATATTGTTTTGAAGTGTGGAACCTCTTCCTTACTTACATGTATGTTGGGGTAGGCGCCGAGTATCCTGGAAAAGTTTTCATAGTCCAGGTTGCATAATAGATTGACGACTTTTCCCCTTTCACCTGCACGTGCAGTCCTGCCAATCCTGTGTATGTAATCCTTGGGATTGTGAGGGATTTCGTAGTTATACACGTGAGAAACATTATCTATATGCAGTCCTCGTGCAGCCACGTCTGTACATATTAGTATCAGTGCCCTTCCATCAGTAAAAGACTTGATTGTCTTTGTCCTCTGGAATTGAGACAAACCGCCATGGATTGAAGTTGCTTCAATCTTGTTAGTCCTCAGAGCATTAAGTACAAAGTCAGTTGTGTTCCTAGTGTTACAGAAAATCATAATCAAGCCCGATTTCTCAGACTTTAACATATGTGCAAGTAAAGAAAGTTTCATGTTCTTCTGCACGTCATAGTACACCTGCTTGAGCTTGGAAGGATCAACAAAATTTACAGCCAGTATCACAGTTGGCTTGAACATGTACCTGTCGGCAAGCCTTTTTATCCTTGGTGATATTGTTGCAGAGAAAAACATGGTCTGTCTTTTCGTCGGGCATGTTTTGATAATCTTCTCAACATCATCTATGAATCCCATGTCAAGCATCCTGTCTGCTTCATCCAGAACAAGAACTTTGATCTTGGATGTGTTGATTGTTCTTCTCTGATAATGATCCAGGAATCTGCCAGGCGTTGCAACGACCACGTCAGCTCCAGCAAGAAAGCGGATCTGCGGGTTGATGTCAACCCCTCCATAAATGGCTATAACATTCAATTTTTTATACATGGAAAATTGTTTCAACGCATCCTTCACCTGTTCTGCAAGTTCTCTTGTAGGGGTGAGCACCAGTGCCTGCAATCCCTGCCCTGGGATTACTTTATCTATTATCCCACAACCGAATGCTAGAGTTTTGCCTGAACCTGTTGCTGATTCTCCTATAACATCCTTTCCCTGCATGATGTGAGGAATGGATAGTTCTTGTATCTGTGTTGGTTGGTTAATTCCCAATTTTTGAAGTGTGTTCAATAATTGGTTGTTTAAACCCATTTTATCAAATGTTATCATTGTTTACCTCTTTTTGGCACCTCTAGAAAAAGCTATTGTTCATGGAACAAGCATTCTCGTAGATTTGTTACATTAAACTGTCATTTTTTACTATATAAAGCTTTTCCCATGGATTTCTAACGGCATCCATTTGAAATCAAGGCCTTGCAAGCTTATTGGCATATTGGCATATTGGCACGCTACTAGGATCTGCCTTATATTCTCAGAAAAAAATCTTTAGTTAAGTGATCCCATGAACCCATTAACTCTTATAAGTAGAAAAATGGAACCCTCCGTCAATGAGTTTAGACTACCTAAACGAGGCGCTACTTCTCCCGCAGAGAAGTATTTGGTTCTTGCAAATCATGTTCGCAAAACTACGTTGTCGCCCATCGAAGTCACCTCCATCTTGGACTCCATAAAGAATCTTAAGCATAAGATTCTTTTGGAGTTTCTTTATTTTTGCAGCATAAAGCTGGATGAAGCTGTTAACATACAGCCTGATGATATCGACTTAAAACAGTCTAAAGTAAAGGTAGGTGAAAGAAATGTAACCATTCCATCCCGCTTAATCCCACAAATTGAATTTGTTTTAAGATATGTCAGTCGATCCGGCAAATTCTTCTTCGGAGATAAAGGAAATCCTATCTCCGTGAGAGAAGCTAGAACGATTCTGCAAAATGCAGCAGAATCCGTGGGTATTTACAAGGATGTTTCCCCAAACATCCACATCCCCTTTTAGGGGGATTTATGATAATGAAATACACAAATCATCTTAAGCAACTGGAAAGTGAAATGAAAGCTAGAGGGTTTAGTAAGAGCACAGTTAAGTCTTATTTATTTCACGTATCCCAGTTTCTTGAAAGAGTAGGCCTAGACACCCCAATCAGAAACGTACAAGATTATTTCATCCAGTTTTCAGATAAGGCAGATCCAAGAACAGTGAATCTCCGCATAAGCTCCGTCAAGTTCTTCTACAGAAATGTTATCGGGAAGGATGTTGACATCACCTACATGAAAAGGCCTCTCAGAATTCCATCTGTTCTCACACAGGAAGAAATTATAGATATTATAAGTTCAATCAGAAATCCAAAACACAAGATGCTGATAGAGATGATATATGGATGTGGCCTTCGTGTTTCAGAAGCTATATATCTAAAAATAGGAGATCTGAACTTCAAGGAGGGACTGGTTTACGTGCGGCAGGGCAAAGGAAACAAAGACAGGATTGTCCATTTACCTGAAAGCCTCTCCAATCGTCTTGAATCATACATAAAAATGAGAAATGATTACAACCCCTTCGTATTTGATTCCTCCAGAGGCTTTCACCTCACAGTCAAATCAGTTCAGAAGGTAGTAGAAGTCGCAGTAATAAAATCAAAAATTAACAAAAAGGTCTCTCCCCACACCCTTAGGCACAGCTACGCAACCCATTTATTGGAAAGCGGCACAGATCTCAGAATAATCCAGAAGCTCCTCGGCCACGCAGACATAAAAACCACCCAGATCTACACCCACGTAACTACCTCAGCAATCAAGAACGTCAAATCCCCTCTTGACTCACTACCAATAACGCCCCACCAACACACAAAATCAGAACAAAGTTACCAATAACGCCGTGTTAGGCGTAATTCAGAATTCGGTAGTCCCCCGACCACCCACCCCTAGATAGAGAGGGGTTGCTTAACGGAAAAATCCTTCGCTTAACCTTTTAACGAAAAAACGAAAACTCAATTTGCTGCGCAAATTTAG
>Ga0066639_10002749_pt1 | contig 15326 bp, 10 predicted proteins | sample CryGeyCG2114_010_2_FD_59504 | JGI IMG/M metagenome (GOLD analysis project Ga0066639, IMG submission 59504) | Groundwater microbial communities from aquifer - Crystal Geyser CG10_big_fil_rev_8/21/14_0.10 | ecosystem: Environmental > Aquatic > Deep subsurface > Groundwater | place: USA: Utah...
GACCATGAGCCCAATTTAAGCTTAGGATTAATACTCATTTAAAAATCTTTCTTGTTTAAACAAATCTTAATTTAAAAATAAAAATTAAATACATTTCCCAGCATTACACCCGTTAGGACATTCTACCGGGGTAATATCGATCAATTGGTTATCTTGACAACCATATTGCCTTACCAAATTGCCATCACAGAAATCTGGTTGCGTCTGCCCATTCTCATCATAAACAATTCCTGCTACATTTGGATCGTTAGCTTCATCATAATCCACACATTGCTTGACGCATGATAGAGATGTGCTTCCACTTTCAGCAGTTGATTCCACACATTTCTCGTTAGGATTGCAAGGATTAGTTTGAATGGCATCTTCTTTGTTAGGTGTACAGTAATGGTCAATGATTGTTTCAAGACCATTTTCACCAATTGAACAAGTGTCTGTATAAACATTGACTTCACCATTCGGTTTGGTTACGGTAACTGTCCCTTTGTTGTCGAAAGAAAAACCATCAGTATCAACACATTGCCCGACTTGCTGGGAAGGGACACAGGAAAAAGTTCCGGCAACTGCATCTTTAACACAAGTTTGACCGATTGGACAAGCCTGAGTGGAAGATGAGGGCACAGAAAACCCTGCACTTTCACTGCAATAATAATCGACAATTAGGCTTCCTGCACTAGAGCTGGTTTCACAAGCATCGTTTTGTGTATAGAAATCACCATTTATGTTAATTCCTTGAACATAACCAACTTGCTGAAAATTATTTTTACCATCAAAATCACTACAGGTAGGGGTAAAAGGTGAGTTTATGCATTGTAACTTTTGTGTGCCATCAGCAATTACACTTTGGCAGATTTTTCCAGGATCGCAATCAAGAGAGTTCAAGGCATAACTACCATAAGGACTGCAAGTAAAATCAAGTCTTCGACCAAAAGGATTGCTTATGCCTCCAGATTCACAGTGATCATTGGCGGTCATTAGATTACCATTGGATAAAACTTGAACATAACTTTTTGATTCAAAATCTTTGCCGTCAGGATCATAGCAGACTGCACAGGTGGCGTTAAAGCAAGGCATGCCCAGATTGCACTGTGTGATATCTGAATCTACTGCCCCTTGTGAACCGCAGAAGACATTCATCACATTTGGTTTTCCCTCTGCTGTACAGAAACGGTAAACGGTCAATCCTTCATGAGATCCAACTTGCACGTTTTCTGGTGGATTGTTAGGATTAAATTGAGCGCAAACTTGTTCAGGAGTAAAACAAGATTCAGGAGTGCCATCACCATCATTATCATAGAGGAACTGTGCTTGAATACCAGTTATGGTTGGACAAAGATCAACCTGTGTGCAGGAATCCTTAATCCCATCACCATTATTATCATAGAGATAGTTACCTTGTATTCCAGCCGTATCAGGACATAAATCTTGAGCATTACAAGTGGGTGTGCCATTATAATTATAAACTGGATTACAAGCTCCAGCACTACAACCACATTCGCATTTAGTTCTCCCGGAATCTGCGTATTTATTTGGACTTTCTCCAGCACAATATTGTTCTATAAGGTATTCATCTTTGCAGTAATCATTCCAAGACTGACAACTTTTGTTTTCTTTGATGCGGAAATAAGTTGTCCCAGCTTTATCATAATTTAAGCTGCCACCAGCACCAAGAGGATCAGTATCATAACAACCATTTTTGATGCATAAAGCTTCAGCAATTTTATCCTGCTCAGGTTGCTGAATTTGCAAATCTCCCCTGTCTAAACGTGGATCAGCTGTACTTCCCCTAAAGAAAGCTTCTCCAGTGCTGCAACCGCTAATGATAAGAAGAGAAAGAATTAGTAAGGAAGATACAATGATGATTTTTTTCATAATTACACACCTCTGATTAAGATAATTAAAAAATAAGCAATTATATATTATATAACTTTCTAAAGTGAGCTTTTTAGTTAGGGCAAACTATATAAACAAAAAACATTTATTTACTATATATTAATATCATAAAAAAAGAGAAAAGATGAAATTTCATGTTAAAGATATGGATATCGCTACCGGCGGTATCATGATTGCTATCCTGAATGTGAAGGATGCTAACGAATTAGATCTGCATTCGGGGGATAGGATTCTTCTTAAAAGGAATGGTCATGAAGTAACCTGTGTTCTAGACATTTCGGAAAGTAATAGGGCTGTACCAAAAGGTAAAATCGGTCTGTTTGAAGAAGTACTTGATCGATTAAAAGTAAGAGAAGGGATGATTATCGATCTTAAGTTCACGGGGAAACCAGAATCCGTGAAACATATCAGAGATAAATTATATGGGAAGAAATTAGATTATACAGATCTGCTACACATCGTTGATGATATCAGTAAAGATAAATTAACAGATATTGAAAAAACGTATTTTGTGGCAGCCGGATTCTCAAATGGGTGGAGTGTTGACGAAGTAGTTAATCTTACCAAAGCGATGGTGAAAACAGGAGATAAATTAAAATTTCCTGGTTTGACCTTGGATAAACATTGCATCGGTGGAGTACCCGGTAACAGGACAACGATGGTAGTTATTCCTATCATTGCGGCAGCGGGATTCAACATCCCTAAAACCAGTTCACGGGCCATAACTTCTCCGGCGGGAACTGCCGACACCATGGAATGCCTAGCCAATGTGAAACTCTCAAAAAAGAGAATAAAATCTGTGGTAAAAAAAACTAAGGCTTGCATCGTACATGGCGGGTCGATGAATTTAGCTCCAGCTGATGATAAGATCATAGAAGTGGAACATCCTTTGTCTATCGATGCTGAAGGACAGTTGCTAGCTTCAGTGATGGCGAAGAAGCATTCCGTCTCGGCTAATCATGTCTTGATCGATGTGCCAATGGGAAAAAGCACGAAAGCAGGCAATAAAAAAGATGCCAAGCATCTGAAGAAGATGTTTGAATTGATCGGCAGAAAATTAGGGATGCATGTCAAGGTCATCGTTACTGATGGATCTAAACCAATTGGCAGAGGGATTGGACCGCTATTAGAAGCGGAAGATGTGATGGCAGTCTTGAGGAATGATCCTTTAGCACCGGAAGATCTGCGCAAGAAAGCACTGATGATGGCTGGTGCTTTACTGGAGATGACGGGAAAATACCGTAAGGGTAAAGGTCTGAAAAAAGCTAAAGAAATCTTAGAAAGCGGTAAAGCGCTAAAAAAGATGAACGAAATCATCAAAGCGCAAGGCAAACAAAAAAAGATGAAAATTGGTGAGTATCGTTATCCGGTAAGAGCTAAAAATGGTGGTAAAATAAAAGCTGTCGATAATCTGGTAATTGCTAAGATTGCTAGGATCTCAGGTGCTCCAGCCGATAAAGGTTCGGGATTATATCTTTCTAAAAATGTTGGTGATAAAGTAAAGAAAAATGAATTACTTTACACGGTTTATGCCGAAAATAAATTCAAACTTGATTTGGCTGTAGAATATCTCAAGAAAAATAATGGCTATTTAATCTAGTCTTTAATTAAGAAATAAAATTGATTTTATCCTTTTTTACTGAATAATTTTTTCTTCGGATTTTTCTTCTTCTCAACTTCATCAACACCAACAGCCATCTCTAAAGATTTAATGGCCATATCTTTTGAAGTTGATTTTTTCATCATCTGCGCTAACTTGCGATCCTTGAAAGTGTCTTTAACCCATAGACATAATTCCTTGGCATATAGTCTATACTCCTCATCAGAGATCTGCCATAAAGCTTTGTAAAGGTCAACCTTACTTTTAAGAGTTAAGCCTTTGTCAGTAATGAAGGAGTTATCGGTATGGATATGAGGTCTTAGAAGAACTTTCTTATTGCCGAAGCTGTTAAATAACCGGGCATAAGATAATTTCTGCGCCACGAAAACGAGAACAATGGCAACAATCAGATAGATCAACAGGAGAAATATTCCTCCTTTCAAGGCTGAAATTTTTATGTTGAAAAGCATAGATTGTTTAATCAACTCTGAACTAAGCATGTATGGGTTAGCACCAATAATTTTCCTGATAATCGTGGGGTAACTCTCAACGGGTAAGACAACATTTGAGAGAAATAAAAACAAACTGCCAATGGAAACTGAAGCAATAGTTGTCCCTTCTTGTTTCCTGAAAACATGACCAATCAAAGCACCAAGGAATAAGAAAAATGAAACACTCAGGAACAGAATCAATAAAGTTGTGGGAAAATTTTCCCTGAAAGGTATGTCGAGATAATTAACAGCAACAAGTAAAATAATCAGTAGTTGTCCAGAAACAACGATTAAGTTGGTAATGTACCTGCCTACTATGTAAAATACAGGGTTGGTAGGAGTCATAAAAGTTCTAAAAGCTGCTTTTGATTTCTTTTCCATGACTACTAGTGTTGAAGCCAGCATGATGCCTACGAATAATACTACTAGCATTAAGAAGTAAGGAAACATGAAAGTAGAGCGATTGGTATTGGAAGAGATAGGATTGATAGCGATGCTGAATGGCGAAACGATGCTGCTGGCGGAAGTAATCTCTAAAGAATTGATATTATTCTGAACAGATCCAATGCTATTGTCAATAATTTCTGCTTGGTTTTTAACGTCTGTAATATCATTGTTGACTTCGCTAGCACGGTTGTTGATTACGGATAGGTCATCACTAGCAGCACTCACCGCTGTTTTAGCATCATTAAGAATTTCTTTTACTTCTTGGCTATTATTTTTGATGCTGCCGGTTTCTTCAGTTGTTAATGTATCTACAGTATCGTAACCGTCTTGGACTTTACCGACCTTACTGCTGCTTTGATAGTTAGGGTCATTATCAAGAGTGTTAAGGAGAATCTTTAAATCTTTAAGTAGATCAGTGGTGCCATTGCTAAGGGAATCAGCTGAAAGATCAACGTTATCAAGAGCAGTATCCGCTTCAGTAAATTTATTAGTTGTGCCAGAAAGATCGCTGTTCTTAGCCCGTTCTTCGATAGTCTGTGAACTATCGGCGATGTTAGCGGTTTTTTCCTTAATTGCATCAACTGCTACTTGCTCTTTATTCAATTCTTCACTAGCGTAATTGAGGGAATCAAGCAACTTCTGAGTTAGAGATAAAGCAATTTCATCGGATTGTCCGCCAAGAGTGTTAGAAACAGAAGAAACAACTGTTTCCACAATATTTACACGAGACTGGTCAACGTAGAAATCAATATTGTTGGTCTTGCCATCTTCAACCTTAAAATTTTCCGGAAGACCGACACAGATATTAGCCATCTGCGTCTTGACGTCTTGAACACATTTGTCCATATTATCATAATTGATGACGGAATATCCGGCTTCTTTGAGTTCAGAGACAAATTGGTTACTAAAATCACCGCCGTGACTGATAACACCGATTGTTAAGCTGTATTCTTGCGTGTTGGAAAGTGCTAGGGAAATTAATCCGATGATCAACAAGGGACCGACTATAACAACAAAAGCCGAAGCTTTGGAACGCATCAAGATCTTGAAATTCTTGGCAATTATTTTTAGTAATTTCATTTTTTATGTCTCTTTTTATGATTATGATGTTTTTTCTTGTGTTTCTTTTTTTCATCGGTAATAGGTTCAGGGTTATGCCCTTTAGTGATCTCAGCAAAAACGTGGGTTAAATTAGGTTTGATAAATTCTACATTAAGCAATTTTTCATTCTGTGCTTTGATGATTTCAAGCAGTGAAGGCATAATCTCTTCTGGTGTTTTAGTATGGATATAAAGCCCCTCTGTAGTAATTTGGGTAGCAATTATTTTTTGTGTGATTGTCTTACCTAACTTTTTCAATTCGGCAGAGATTGTTTTGTAATTTCCTGGTTCTAATTTGATAAAGATTCTTTGTGAAACAGTCTTGGCTTTAAGTTCGCCAGGTTTACCAATAGCTGCTAATTTACCCTCCTTGATTATCGCTACTCTGGTACAGATGTTCTCTAGTTCTCCTAGGTCATGGCTGGCGATAATGATAGTAGTGCCCTGTTGATTGATGACCCTGATCAGGTTCCAGATCTTGTTGCTTAGAACAGGATCGAGATCAGAAGTCGGTTCGTCAAGGATAAGGATTTTTGGATCATGGATCAGGGCACAGGCGATATCCAGTCTTCTTTGCATACCTCCAGAAAGTTGCCGGGCTAGTTTGTGCTGAGCCTGAGTTAAATCCACTAGTTCCAAGATACTTTCAGCGTTAGCTTTTGCCGAAGTGTTAGAGATATCATATAAAGAAGCGAAATAGAGGAGATTTTCTTTAACTGTGAGGTTAGGATAGAAACTAGGATTCTGCGTTGCAAAACCATAAAGCGGTTTTAGCTGATCTCTTCTTTTATAGATAGAGATGAATGCTTCAGCTTTATCTGAATCAAGAAGGTGCATATCCTGAAAGAGAATTTTTCCTTTGTCAGGCTTAATGAACCCGACGAGCAAGTTAAGGAAAGTAGTCTTACCAGAACCGCTACCGCCGATCAAACCAAAGATTTCACCATCATAGATAGAAAAGCTGATATCATTGAAGACGTAGCGGTCAGCAAAAACTTTTGACATACCTTCGACTCGATAAAGTTCGCGTTTTGCCTTGACCATAATAGGATAAGATATTATATTTAGTGTTTTTAAAATAATTGGAGTACTTAGAAGTGGTGAGAGTTAAGGCTCAATCCAACCCAGTGCTGCCAAAACCGCCAGCCCCGCGGGAAGTATCTTCCAGATTATCAACTTCAACTAATTCACGCTGTTCTACTGGTTGAATCAGCAGCTGGGCAATCTTTTTACCTTTCTCGACCAAATAGAGTTGCTCAGAAAGATTATGGATGAGAATCTTGATCTCTCCACGATAACTGGCATCAATAACACCAGCCATCGTCTTTAAACCATGTTTTGCGGCAATTCCTGATTTATCCCAAAAAAGTCCGACAAAACCTTGAGGAATCGCTAAAGCAATTCCCGTTGAAATAAGTTTTCTTTCACGTGGTTGTAAAGTTGTAGTTTCATTGGCATAGAAATCCATACCAGCATCTCCAGGATGGGCATAATTGGGCAAAGTTGCAGTTGGATCAAGTTTTTTTATTTTAATTGTCATCTTAATATCTCCGGCAAAAAATCAAGAATCCCGTATGGCCTAGCATCTGAAATTCTGGCCGCATAATCTTGCCTTCAATTTTCCACTGTCGTTCCAGCAACTCTAAAGTTTCAATCACTTGGATATTAGTTTTTCTGGTAGAGTCGATGAACTGCTTAACTTGATGGAGGTTGGGAAGGTAAACCACCAAATGACCGCCTTGTTTTAAAGAAGCAGAAACATGTTCCGTTACCAACCAAGGTTCGGGAAGATCTAGTGTTAACAGGTCAAGATCATCTTCATCAATGCCATTATAGATGTTTTGCTGTTTCAGGGTTATATTATTGAAACCAAAAAGGTTGATGTTTCGTTGCACGATGTCGTAATGTTCAGGATTCGTTTCATAGACAGTAATCTCCTTACAGACATTAGCTAAGGATAAACATAAAGAACCAGTTCCACCGCCTGCATCTACTACCTTGAAATTTTTGTTGCAGCCAGACTTAGCCAAAATCATGCCAATATCTTTTCTTTGCACTAATTGTGGACCTTTGGTCATGTTTTCCCACAAATCTGAGAATAGGGGTGGAAGTACGGAAAATTCTTCACCTTTAGAACTGACAGCAGTTTCTCCACTAAGATCTTTCTTGGCGATGATGCCAAATTCGGTATGGAAGTTGTCTAGATCCTTGACATAAAACTTTTTCCCGCTTTTCTTGTGGATAAGAATTTTTTGGATATTTCTCATTTATCTCTTTTTATCAATAAGATTTAAAAATATTTCTAAGACAACAGGGAATAATGGATTTTGACAATGACAAGAAAACTTTTCTAGCTAAGACCGACAGAAGCAAGAAAGGGAGTATTGATGAGAAAGCTTTGTCGATAATCGAGTTGATCAATGGTCTTGCTAATTATTATACCACTAGTTCTTGTTCCGGTAGAGTTTATCTTTGGTGTGCTGGTGAGAAGAAAAATGAAGCGGAATGGTTAAAGGTGAGTCATGACTTGGTGATTGAAAGTTTCTTAGACCTTAAAGATAGGGGAAATATAACCGAAAATATAATATGGTTAAGATTCGAACCATTTATCTTACATGTTGCTTGTAGCGATCTGGAAACCGCTGATAAACTTTTAGATTTAGTTAGGGTGATCTATAAGAAAAGTAGTCTCTTAAGTTTCAACAAGAAGATTATTTTAGAGGTAAGAGATTCGGGCAGTGTGGAGATGCCTTTATACAAAAAAGGGGAACTAATTTTTTCAGGAGAATTATCTTGGCTAGTAGAATTAATGAACGAAAAATTAGAAAAAAATTGGAAAAAAATGAATAAGCTAAAAAAAAATCTACTTCTTCTTAGCTAATTTAACTTTTCTCACCACGAAGAATGCTGCGATTCCTAGAACTACAACTCCTACAATAGACCAAGCAATCGGAGATCTGGCAGTTTCACCTAATCCAGTAAACGCACCTGTAAGGAAGTTTCCACCTTGATTCCCTTCGGGATTAGTGAAAGGATTTTCAGTTAAGGTTTCAGGTAATTCAGCAGTTTTTTCTGGGTTTGAACTAGCTGTTGCGCTGGTATTTGGGGCAATTGGAATTGTAGGTGTGGTTTGTTCATCCTCTAAGTTAAGTGAGTTAGGATTTCTAGAGGAACCTCCTCCTCCACCGCCGCCTCCGTTGCTTGGACTAGGACTACTAGTTGAACAATCAGGACAGCTGCCAGAGAATACTAAATTTAGTTCTGTTGCACTGCCACTAGTAAAAGTGTATTCCTGAGAAGCTTTCCTGCCGTTAGCGTAAAAAGTAATTGTTACTGCTGTATTATCATTGTTCGTGATGATCAAGGAATCAGATCCGTAACCATACTTACCACTGCTTGCTGCAGCAGTGTCTGCATCGCTGCCGTTAAACTGAGCTGTGATAACTGTGCCATCTGTCAAAGAGTTTCCGTCTTCGTAAACAGCTGTACCATAAAATGCGTGAGGAGGTACAGGGACAGCTAAAGCTGAGAAAACTAAAACTAAAAGCATTATGCTGAAAATCATTAATTTCTTCATTTTTTATATCTCCGTCTTTTGTTAAAATTATTGGGCTATTGGACCGCTTGATCCTCCGCCTCCTCCAGCACCAGCACCGCCAGATCCACTTCCGGAATCTCCGCTGCTTGGGTCATCGTAGTCTTTGTTGGAAGGTCCATACGTTTGGCTGCTTTCCTCTGTGATTTCGACCCAATAGGCATCTCCTGGGTTAATGGTAGTAGTATTTTCAAGAGTGGAAGTTCCATCAATGTTTTGCATGGTATTATTTGCTAAACTTACATTTCCTCCATAAGTTACACTAGCAAGTTCGTCACTTTTGTTAACACTATTCATTCCATAATGACCAATCAAGTTCCACCCCGGTCCTAAAGTTACTTGAGGCGGTATATTGTTTTCGTTTACTACGGAATATTTTTCTCCGTTATTGTAAAGAGTATCTGCTTCAGACATCTTTACGAAGTAACCGTAACCAGGTTCCATCTCAGCAAGATTACCAACACCAGTTGAAGGAATGTAGTAAGACCATTCGAATTCACCGGTTGCCTCATTGTATTGGTAAGCCCAAACAACTTCAACTTTATCTTTAATGTTATTCAAAACTGCTACAATACTGGAATTTTCAGCGATCAACGGAATAGACATGATATTCATGCCTGCAGTTAAGCTGATTCCATAGTCATAGACGGTGATGTTCTTGGTAACAGTCGTTGAATCTTCATCACTATCTGTAACAGTAACACTAACTGCATTTTCACCACGAGCATTCCAAGTGGTACATGCTTGGGCAGTTGTTGCGTCCTCTACTCCATCGTTATCTAAATCCCAAGAGTAGACTAAGCTATCTACATCTGCAGCTTCGGCGGTCAAGCAAACTTCTTCACCGACAACTGCGAAACTTTGGGTAATGCTTACAACAGGAGCAACGTTGTTAACAGTAATGGTTAGGGTATCTGAACTTGCAGTTCCGTGGTTATCGGTAACTGTTACCATAACAGCATAGATCCCATTGTCAGCATAAGTGTGGTTTACAGAGAATAGTTCATCTACTGTTTCTAAGGTACTTGTAGTTTCATCTCCCCAATCAACAGTTGCGTTGTGAGTATCATCAACAAAGTCTGTGAAGGAAGGAGTTATAGTAATTTCAGTTCCTTCATCTGCTGTTTGATCTTCGCCGGCTTCTACAATAGGAGCATTGTTTACAGTAATAGTTGTATTAACTTCTTCTGAGATGTGATACACACTATCATAAACAATCAAGGAAACACCGTAGTTATTTCCTTCAACAGCTTCTGTTGAGCAAGTGTAAACAGGATTAACTCCGCTTAATGAATAGTCACCTCCTTCTACATCACCACCGTAAACAGTCCAAGTGTAAGATAATTCGCTGTCTACGCTATCAGTAGATGCTGAAGCATCGAAAGTTACATTGTTTCCTGGTTGGCAAGTGTAAGGATCACCAGCGTTAGCAGTTGGAGCTGCTCCATCGTAAGTGAAGTTGAAGTTATCTGAGTTGGCAATGTTGTTACCCTTATCTGTCGCTTCAATGTTGAAATTTACAACCATCCCATCTACAGCATTCAATAAAGAACTTATGGGATTTTGATTTGAAGTGCAATAAGTATTGCTTACAGAATTTCCAGGTATATTTACCTTGCTCATGCCAATTTTTCCAGAAGTGTTATCATTCATCCACCAATTAAACTTAACTTGAGAGACTCCTGATTCGTTATCCACTACAGTTGCACAGACCGTAGATTGGCTATCCGTAGCAACAGTGCCGCTTTTTCCAGATGTAATTATAGTTGGTGCTATAGCATCGCTAACCGTAACAGTTGTAGTGTTGATGTTGGACCATTGTACATCATCAGTAACTTTCAATGAAACTGTGTATTCTGTATTATAAACAGCATCAACTGGACAAGTAAATTCTGGATTAACCAAAGTTGAATCGTCATACTGATTATCAGTATCAAGATTCCAAGCGTAAGTTAAATTGTTATCTACAGTATCATTTGAACCAGAACCAATTAATGTAATAGTTTCTCCAGGTTTGCAAGGGTAAGGTTCGCCAGCGTTAGCGATTGGAGCTTTAGTGTCATAAGTATAACTGAAAGGAACAGTGCCGGAAGTTCCAACATTTTCACTAGTACTAACGTCTGTTGCTTCAAAGGAAAAAGTTACAACCATATTGTCACTTTTTGGAGTTATGATATAATCTGTTTCTATACAATATTCTCCAGGGGAATTATTTGTGACTCCAGGGGCATCAGAGGTAGGGACATCTTTGGTACTTGTAATACCACTATTTACACTGTTGTCCCAAATAAATCTTACTTCATCTATTCCTGTATCATCAGTAACATTGGCACAAAGAATAGGACTCTGGGAATCTTTTAAGACCATATTATCAGCTCCAGTATATTCAACAGTAGGAGGAGTTGTGTCTTCATATGTTACTAGGATGTTATCCCAAAGAGCATAATCAGAGCTATTGCTACTTTCTAATCTGAACCTTATTTGCAATTCTGATTTATCCTCTGCTCCGGCAGGAAGCAAGAAACTAGTTTCAGTCCATTCTGTGGAGGGTGTCGATTCTTCAAGGATATTCCAATTCCCTGCACCAGTATGCCACTCAACTATAATTTTTCCTTCTGCTAAAGGATTGTTATCAACAGCAGCAGCTCTTCTGATGTAAGATAGATTAATATCATGTTTGTTAATAGTGTTAATGGAGGTAATTGCTGTTGCATTGTTCCTAGTTACCATATAGTAACTGTCGTAAGAATCAGCTGTATTTTCAGAATAAATATCTTCTAAGATGTTTCCGTTCAGAGTTGTTCCGCTATTTTGGCCATTAACGTAATATCCTGTCCAATGACTATTTAGGGGTTCGGTGCTACTGAACTCATCTTCAAATAAAGTCTCACTAGCAATAGCCGAAGTTGCCACTACGAGTAGCATAGTTATTAGTATTAATATTTGTTTTGTCTTCATTATTTCACCCTCTCTAAAAGATTTTTTATAACGTGTTATTATAATTAGGTTAATCTAATTTTGAGGGCTTATTTAAAAAGCTTTCGTCAAGAATAAGCAGTTTTTGCAATTGAGTAGTAATAAAAAAGAGTAATAAAAATAAAAAAATCTTATCGTTTCTTAACGACTAAGACTGACAACGCCAAGATTAAAGCGATAAAGATCAGTACAGTCAACGCTCCCAGCAAGTACACATAGTTTGAACTTTGACGGAAAGAGTTATCTGTAACGGTCTTAACCTGAGTATTATCTTGGTTTAACTGTTGCGCTAATTGATCTTTAAGCTGTTGCTCAAGATCGCTTAAATCATCTGTAACAGCTCCAGTAGGGGTACTGCCACATGATAAGATTTTAAGTTCAACAGTCTTAGTTTCTTCCAAATCTCCATCTCTAAGAACACTAACCTGGATGTTGTAAGTTCCAGCTTTAGCGTTATCTAAAGGAAGATCAAAGGAAGTCTTGTAATCGTTGTCTGAATCAAAGATGTTATCCAATTCAAGTTCGGTTCTTTTTAGGTCAATACCTAATTCCTTGTTGAAAACTCTGATCTCGACATCATCTTCGTCTTCTTTACCGATGTTTTCAATACTTACGTCGATGGAATTAAATTCCGAACATTGTAAAGTACTTGAACTTAATTCAGCTTTCCTGATAACGACCTTATGATTTTCCACATCAACATCAAAAGTTTTGCTCTCTTCAGCGCCATATTCAATGTCATTGTCATCAGCATCTTCACCAGTAACTTCAACTAGGATTTCGTAAGATTCTGCGTCGATTTCTTCACCACTTAGATCAAATGTGAAGGTTTCTGTCGTATCATCATTGTGTTTAAGTTTGTCAACCTCAACATTATCATCGATGTCATCACCATCAACGTCTAAGATTGTAACAGTAATTTCAACATTTTCTAGGTTGAAATCACAGACGTTTTCAATCTTAACTTCAACTTCATTTTCTTCTTCAAGAGAAAGATCTCCTGATGATTTGCCGTTGACTTCGATACTACTAATACTTAGGCATGATTCAAGTAGTAATGAAACATCCTTAGTCACGCTGAGACCATTGTCTGCGGTAACAGCAACAGTTCCGATGGAATGTTTGCTGAAACTTTCTCCAACCGGTGGTGTTACTTTTAATGTGATTGTCTTCTCAGCACCAGGCGCGATAGTTGTAGGTAAAGTTCCCACAAATGCGGCGTTATAAGCACTGCTGATGTTTAAGGTGAAACCTAATCCTGTAATCACATCGCTTGAACCAGTGTTCTTAACAGTGAATTGTACAGTTGTTTCTTCTCCTTGCTTGACATTGTCAAATAAAATGTCTGAGACTGTCAAAGCAGCAGGAATCTTTTCTAAAACATTGATATTGAATGTAACAGGACTTGAATCTGCTGAGCCATCATTTGCTTTAATGGTAACTGCAACAGTTCCAGTAGTGGTAGGTGTACCAACAAGCTTAAGTTTATTGGTGACGTCTACGCTTAACCAAGCTGGTCCAAAAACTTTAACCAATGACAAGTCTGCCTGATTAGAATCAATATCATTAACGGTAACTGTTAAACTAAACTCTGCTCCTTCTCTTGCTTCTTTATCAGAGATAGCTGAGATAGTTGGTACATCATTAACCGCAGTAACATCAATAGTCATGGTTGATTCAGTAGAATCGTTGGTACCATCACTTACAGTGAATTTGAATGAAGTGTAAGCTGCTCCGTTTTCATCTGCTGCTGCTGTGAAAGTCAGCTTTTCTAATGTGAAATCTGCGACACTTACTTCCTGATTAAGGGAAATCGCAGTGCCATCATATTTCAGTGTTCCTTTGCTAGGCAAAGAAGTTATAGTGACATGATCTAGAGGATCAATTTCTACATCATTATAAGGGAAATCATCTACAACAAAGATCCTAGATTGATCTTCAATTGCTGTAACTGTTTTACTAGCAGTTGTTGGTGCTGTGTTGTCTCCAAGAGCCGCTTGCGCCGTAATCAATAGGGCAAGCAGTACAAGCACAACGCTTAGTATCTTGTATTTTTTCATTTTTTTATAACCTCGGTTATTTTTTCTTAACAAGTATGAAGGTGAACATACCAATTATCGCTAATGTCATGATAATCCCTACTACCATGATACTGACAAGGTAATCGTCATTGGTGTAAGGGTCTTCAACAGAGCTAACTATTGTAGAGGAACCAATCTTATCAGCTTCGTTTTTAGGAGTTTCTGTAGGGTCGCTATTACTTTGAGATCCATTTGCTGAATCATTATTTTCTTTATCCTGATCTTTTGGAATTTCTTCACCTGGTTCATCGTTTTGCTCATTGGAGCAGGAACCGACAGCAAAGTTCAATCTTTCGAAACCGATCGCTTCATCATTATCGATATAAGTTGTGATGTCCAGTGAATAAGTTTTCGCTACGAGATCAAGATTGTTGAAAGTTAAGGACTGTGACCAGCTATCATCATTACCATTCTCTTCCAGAGGGATGTTTCTAATTTCTTTGTTGATACCCAATTCTTGGTTGTAAACCCTAACAGCAACATAATCTTGGTCACGTGAACCAAAATTTTTCAAAGCTAAATCCAAAGTCAGGGAACTTTCACAGGCATCAACAGGCTGAATTTCTGCAACTGTGATCCTAATGTCATCTCTGAGCAGAACTATTTCCAATTCTAACTCTTTGTAAATTTCATAGTTATAGCCTTTACCGTCTTGTGCTTCTACTGTAAATTCCAAAGTGTAAACAGCGGAATCAGCGTCGGGGTTTAAGGCAAATCTAATAGTTTCAACAATCTTGCTATCTGCTTCAATGTCGCCTAAGGAGTAATCTTCCTGGAAATCGTCAGGGAGAAGATCGTTATCGTCAGCTTCGATATGCAATTCAACATCTTCCAGCTGTCCGTCATCTTGATCGTAGTCATTATCAAATAGATTCCTTAATTCAAATTCTAAAACTACTTCAGTGTTTGGTTTTACATCATCCTCAAGGACATATTGCTCATCGTCACCGTTAAATCTATCTTTCTTACTTTTCTCTTCAGTGTTAACATAAGAAACACTTAGTCGATTGAATTCCAGCATACTCGCTGTTTCTTGCTTCAAATCTGCTGAAGCAAGGAGATTATCAGAGGAATCTTTTACTTGAATCTTGCCGACAGTCTTGATTCCCACATCTTGCTGATGAGGAGCCCTTAGTGTCAAGGTGA
>Ga0066639_10002751_pt1 | contig 15304 bp, 14 predicted proteins | sample CryGeyCG2114_010_2_FD_59504 | JGI IMG/M metagenome (GOLD analysis project Ga0066639, IMG submission 59504) | Groundwater microbial communities from aquifer - Crystal Geyser CG10_big_fil_rev_8/21/14_0.10 | ecosystem: Environmental > Aquatic > Deep subsurface > Groundwater | place: USA: Utah...
ATTTAAATGGCTCATGCGAATCAACTCGCATTAAATCCGTTAAAACTCCGTAAATAGGTGAGTCTAAACCCATCTGCTTGCGCTTACCCTCAGAGGTTAATCCCATTTTATATGCTAAAATTCTTTCTCCATCCTCAACTCTCAAGTCGATCCCTCGGGACTGAATTGCATAGGCCTCCGCAAGAGTAAACTCTCCAAACTTTGCCGTTAATCTTTCAACCTCTTCAGCTTGTTTTCTTGCTTGATGCAAATAGTCAGCTGCTTCATTAATTTGTGCTTGATTCATATGGGCCTTTCTTGACTTTACCTTTTCCTATTAGATACCATGCCACCTAAATGAATTTAAACTATTTTGATATCTCCCCTGCTCTGAGTAGCGAGACTGCGGTCTTTCCGGGAGATACCCCCTTTTCAAAAAAAACGGTTTGCAATTTTGAAGAACAAACCCCTTATCTCGTCTCCTGCATTCAATCCACAGTGCATATTGGAGCACACACCGATGCTCCTAATCACTATCATAAAGACGGAGCTTCAATTGATGAGCGCCCTCTTGACTACTATTTAGGAACCGCGCAAGTACTCTCCGTAAATTTAAAACCAGAATCCCGCATCACCCCTAAAGACATTGAAGGTGTAGAAATTTTGGCCGAACGGATCTTATTTAAAACAAACTCTTTTCCAAACCCAAATCGTTGGAATGCAGACTTTAATGCCCTTTCACCTGAGCTCATCACCTACCTTGCAAAAAAAAACGTTAAACTCGTAGGGATTGACACCCCATCAGTGGACTTAGCAAATGATACAGAACTCAAAACTCATCACGCCATCTACAAACATGACCTCGCCATTTTAGAAGGAATCCTGCTCAATCATGTTCCAGATGGAATTTATACTTTGATTGCATTGCCACTTAAAATTAAAGGAGCAGATGCCTCTCCAGTGAGAGCCATCTTACTAAAAGACGATGGATAGATTAAAAAATTACATCAATGGGAAATGGGCAGAGCCCGCTAGCGGAAAATATTTTGATTGCATCAACCCCGCAACCAACACTCCACTTGCTCAAGTTCCAGACTCTAATGCAACCGATGTAGATAACGCAGTTCTTGCTGCTCAAAAAGCATTTCCTGCTTGGTCAGAGCTTGAAACACGCTCAAGAGCAAAAATGCTTCGTACATTGTCTCGACTCATCGAAGAAAACGAAAAAGAATTAGCCCTCCTAGAAACAACCAACACAGGAAAGCCACTCTCTCTTTCTTCTACAGTAGATATCCCCAGATCTGCTTACAATTTAGAGTTTTACGCTGATAGCATTACACAATTTTCATCAGAGTACTACCAACCTAATACAAGCACTTTTAATATTGTGACAAGACAACCACTGGGGGTAGTCGCATGTATTTCTCCATGGAATCTTCCGCTCTATTTATTTACTTGGAAAATTGCTCCAGCACTAGCCGCAGGTAATACCGTTATCGCAAAACCCTCTGAAGTTACGCCTTTAACTGCATATAAGTTCTCAGAGCTTTGCATGCAAGCAGGTCTTCCTCCCGGTGTATTAAATATTTTGCACGGCACAGGCGTGGGGGTTGGAACTCCTCTCGTTTCACATCCTGAAATTAAAGCAATAAGCTTTACGGGGAGCACTCAAACTGGACGATTGATTTACACACAAGCTGCAAATTCGTTTAAAAAAGTCTCTCTTGAAATGGGAGGGAAAAATCCTACTTTAATTTTTGCTGATGCAGACTTTGATTTAGCCGTAAACGAAACCACAAGGGCTGCCTTCACCAACCAAGGGCAAATCTGCTTGTGCGGATCGCGCGTCCTAGTTGAAGAAAAAATTTATGATCGTTTTAAAGAAGCTTTTGTAAAAAAAGCAAATACCTTAGTAACGGGAGATCCACTTGACCCTAAATCAAATTTAGGATCTGTAGTCTCCAAAGAGCATTACAACAAAATACTTAATCACCTCAACCTAGCAAAACAAGAGGGTGCAAAAATATTAACAGGCGGAGGACCTTTAAAACTCCAAGGCCCATGCGCAAACGGTTATTTTATTCCTCCAACGATCATTGAAGGGTTGCCCCCCAACTGCACCACTAACCAAGAAGAAATCTTTGGACCCGTGTGCACATTAATCCCATTTTTAACAACAGATGACGCCATCTCTATCGCTAACTCCACTCAGTATGGACTGTCTGCATCCGTTTTTACTCAAGACATCAATACAGCGAACAACGTTGCAAGCAAATTAAATGCAGGTGTCGTCTGGATCAACACATGGATGAACCGAGACCTCAGAATTCCATTTGGAGGAGTAAAAAACTCAGGACTCGGAAGAGAGGGTGGTTTTGATTCACTCAAATTTTTCACAGAAACTAAAACAATTTGCACAAAGATTAATTTATGAATAAAAATATTGAATCATCAAAAGCTGCCGAACCCGTAGGAAAATTTCCTCATGCAAAGCGTGTAGGCTCACTTTTATTTTTGTCCGGAATTGGGCCGCGCGTGCGCGGGCAAAAAGAAATTCCAGGCGTTACGCTCAACTCAAACAACGAAGTGATAAACTATGACATCAAAACTCAAACACATGGGGTTTTTGAAAACGTCAAACTTGTACTGGAAGATGCAGGGTTAAGACTTTCTGATTTAGTGGATGTCACAGTTTTTTTAACAAACATGAAAGTCGATTTTAAAGCTTTCAACTCTATTTGGGCCGAGTATTTCCCAAACAGCGGCCCTTGCCGAACAACCGTACAAGTAGGTGCTCTACCCACTCCAATTGCAATTGAATTTAAATGCATTGCTCAGATCCCTAATGAGGAAAAAAGATGAGTCGTGAATTAAAGCCCATCAATTTCATGAATTGGATTAATGAAAATAGACATCTTTTTAAGCCTCCCGTAGGCAATAAGCTCATTTGGGAGGATTCCGAATTTCTGGCATTTGTTGTCGGCGGACCTAACTCTAGAAAAGACTTTCATATTAACAACGGCGAAGAATTTTTTTACCAAATTGAAGGAGATATGAATTTAATTATACTCAAAGAAGGAAAACCTCACAATCTTCCAATCAAGGAAGGTGAAATTTTCTTGCTCCCACCGAACATCCCTCACTCACCTCAACGCCTTGAAAAAACAATCGGTCTTGTTATTGAAAGAAGGAGACAACCTCATGAAAAAGATGGTCTCCTATGGATATGTGATCAGTGTAATCACAAACTATACGACGAGTATTTTCATTTAAAAAACATTGTCACTGATCTTCCACCTGTATTTGATCGTTTTTACGAAAACAAAGATCATACGGCCTGCAAAAAATGCGGACACAAACACGAAAGAAGCAAATGAACCGAATTGATATTCACACTCATATTTTGCCTAAAGACATTCCAAACTGGAAAAAAAAGTTTGGCTATGGTGGTTTTATTTCTTTAGAACATCACAAACCTTGTTGTGCAAAAATGATCAGAGATGATGGAGTTTTTTTTAGAGAAATCCAAGACAATTGTTTTGATGAAACAGTACGATTAAAAGAATGTGCGAAACTAGGAACAAGCATTCAAGTCCTCTCCACTGTTCCTGTTTTATTTAATTACTGGGCCAAACCAAAAGATACTCTTACAACCTCCAAGTATTTAAATGATCATATTGCAAAAATTTGCCATGAACACCCAACTCGCTTTTTGGGCCTTGCCACTCTCCCTATGCAAGACCCGAAGCTTGCAATTCAGGAACTTGAACGCGCTAAAAAAGAACTTCACCTCAGCGGAATTCAAATTGGATCTCACATTAATGAGTGGAATTTAAATGACGATCCCGTTTTGGATGTCTTTAGAGCCGCTCAAGATTTGGATGCCTGCATCTTTGTTCACCCCTGGGACATGATGGGTCAAGATCGCATGAAAAAGTACTGGCTACCTTGGTTAGTGGGAATGCCAGCAGAAGTAAGCCTTGCGATTTGTTCTATGATTTTTGGAGGAGTATTTGAAAAATTTCCTAAACTTCGAGTAGCTTTTGCTCATGGTGGCGGTGCATTTAGTGGAACTTTAGGAAGAATTGAACATGGATTTCAAGTAAGACCTGATTTATGTGCCGTAGATAATTCAGTAAGCCCAAAAGAAAGTTTAGGAAAATTTTTTGTAGATTCACTGGTGCACGACGCAAATACTCTAAAAAAAATTGTTGATCTTTTTGGCTCAGAACAAATTTTACTCGGAAGTGACTACCCCTTCCCACTAGGCGAAGCACACCCTGGAAAAATGATTGCAGAACATACTGAGATCAGCGCTCAAACTAAAGAAAATATTTTATTTAAAAATGCGCTCAGATGGCTAAACAAAAGGGAAAATGACTTTGTATGGCAATAGAACCAACTCAATTTGTAACCGGACAAAATTTTGCACTTACTTTAGATAAGCAAGACCCTCTTGCTCACTTTAGAGATGAGTTTATTTTTCCTAAAAAGCAAAACAACGAACCCTATATTTATCTTTGCGGAAACTCTCTTGGACTGCAGCCCAAAAAAGTAAAATCATACATCGAACAAGAACTCAGCGACTGGAGTAAGTATGGTGTTTTGGGGCATTTAAGAGCAAAAAATCCTTGGTACTCTTATCATGAACTGCTCACAAAAAATCTTTCACATATCGTAGGCGCAAAAGGGCATGAAGTCGTAGTCATGAACACCCTATCCGTTAACTTACACTTAATGATGGTCAGCTTTTACCAGCCTACAGCGACACGAAATAAAATCATTATTGAGGGAGGAGCATTTCCTTCTGACCAATACGCAGTTCAATCTCAGATTAAATTCCATGGTTTTGATCCAAAAAGCTCCCTAATCGAAGTTAAACCAAAAGATGGCGAATCAACCCTAACAGAAAATGATTTTTTAGAAACAATCGAAAAGCACGGAAATGAAACTGCACTTGTACTCATTGGAAATGTAAACTACCTCACCGGACAAGCCTTTTCGATAAAATCGCTGACAGAAAAAGCACATTCAAAAGGATGTAAAATTGGATTTGATCTGGCTCACGGCGCTGGAAACTTGCAATTAAGACTTCATGATGATGGACCTGATTTTGCGGTTTGGTGCTCTTATAAATATTTAAATGGAGGACCAGGTAGCCTAGGCGGAGTGTTTGTGCATGAGCGACATTCAAAAGATTTTACACTTCCTCGTTTTGCCGGATGGTGGGGACATAATAAAGTCACTCGCTTTGAAATGTCAGATCAATTTGAGCCCATGATTGGAGCAGAAGGTTGGCAATTGAGCAATCCTCCTATTTTTCAATTAGCAGCCTTGAAGGCTTCATTAGAAATTTTTGAAGAAGCTTCAATGAATGAAATTACTGCAAAAAGTAACCTCATGACAGGTTACTTAGAGTTTTTAGTAAGTCGATGTCCAGACATTGAAATCATCACTCCAAAAAATCGAGGAGCTCAACTTTCATTACGGTTTAAAAATCAAACAAACACCGCTGGGATGGAAAAAAAATTAGAAGAGCTTGGCATCATTGTCGACTTTAGAAATCCCAATATTATTCGAGCAGCACCTGCACCACTCTATTGCAAATTTTTAGATATTTATCGTTTTTGGGAAGCCATAGATGAGCACGCAAAAAAATAAACAAACAGTCATTGTAGGAGCAGGCTTAGTGGGCTCACTCCTTTCGATCGCCCTTGCACAAAAGGGATACGCAGTTGCCGTTTACGAACGGCGATCGGATATGCGAAGGTATAAAGTCGATGCTGGTCGATCCATCAACTTAGCTATTTCTACTCGAGGGATATCAGCGTTAAAAAAATTAGGCATTGCAGATTCAATTTTAAAATCAGCCATACCCATGTATGGGCGACAAATGCACGACCGTGAAGGCGCTCTTACTTTTCAAAAATACGGTGCTTTTGAAAATGAATATATTAACTCGATTTCAAGAGGAACTTTAAACCAAGCTCTCATGACACTTGCAGAAAACACAGGCAAAGTGAACTTCCATTATCAAGAACGATTAACATTTGCAGATCTCCACAATAGAACACTTCATTTTACAAATGAAACCACTCAAAAGACCTCAGAAGTAAATGCACAATACGTTTTTGGAACTGATGGATCAGCCTCTGTATTGAGAGAAGCAATTTGTACCAAAGACCAAATCAAAGCGTCAATCCTTGACTATGGATACAAAGAGTTATCCATCCCTCCTGGAATAAACGAATCTCACTTAATTGAAAAAAATGCTCTCCACATTTGGCCTAGAGGTAGCTTTATGCTCATTGCTCTACCTAATGTAGATGGAAGCTTTACATGTACTTTGTTTTTGCCTTTTAACGGGACAAAAGCGCCCTATACCTTTGAAAACCTAAATACACCTGCTGCTATAAACGAACTTTTTGAAAAAGAATTCAAAGATGTAAAAGATTTAATCGAAAATAAAGAAAAATCTTTTTCTGCAAATCCCACAGGTCACATGACCACTGTCAAATGCTCTCCATGGCACTATCAAGATTTTGCACTTTTACTTGGCGACGCAGCACATGCAATTGTTCCATTTTTTGGTCAAGGAATGAATTGCGGCTTTGAGGATGTATCCATTCTCTTTGATCAACTCACTGAGGGAAACTCTTTAGAAGAAATCTTTTCTGACTTTACCAACAATAGACCTAAAGACTCTGATGCAATTGCTGATCTCGCAGTAGAAAATTTCATAGAAATGCGAGACTTAGTTGCAGATAAAAAATTTCTACTTAAAAAAGCTATTGAGAAGGTCTTAGAGCGTAATTTTCATCCTCAATACACCTCTCGCTACTCGCTAGTCTCTTTTAGCGACACATCTTACTCTTATGCAAAAGAAATAGGAGAAATTCAAAAAGATATATTAGAAGAACTCTCTCAAACAACTTCTGATCCAGAAAAATTAGATTTAAATAATGCAAAAAAATTAATTGATCAAAAATTGAAAGGAAAATCAAAATGGACTTAAAAATAAAAGGGAAAAAAGCTCTTGTAATGGGAGGTTCAACAGGCCTTGGATTTGGAATTGCAAAGGCACTAGCCGAAGAAGGTGTAGACGTTGCTATTTGCTCACGCAATCAACAAAATCTTGAAAAAGCAAAATCCCAGATTGGAGCTAAAGCTATATTTGATATTGATTTATCCACTCCTGGATCAGGACGAGAAGCGGTAAAAAAAGCAATCTCTCTATTAGGCGGAATTGATATCTTAGTAACAAATAATGGCGGACCTCCAAAAGGTGCATTTATGAGTTTAGAGACTGATAGCTGGCAAAAGGGATTTGAAAGCCTTTACCTTACGGTTACCGAGTCTATGCGTGAGGCCATCTTATGCATGCAAAAAAAACAATGGGGTCGAATTTTGCTCGTCACATCAGCCGCCGCAAAAGAACCCATTGCTGGCCTTACTGTTTCAAACGGTCTTAGAGCAGGACTTTTGGGACTAACAAACACTGTCAGTCAAGAAGTTGCATCAAGCGGGATTACCATTAATGCATTACTTCCGGGATATACAGATACAGAGCGCTTGCGGGAGCTTGGTGTCGCGTACGAAAAAATTGAAGCTCAAATTCCAGCTAAAAGATTGGGTAAACCATCAGAATTTGGCTCACTCGCTGCCTATCTTTGTTCAGAGCAAGCAGCGTACATCACCGGACAAGCCATCGCAGTTGATGGCGGTTACTTAAGAGGAATTTAAAACTTAAAATATGAAAAAATATTTAGATGAAGTGACAAAAAAATGCGCAAGACCTAAAAGACTTTCTAAGCACCATTCTCAAAACTATTACAACTCTAAATTAGAGTGCTTAGGAATGACTGTACCCGAAGTCCGTTTCATTTATAAAAATGGATTTTCGTTTTCTGATTTACCTCAGAATGAAAAATTTAAAATTTGGAGTTATATTTTTAAAACCTCTAATATTTTTGAAGTAAAATCTTTATGCATTCACTTTGTAGACTCACTAAAGGAAACAGACTTATTAAAACATTGGCCTAAATATAAAACTTGGGTCAAATACATCGATAACTGGGCCCATTCGGATGGATACTCTTCTACAATTGCAAGGTTGCTTGAGTTAGATCAAAAAACTATTTTTCCAACATTAAAAAAATGGAATACCTCTAAAAACCCTTGGGAAAGAAGACAATCGCTAGTTGGATTATTTTATTATAGTTCATCTCGCAAAAAAACCATTCCCCTTAACCTTGCGCTTCCACTCGTTCAAAAGAGGATTAAAGACGATCACTATTATGTACAAAAAGGTGTGGGTTGGACTTTAAGAGAAATTGGAAACCTAGATCAAAAAGTACTAGTGACCTTTTTACAAAAAAATATTAAAGTCCTAAGCTCTGTTGCGTTTACGACTTCTATAGAGAAACTTTCTTTAGATCAAAAGACGACCCTTAAAAACGCTAGAAAATAAAAACCTTACTTCCTATTTCATATCAAAAATGCTACTCACTCCTAGTTAATTTCAATTTGAGGTTGTATATGATTCGAGTTTTGTTTTTTATTGGATTACTTTATTTCCCTAATGCAGTTGCATGCATGAGCCAAAAACAATCGCAAAGCCAGCTTAAAAATTCCAGATTTTTTTTAGAGTCAAGCGCACTCACTCGAAACATTAGCACAACTCCTTTCACTTCATTTGTAAATACAAATAAAGAAACAAGCTTTGAAACAAAACTTGCTAATCTTATTTTGGAAGAAACTACAAATGCAAAATCCGATTCAAATCTAAAGAGCATTATTCTAAGTGTCCCAGCTAAAATATTAAAAAGTAATTACAACCCTTTTGGAGATGGACAAACCAACGCAAAACTAAGCTTTGCAAACTGGAATGAATTATCCATTCCTGTCATCGGCATTAAAAAATCTTATCACGACGGTCACATCGAAGTCACTTACCGCTTTCATCCTAAACTTTCTATTTTACATTTTTCAACCTTACAACTCGATAATGGATTTATTAAAATCACTCCTGAAGGTTGGAATGATTCATTTTATTTTAATTTTGATTTAGCAGTATTGCCTATCAACGAATTTTTAAAGGGTATTCCCGAAAACCTCAGAAGATTCTCAAACAATCGTTTAGCACCAAACCCTGCTCAAATTAATTCTAACAATGCATTGACCTCTCTACGTGACAGTAAAAACTTAGGAGAAGGCTATAATTCAACTCCATGGTATTCAAATAGTGTGCACGGACGCTATCCCTCAGAGAATGGAGCATTTACAGCAATAGGCGGAGTCATTACACGAGGAATTACTGATAAAAACTTTGGACCCTTCAAACAACTCTATACCTGCTTTGAATCGAGAAACATTAACGAGGAAAACTCTAAAGGAGTTCCAAGCGGTGCGGGGTGGCACTTTATTGGTGACCCAGCAGAGACGATTTTAAACACAATTGATGATACAGAAATTCCTGTTGCTATAGCTCGGTCCGTAACCTTTAATGCTACAGCATACTCGCTAAATGATATTATCACAGCGGGTTGGCTAAAAAAGGACGAAGCATTTGTAACAAAGAGAAATGAATTTCACTGGTACGTCAATCCACTCCAAAGAGAAGTGTGCACAGAAATCTGGGTGCACCCTTGTGAGCCTAATCTTAACAATAATTGGGGTTTTAGTTTAAATTGCGGAGGATAACCACTCCAACACATCTAAAAGAATCTTCGTCAAATCATGTAGTTATCAGATTTTTCATAGGCTCTACAATATTGTTTACATTTTATTTAATAAACAATATAAAGCTGACTCTATTTTTAAACTATATAAAGGCCTAAAGACATGAAAATTATCGTTATTGTTGCACTTTTAATTTCCACTTGCGCTCAACAAACGTTTGCAGGCACGTACATTCCATCATACTCTCGTGAATCCGAAAATCCACTTAATAATGTAAGTGGAATTGCTGGTCGCCTTAAATCCGTAGCCTGTCAAAGAGCGTATCGTGTCTCTGCTGAAATTTTAGAAACTATAATTAATCCAGAAGTTGAAAAAACTTGTGAAAAACATGAAGACAACTTTAAGCAATATAAAAAATGCTCTGACAGTATATTAAAAAAATACGCAACTTACGTCTCTAAAGCTAGCTTAGAAATTTCACCTATTTCAAATGGAAAAGATTTTCACGTAGTTGTCAAAGAAGATGGTGAAATTGTATTCACAGGCACCAAACAAGCAACTCATGGCGACACAGAAGATGATAAAATTACTTTAGAATTTATTGCAAATAAAAATGACTCAGCCGAAAGTGATATCAGTACTGCGGCTCTCACTAATGAATCTAGTAAAACAGACTTCTTGATCGCAAAAGTAAAACCTATTGGTAAAGAAGAAGATCAAATTTACATTTTTATGAATGGATGTAATTTAAGCTGGAAAAAATAAACAGTTTGATTGTAGTCCTATATAGCACAGCCTACTCTCTAAATGGTATTATCACAGCGGGTTGGCTAAAAAAGAACAAAAAACAAGAAGCAGAATGTGTTTGACATCTTTATTAAATATATAGTATTTAATTCATAGAAGAACCTTTGCTTCAAGACTCACACACAAAATAGAAGCACATCATTTATATGAATACACAACATTAAGACTTAATTATGCTAGAACCCTTGATCACCCAGAAAAGGAGATTCAATTAATAGGACTTGCTGCCGCGGTTGCAAGTGATATGAAAAACTGTGTTGATAAAAATCCAAATAATACAATGGTATCGGACGATAAACTCGGAGAACTATCTTTTAAAGCAAAAATCTACTTTCAAACATCCACCGAAAAAAGTCATGCTACTGACGTAAATTTTTCAAATTTAAGACTAGATAGAGGCGCTAATTATAGATTAAATTCTGAGCTAGTAAGCCCACTTAGTTTTTACTTAAGTGAAAGAGCCACTTGTTTGAGCTTAATGCCAGCAGATCCAAAAGACACACAATAAAAAACAATTCAGAGATTATTGCAGTTTAATTCTACGTGATATCTCAATCATGAAAAAACTCTTCGTCTATATTAACCAAAAAATGCCACTATTTTTCTAACAGCAACAGAATGCTAAATAGTAAAATTTCAATAACAAATCTCTTACTCATAAAGTATCTCTGAATCTCCAACCTCTCAGGAACACTTTTTTACAAACCTAAACACTCTCAAAAAAAATTCTTACGCCTATGGTAAAGGGCTAGAAGCCACAACTCTCTTCAAGCTTTATTATAGGGCAGGTTGAGCGTAAATCCCCATCACAATGATCTACAAGTTTATCTTTTTCAAATAATCACTTGACCTTCCAACCACTAGAAGGTGCATATTAGACAGATAAGAACGGAGACTTTTATGAAGCAAGAAACTAAAAACCACAGTGATCACTCTTGTTGCTCGGTTAAAGAAAAAACTGAAGGAAGCACACTTTTAGACCCCGTATGCGGGATGGTTGTGGACGCCAATCAAGCCGACGGCGGTAGTGCTTCTTTTGAAGGAAAAGATTACTTTTTTTGTAGTTCTCACTGCCGTAATAGGTTTCTTAAATCACCAGAACGCTTTGTTAAAGGCAAAAACCAATCTTTAACGCAAGCTTCATCCAATGATCAGAGCAAGATTTATACATGCCCGATGCATCCCGAGGTACGCCAAAAGGGGCCTGGGAGCTGCCCAAAATGCGGAATGGCTCTTGAGCCTGAAGAGATCTCATTAGAAGACGATCAAAATCCAGAGCTTTTAGATTTTACGAAAAGACTTAAGCTCAGTATTGTATTTTCAGTTCCGCTTTTGTTTTTAGCAATGTCAGACTTAATACCTGGACAGCCTGTCCAGCACGCATTTCCTCAATGGCTACTTTCTGGTTTGCAGTTTTTTCTAGCGACTCCTGTAGTTTTCTTTAGTGGATGGCCCTTTTTTCAAAGAGGATATGATTCTCTTAAAAATCGACATCTCAATATGTTTACGTTGATTTCAATTGGTACAGGTGTTGCTTATTTTTACAGCACTTTTGCTATGCTATTTCCAAACTTGCTTCCTAACTCAATACAAACACACAGCGGCAATGTCCCGTTATACTTTGAAGCAGCAGCAGTTATTATCACCCTTGTTCTTGTGGGACAGGTTTTAGAGCTACGTGCTAGAAGTCAAACCGGAAACGCGATTCGAGCGCTTTTAGGTTTGGCGCCAAAAACTGCACGTAGAATTTCCTCTGATGGAAAGGAAGAAGAAGTCTCTCTAAGTGATGTTAGAGTCGGAGATCAACTGCGCGTACGCCCAGGCGAAAAAATCCCTGTTGATGGAACACTGATAGAAGGAAAGTCTATCGTGGATGAATCGATGATCACTGGAGAACCCATACCTGTTGAAAAAATTTTAAACAGTAATGTAACAGGTGCAACCATAAATGGCTCTGGTACATTTGTCATGGAAGCTAAAAAAGTTGGATCAGACACCATGCTTGCTCAAATTGTAACAATGGTTGCACAAGCTCAACGAAGTCGAGCGCCCATTCAAAAACTAGCAGACACTGTTTCTTCATACTTTGTACCAGCTGTTGTTTTTGTAGCAATTTTAACTGCGATCATTTGGATTATCTATGGCCCAGAACCAGCACTAAGTTATGGAATTTTAAATGCGGTGGCTGTCTTAATTATCGCTTGCCCATGTGCCTTGGGACTTGCCACTCCAATGTCCATCATGGTTGGCACCGGAAAAGGAGCAACCCACGGTGTGCTCATAAAAAATGCAGAATCTCTTGAGACAATGGAAAAAATTACAATTCTCGTTATCGATAAAACAGGCACTCTAACCGAAGGAAAACCAAAATTGATTGCAGTAAAAGCAATGCAAGGATTTACTGAAAAAGAAGTGCTTCAATTTGCAGCTTCCGCTGAAACCGTAAGTGAACACCCATTGGCTCAAGCGATATTGTCTGGTGCAAAAGATAGAAATATCCAGTTAGAGACGGTCAGCGATTTTGAATCCATCACCGGAAAAGGACTAAAAGCAAAAATCCAAAATCAAATGACTCTTGTGGGCAACAAAAAACTACTCGAAGAAAACAATGTTGATGTCACTGAACTTGTGCACACCGCTCAAGCACTTCAAAAAGAAGGGCATGGTGTGATGCTTGTTTCCATTAATGCTAAACCTGCTGGTGTTCTCGCCGTTTCTGATCCAATCAAAGTTACGTCAAAAAAAGCGATTGAGTACTTTCACAAAAATGGAATTAAAGTCGTCATGTTGACAGGTGATAACCGATTAACCGCACAAGTGGTCGCTTCAAAAATCGGTATTGATCAATTTGAGGCTGAAGTTTTGCCCAGTCAAAAAAATGAAATTGTAAAAGAACTTCAATCAAAAAATCAGATCGTTGCAATGGCTGGAGATGGTATTAATGATGCCCCAGCTCTAGCACAAGCAAACGTAGGAATTGCTATGGGCACAGGAACAGACATCGCCATTGAAAGCGCTCAGGTCACTCTTATTAAAGGAGATTTGATGGGAATTGTAAGAGCCCATCAGTTGAGCCGTGCTACGATGAAAAATATTAAGCAAAATTTATTTTTTGCCTTTTTTTATAACGCCATTGGCGTGCCTGTGGCAGCAGGTCTACTTTATCCTTTTTTTGGAATTCTTCTCAGCCCTATGTTTGCAAGCCTTGCTATGAGCCTAAGCTCTGTATCAGTTGTAGGAAATGCTTTGCGATTAAGAAAAACAAAATTAAGCTAACAATCGCAAATAATCCCCACCAATTCAAGGCACTCTAAATAGCCAGAAGAAGCCAAAACCCATTTTTCTTTATTCATTAATACGATAACAAAAAAATGAGATTTATTTTTTAAATTTTTTATTTCTTCTAGTTCTCCCCGGTCTCTCGCCGAGAATCCGCATTTGGCCCAATCCCCCACTTCAAACAAAAATCGTCTTGTGAGGCCAGAGAACCATCGTGATTTTAGACGGGCTGGCGAAGGCGGACGACCAGCTCGATCTAATTAATAGCCGGGAAGCCAGAACGATTGAGATTAAGAACGCGCAATTTTTCAAGCACACATTTATTAAATAAAAACAATATAGTGGACCTGAGTGAAATAACGTTGCCAGTCACCATTATTCATGATATAAAAAGTCGGGTATTAAAAATTAAAGTGCATCTAGTAAGAAAGGCTCTCGCGGTGAACTTCCGATTTTTTGCAGCTTTGTTGTTGATGATCTCGTTAGACTCTGCTTTTGCGTTAAACGGTCCAGCTCAATCTCTCAGTCAGGAAACCCATCAATTTTTGACCGAAAACTCAATTTGCAAGCGCGCGCTTGAACAAGTGGCCCAGACTGCCTTCAATTGGAGAAACGTCCAGGGAATTCCCACTGTGCGAGTAAGCTTGGACATCGAGGATCTTATTGGTTCTCTTCGACTGAGTGGATTAGATGAAGCTCAAGTGGAAAAGGTTCACGAATCTTTTATCCCTGTTGTCCAGGAGGTGAAGCGAAATTCTGTTTTGATGGATACTGTTCGTACGCTCCTGACAAACGAACCTCCTTATGATCGAGTGAACGCGGTATTTTGTGCTGGACTCAGTTGCAATCTTTCGAATCGATCAGTAGAGGCGGTAAACTTTCCTTTCAACTACGCGATTGTTGCGATGAGCAAGGTTAATGGCACAGACACCAGTAAATTACTTCCCCAATTACCTGCTGGGATTCCACATCCGAACGGAGGAATGAATCGAGTTGAATTCATACTTCTGGATAAAGTAAACCCAAATAACCCTAAAGAATTAAATCAGTGGATCGCTAAATTTTTTAAAGATTTTTCAGTTTATGCTTCTCACCGTATTCTATCTGAATGGATTGCAAAGAATAATCTGCTGTCTCGAATCGGTCAGGAAACTGATCCATTATTTAGAAAATACATAAGGGTTTATGACGGGATCATTTTTATTGATCCGATCCTATACCGTGTGTTCATGGTGAGTCGAAAATTTGATGCTCAACTTACAGTAGAACAAATCAGAATCGACATGGACACTTCAATTCCAACGTCTAAAAAAGAAAGTCTAAAAGTGACCCGTGCTATCGAATTGAGAAAACAGGCGTTGACGGAAATCATGAGCAGCGACGGTAATGATGGTGTTAGTGACTTTCAGTTAACGGAATTAAACATTTTTGAAACTGGAAGAATCTTAGGCGGACAGTTTTCATCTTTCAATCAACGAATTAATACGAAAACTTTTCCTTAGCCCGTCAACCCCTTAATTAAAGACACCTAAACCGCGATGACTCTAGGCGAAATTTT
>Ga0066639_10002757_pt1 | contig 15281 bp, 16 predicted proteins | sample CryGeyCG2114_010_2_FD_59504 | JGI IMG/M metagenome (GOLD analysis project Ga0066639, IMG submission 59504) | Groundwater microbial communities from aquifer - Crystal Geyser CG10_big_fil_rev_8/21/14_0.10 | ecosystem: Environmental > Aquatic > Deep subsurface > Groundwater | place: USA: Utah...
TGCTAAAATAGTTTCTAACGTGGTTGTAAAGCCACACCAAAACCGCCCGCGGGCGGTTTTTGCTATTTTAAGCAAAAAACGGGCTGGATAATATATTAATAAAACATCGGCCGGACCGATGTAATTTTTTATAGCTCGAAAAAAAGCGTCTTGGATCAAGTTTAATCATTGACTTTTTTTATTGAGCATGCTATGATTTAATATCCAAATAAAAGCACCTTAAATCGTTTTACCGGGAGGGAGATATGGACAGACGGAGCGGAGGACAAGCATCTTACCGCGAGCTTTATCGTTTGGCCGGGGTGGCGGTTAGAGTCTCTACGCATATGCGGTGGTGTGAGCCGCACGAATTTATGGCGCAGACGCCAGATGGCGGCCAAGCCCAAATTGCTGTGCCGGGCCACTGGCGTAACAGCGTGCCGCTGCCCGGTGTCTTCATTAACCGCCATTTTTTCGGCTTTAAGCAGAGTGATCTTGGCCGGCAGGTGGCGGCGGAAGTTTTAGTGATGGAAAAATCCTTTCCCGATGGTCGCCATTTTGTCCATTTGGACATTCTAAAAATGGCGGGCGGGGTGGCCCGGTTCGCGATGAAGATCAGCGATAATGACAAATATCCTGACGCTATCAAAAAAATTCCAGTTGGGGGGTCATGCTATAAAATTTTTTTTGTCCCTTGGCAATAGATAAACACCCGGCGGTGTGCGCCGCCGGGTGTTTTTTATTATACTCCACTCCGGGCAAGTTAATATGTAAGTTAATAATGCAAAAACGGACCGATATTATCCGTAAAAGCACGGAAACATAGGACAGACCGATGCGCAGCATCGGTCTGTCCTATGTTGTAAGCAAAACTACCAGTCGGTCATGAAAAAGCCAGCGGCGAGAAAGCAAGATTGACTTTTTATTAGAAATAAAGCAAACTGATATATTAACCAAACAAGGAGAAATTATGGCGGTTCCGATACCTTGTCCATATAAAGGAGAAGCGTTGGGAGGTGATGGTTCGAGCTGCAGCAGCCCCGCGACCTTACAGACAGAAAATTGCTGTGGCGAAGCGAACTGCGAAAAACCATTTCTTCGTCCAAGTTCGGACGAATAAAAAACGCGGGCGGTTGATTTAAAAAAATAACCACTGCGCAATTTGGCGCGGTGGTTTTTGTTTTACTGCCCAATTTTTACTAAAAATAGAGTCGTTGGGGATTAAATGGGGATAACTTATCAGGTGAACACTTGTTTACCAAAGCACTAAATAATCCTTTTGTCAAGCGGCTTTACCCGCAATTAGATTTACGACCAAGACGGCATTATGTTGATAAAACGTAATTTAGCCGGTGTTGACGGGCGTTTTCTTGGTGGTATAAAATGTAAATACAGTGTTTGTTTGTGGATAATTGTGGGGATAAATCTGCTCTTTTGTGGATAATAAATTCTCTGGCGCATTCCAAATTTTTGATTTTTAATATTTAACTTTTATTTTAATGTTTATTGGCGAATATTCACACTCGGTTGATGCTAAAGGCCGCTTGGCTGTCCCGGTTAAATTCCGGGCGCGACTGAAAGGCGGAGCGGTAGTGACGCGCGGTCTTGATAATTGTTTGTTTTTATATCCCCAGGCCGAATGGCAAAAATTGGCGCAAAAATTAAGCCAATTGCCAATTTCCCAAAAAAATACCCGCGCTTTTGCGCGCTTGATGCTGGCGGGCGCCATGGAGGTCAAAATTGATTCGCTGGGCCGCATTTTGGTTCCGGAATATCTGCGCCAGTATGCGGGCATGAAAAAAAAAGCGGTGGTGGCCGGCCTTTTCAATCGGCTGGAAATTTGGGATGAGATAAAGTGGAACCGGTATAAAACAGGCACCGAAAAAGAAAGTGGTGAAATCGCCGAAAAATTGGGAGAATTGGGAGTCTAAAGATTAATTTCTAATCTCTAAATTCTAAATAAATCACAAATAATAAAAATCAGATTACAAAACGAGCGATTAAAACTTGATATTTAAAGTTCGTTTAGAATTTAGGGTTTAGTATTTAGTATTTAATAAATTGCACATATCTGTATTAAAAAAAGGAGTCGTCAAATTACTCGATCCAAAACCAAACCAAAACTTTGTCGACGCAACGGTTAATGGTGGCGGACACGCCCAAGCAATTTTAGCCAGAACGGGACCCGGTGGGAAACTGCTAGCGATTGACTGGGACAAAGAGGTTTTACAAAAATTTAAAAAAAGGGCGGTTGCCCGAAAAATAGCGTCAAAAATTGTTTTTATCCATGATAACTTTGCAAATATTCGAATCATTGTTAACAGAAAGGGACTTACTCCTATCGCTGGTATTATTGCTGATTTGGGCCTTTCTTCTTGGCAGCTTGAAAAAAGTGGGCGCGGTTTTAGTTTTCAGAAAGACGAACCGCTAATAATGAATTTTGGGCAAACGTCTGGCGGGCTGACAGCTGGCGACCTAGTTAATGGAGCCAGCGAAAAAGAATTAGCTGATATAATTTACCGCTTTGGAGAAGAAAGACAGTCGCGCCAGATTGCTCACGCCTTGGTGGCGGCGCGGCGCCGGGCGAAAATAAGCACAAGCCGCCAGTTGGCTGAAATTATTAAAACGGCTGTTGGTTGGCGCTACCGGCGGCAAAAAATTCACCCGGCCACCCGGACCTTCCAGGCCTTACGGATTGCAGTTAATGATGAGTTGGGAAATTTAGAAAAATTTTTAAATGACGCCTTCGCGATTTTGCCGCCCAGCGGGAAATTAGCAATTATTTCTTTCCATTCGCTGGAAGATCGGCTAATAAAAAATTTTTACCGGCAGCAGCAAAAACAAGGAACGGGTGAAATTTTAACTAAAAAGCCAATTCGGCCAGACAGACAAGAAATTATACAAAACCCAAAAAGCCGCAGCGCTAAATTAAGAGCAATCAAAAAAATAGCATGAAAGATTACGCCTATTATTGTCAGCGTCAACGGTATCCCTTAAAATGCCCCAGTCAATTTGGCGGCGCCAGTTTAACGTTGGTTATTTTAATTGGATTGATTCTCGGCACAATAGTTTATTTAGCCCAAGCCAACAGTTTGGTTTTGCTTGGTTTTGATTTACGGACTTATAAAAAAGAAATAGATGTTCAGCAACAAGCGCTGGAAAAACTGCAAGTCCAGGCAACCCAGATGCAATTTTTGCCGGCGTTGGAAAGTTCGTTGCTGGAGAAAAAAATGGTAGTGGTGGATAAGGTTTCTTACATTTCTTTAAGCCAAAACAATGCTTTGGCGGCGGCAGAGCGGTAGTTATATTTAGCGAAAAAATGACTAAAAAACAACGTGGCCAAAATTGGCGGCTAAACCTTATTTTAATTTTATTTTTGGCGGCGGGCGGTTTCATTGTATACCGCCTTTTTGATTTGCAGGTGGTACACCATCATTATTATTTGGCCTTAGCCCAGGCTCAACACCAAAGTGAAGAAAAAATAAAGGCACAGCGCGGCAAGATCTATTTAACCGACAAAGACCAAAATTCTTATCTGCTGGCAACTAATCGCGAATACTACAATTTATACGCCGTGCCGCTGGAAATCCAAAAATTGCCAAATACCCAAGAAGAAACAGAAACGATTGCCCAGAAATTAGAGCCGTTAGTTCCTCTTGACCGGCAAACAATTATGGCCAGGCTGCAAAAAGCAGATGATCCTTTTGAACCACTGGCGGAAAAGTTAACCGATGAGCAATACGAAACTATCAAACAGCTACAGTTGCCGGGCATCTATTTTTATCAAGACTGGAAAAGGTGGTATCCCCAGGGGAAATTAGCGGCCCAACTGGTTGGATTTTTAGGACAAACCGACCAGGGAGAAGTTGGCCAATATGGACTGGAAGGTTATTGGCAGCAAGTTTTAGCTGGCCAATCTGGACAGTCCAACCAACAAAAGGACGCAACGGGTGATTGGATTGGTCTTACCGACCAAACAGCTTTGCCCGTAATTGACGGCAGTAATCTTTATTTAACACTGGACCAGAATATTCAGTTTATGATTGAAAAAAAACTGGGCGAACTATTGGAAAAATGGCAAGCCTTAAGCGGCAGCATTATCGTTATGCGGCCTAAAACAGGAGAAATTTTAGGCATGTGCAGTCAGCCCGGTTTTGACCCCAACCAATACGCCACGGTGCCGGATATTAATGTTTTTTTAAATCCGGTTGTCCAAAGCGTGTATGAACCCGGTTCAATTTTTAAACCAATTACCATGTCGGCCGGGATAGATTCGGGCCGGGTGACGCCCCAAACTACCTTTACCGACACTGGTTCGGTTAAAATTGGCGGCTATACTATCACCAACGCCGCTGGCCGGTCTTTTGGTCAAAGCACTATGACCAACGTGTTGGAGCAGTCGATCAACACCGGCATTGTGTTTGTCCAGCAAAAAATCCCCAAAGCAGATTTTCGCGAATATATTGAAAGCTTTGCTTTTGGTCGTCCTTTGGGAATTGATTTGACCGGAGAGTTACCCGGCAATATTAGCAATTTAAAATATGAACGGGATATTGATTACGCCACAATTGCTTTTGGACAGGGGATTGCGGTTACGCCACTGCAGATGATCAACGCTATCGCGGCTATTGCTAATAATGGCCAATTAATGAGACCGTTTGTGGTGGAAAAAATAGTTGGGCCAGGCGGTAACGAACAAAAAAACCAGCCCACCGTCTTATCCCAGCCGATTTCGAGCCAAACCGCTTCCAAGCTGACCGCCATGCTGGTGAGCACCGTAGAAAATGGGTATGACAAAGTCAAAGTGCCGGGCTACTATATTGCTGGCAAAACCGGCACCGCCCAAATTCCCGATTCCCAAACCGGCGGCTACCAAGAACAATATGTCCATTCTTTTATTGGATTCGCGCCGGCTTACGATCCACAGTTTATTATTTTAATTAAAATGGACCAGCCCCATGGCGTGCGTTTCGCCTCCAGTTCACTGGCTCCCACCTTTGGCGAGTTGACCAAATTTATGTTGAATTATCTGGAAATCCCGCCGGATTTTTCAGCCGGACAATAAATGAAAATGATAGAAGATTTTGTAGCCCAACTGAATAACCGAAAAATCAGCCGGCAGAAAAAGCAGGCCATTTTACGCAATTTAGAAAAAAGGGGCTTTTCCGGACAGATTATTGCTTTTAAAAAAAATGATACCCGGGAGGTATTGGCGGTAGTGGATTATTTTGAATGGCGGCGCCGGCTGCGTTTTGGTGGTTTTGCTGATTTCTCTTTACCGCGAAATAGCCAGGCTTGCCGGGCTATTTTACGGCAGAAAGAAACGCCGTTGGCCCAAAAAAAAGCGGCGCTGGCTTTTTTAGGCGAGCGTCCCAGCCCGGCGACACTGGCCTTTTTAGAGAAACAACAAAAACGGCTGCCGGCCGAATTGCAAGTTTGGCGGCAAGTTTTAGTGGACGAACTTTTAGTGAGCGTAAAAAAGTCAAAAAGCGGCAAAATTGTTTTAACTTATATTCCGGCTCGAGCTGGCGGTGTGCGCAACTTTAACGACCAGCTGATGAAAATAGCCCCTTATTATTTTTGTGACCGTTTTTGCCCAACTTGCGCCAGGCAACGCAGCTGCACTTTTTGGCTAGAGAACAGCCAAACAGAAAGGGGGGCAAAAATTGACCAGCGCTTGCTGATTGGCTTTTTCCCTTTCATGGCGGAACTGATTTTTTTAGCCGGTAAAAAAAGCCCAGTCAGCCAGAAAATGAAACGGCTGGAGAAGCAGGCGGGCCAAACCTTTCGCCAAATTATGGATTTTATTGACGGGCTGGTGGCACAAACCAAGCATAATTTTTGGTTAGAAGCGGCTTTGGGTGAAGACATAAAAAATTTGCTTTTGTTCACCTCGGTTTTTTGGGAGAAAATAAAACTGGCAACCCTTGTTTTCCAGCCGGCGCGCAGAAGCCAAAAGGATTTTGACGCAGCGGGGCGTTTTGCGGCTTTGGCTTTGCACGCCATTTTATCTTTAGACATGCCACTGGAAAAAATCGCCCGCGAAGCACCCCAGGCCTGTTTTGGTCAGTACTTGAAATTATCTTTAGCAATCAAAAATACCAAAAAAGAGATTTTTCTGACTTTTCCCCAAGCAGACAAACAGAACGATAAGGTAATTATTAATTTTAGCTATTAATCAAGTTTTGTTTTTAGCCAGGCGGGGCCAGTTGATTTTTGGAATATTTTGTTGTATGGTAAAAAATAGCACACCGATACCCGGAGGAAAATATGGCCAGCAAGACATCTCGGTTTGTCGGGGGAAAAGTTTTTTGGCTGATTCAGCATTGTCTGTGGCCGCCGGTCGCCAATGCTGTCTATTCGGACGCCTGGTATTGGAAGGTAGCGATTATTTTAGGCGGTTCGGTTTTATCGGCGCTGCGACTATGCACCGGACGTTCTCTTTTCTCTTTTTTGCTGATAATTTATCTAATGGTAATTTGGGCGCTCATCTGTTTTTATGAGGAGGCCTGTTACCGGTATTATTTAGTGGCCAAAGCCAAAAATTTAAGGGCGTTTTACCGCCCGCGCCCCACTGTTTTTCGCGGCCTGTGCGCTTTTTTTCTTGGTCGCAAAATTTAGCCCGCTTTGCGGGCTTTTCTTTTATTTGCCGGCCTTATTTGTTATAATAATAAAAAAAGCCAAAGAATAAATTGCTTGAATATTAAATTTTTAATCATGACGGCGAAGAAAAAGAAACTTAAAAGCAAAAACAAAATAGAAGAGTCCAAAAAGAAAAATGCGCTGAAAGATGAAACCAAGAAAGGAATTTTAGCCGTTATTTTTTTTGTTTTGGCTATTATTGTTATTTTAAGCCGCTTTAGTTTGGCTGGCGCGGCCGGCGCTTATTTGTATCGAGGGGTGAGCGCTCTGTTCGGTTATGGTTTTTATCTTTTCCCGTTAGCTTTAGTGCTGGCTGGCGCCGCCTTGCTGCGTTCTTTAAAAGACCGGCTTTCGGGCATGCCGGTAATTGGGATCGCTGTTTTCTTTTCGGGTTTTTTGGGCCTTTTGGAGTTGATCTTACGTAATGGCCACCGAGCGGCGGCTGGCGGGTGGATTGGCTATGGTTTTTTATGGCCCTTTGAACGGGCTTTCGGGGTATACGCGGCCTTTATTATTTTGGCGGCTTTGATTGTGGTTGGTGTTTTGCTTGCCTTTAATTTGCCTTTTAATATTTTCCTACGGCGGGCGGCGTGCTTATTTGGTGCCAAAAAAGTGGAGTTAGAGGATACCGCTAAAAAAGAAGGAGTGGTAGAGAGGGCGCAAGCCAAAATTGAATTTGTAGCGGATGCGGAAAAAATGAGAAACAGAAAAGGGTTTTTACAAAAAGTTTTTCGGTCAGCCGACCGAAAACAAACAGAATCGCAAAAGCCAGCGGCTGGAAAAGAGTCGCCCGCGCAAAATATGCCGGCCCAGCCGGTGGGAGTGGCGACCACAGAGACAGAAAAACAAAAACCGGCCTACAAAAGCACTTTTTCGTTGCCCTCGCTTGATTTATTGGAAAGCGATTCGGGCAAACCAACCAGCGGGGATATTCAGGCCAACTCCAATATTATCAAGCGCACCCTGCAAAATTTTGGCATCGAAGTAGAGATGGCCGAAGTAAACATCGGACCAACCGTAACACAATATACTTTGCGGCCGGCCCAGGGTATTAAACTATCTAAAATTGTTGGTTTACAAAACGATTTGGCGCTGGCGCTGGCGGCTCATCCTATCCGCATCGAAGCTCCCATCCCGGGCCGCTCGCTGGTAGGGATTGAACTGCCCAATAAGTCAGTAACGATGGTTCGTCTAAGAAACTTAATTTCCCAGCCAGAATTTACCAAAAACGGCAAGTTATTGACATTGGCTTTGGGCCGGGACGTAGCGGGCAACCCGTTTTACGCGGGCTTAGAAAAGATGCCTCATCTGCTAATCGCGGGGGCGACCGGCACTGGCAAAACTATCGGTTTAAACAGCATAATTATCAGCTTGCTTTATCGTTTGGGCCCCGATATGCTGAAGATGATTTTAATTGATCCAAAAAGAGTGGAGTTTCCGATTTACAGCGGCATCCCGCATTTACTAACCCCGCCCATTGTTTCACCCGATAAAACGGTAAATGCTTTGCGCTGGGCGGTGGCGGAAATGGAAACGCGCTTTGAGACTCTTTCGGATGCGTCCGCGCGCGATATTACTGTTTATAACCAACGGCGGAAAAAAGACGAGCCGCCCATGCCCTACATTGCGATTGTGGTTGACGAGCTGGCCGACCTGATGGCTTCACACGGGCGAGAAGTGGAAGCAACGATTGTCCGTTTGGCCCAAATGGCTCGGGCAGTAGGTATTCATTTAGTACTGGCTACTCAGCGGCCATCGGTCGAAGTTTTGACCGGATTGATTAAGGCCAACATTACCACCCGGATTGCTTTTCAGGTCGCCAGCCAGATCGATTCGCGCACCATTTTAGACGGCGCGGGAGCAGAAAAGTTGCTTGGTCGGGGCGATTTGCTCTTTTTGTCAGCCGAGTCTTCGAAACCCAAAAGATTGCAAGGTGTTTTTGTGGCCGACACCGAGGTGCGGCGGGTGGTTGAACATCTTAAGGGTCTGGCTGAGCCAGAATATGAGCAGGAAGTTGTGGAAGGGCCGCCCAGGGCGGCGGGAATTTTTGGCGGCGGGAGTGATGCAGATGATGATTTATTGGAAGATGCCAAAGAAACAGTTGTGGAAGCGGGTAAAGCTTCGGCCTCTCTTTTACAACGAAGATTGCGCGTGGGCTACGCGCGGGCGGCCAGAATGCTTGATATTTTAGAAGAGCGAGGAATTGTGGGGCCAGCCGATGGCGCCAAGCCGCGGGATGTACTTTTAAAAAAAGAAGATAATTTTTCCAATGAAGCGATGGAGAGGGATTTAACCGGCCTATAATTTGCCGCCTATGATTTTGTCAACAGATAAGCTAACTAAAAGCGGGGAAGTGCTAAAAAATAAAAGGCAACACAAGGGCTGGTCGGCGGATTTTGTAGCCGAAAAACTGAAAATAAGAAAATCATTGGTATTGGCTGTTGAACAGAACAATTTTTCTATTTTGCCCGCCAGGGTTTATCTGCGTGGGCTAATTAAAAGCTATTGTGACGTGTTGGGCGTTCCGGCCAAAAAAATTTTGCGCCAATTTGACCGAGAATATGCTTTATTTTATCAAGGCAGTATTGACAAAAAAATAGGCAAAAGGGCCGGTCGGGGTTATTTTTGTCTAGCTAACTACTGGCGCTGGGTGTGGCTGTTGTTATTTTTACTGATATTGATTTTTGTCCTGGTGCGCGCTGAAGATATTTTTGGCCGTCCTCAAATACAGATTAGCAGTCCGGTAAACGAACTAACAACAACAATGGATACTATTTTGGTTCAAGGAAAAATCAAGGGTGCTTTCCGACATTTTGCCATCAATGGTCAGCCCACCGGTGTTTCCGAAGATGGTATTTTTTCCGAAGAGATATTTTTAAAAAATGGAATTAACGAGATTATTTTTACCGCTACTAATTTGTTCGGTAAAAAAACAGAAAATGAAGTAAAAATCATTAAGCAATAAATTTATGGCAGCGAAAAAAGATGCCCACGAGGGGGAGGCAAAAATAAAAACTTTAAGCGATGTAGTTGACCAGATAAAAACCCGTTTTGGCGAAGGTTCAATTATGAAGCTGGGGGAGGTTCGCAAAGTGGATGTTGATGTTGTCCCCTCCGGTTCATTGTCGGTGGATCTGGCCTTGGGGGTGGGCGGTTTTCCGCGCGGCCGCATTGTGGAGATTTATGGGCCGGAAAGTTCGGGTAAAACCACTTTAGCCCTACACGTAGTCGCTCAAGCGCAAAAAAAAGGCGGATTAGCTGCTTTTGTTGATGCCGAACACGCGCTGGACCCGGAATACGCCAAAAAAATTGGGGTTAAAATCAACGATTTATTAATCTCTCAGCCGGACACTGGCGAACAAGCACTGGAGATTGTCGAAAGTTTAGTCAAATCCAACGCGGTCGACGTGATTGTGATTGATTCGGTGGCGGCGCTGACGCCTCGGGCGGAAATCGAGGGCGAAATGGGCCAGCAGCAAATTGGCTTGCAGGCGCGGTTAATGTCGCAAGCCATGCGTAAACTAACGGCGGTGATCGCCAAAAGCAACGCGGTGGTTATTTTTATCAATCAGATCCGGATGCGCATTGGCATAATGTTTGGCAATCCCGAAGAGACAACCGGTGGCAAGGCCTTAAAATTTTACAGCTCGGTGCGGGTGGAGGTGCGACGTTCAGCCCAAATTAAACAAGGCGAAAACATTATCGGTAACCGGGTTAAGGTTAAAATTGTGAAAAACAAGGTGGCACCGCCTTTTAAAACAGCCGAATTTGACATTATGTATAACCAAGGCATCTCTTACGAGGGCGATGTGGTTGTGTTGGGTATTAAATACGGTTTGATTAAAAAAGCGGGGGCTTGGCTGCAGTATGAAGGCAATAAACTGGGGCAAGGGATGGAGGCGGCTAAAAGTTTTTTGCGGGAGAATCCGCCAGTAACCAAGGAATTAGTCAAACAAATTAAGCAGAAAGCGGGGGAAAATATTTAAATAATAATAATTATAAACCAAAAACCGCCTAGTCTAACTGGGCGGTTTTATGTAAAAATATAGGTCCGTCCGATGCAAGTATATTAAACCGATCCATGTTATACAACGCAACAATTCGTCCGCTGTCTTTATTCAAATAATTTGAAATTACCGGTTAGCAAATTTTAGTAATCCGATAACACGCGCTCGTTTAACCGCCGTGGCCAACTCGCGCTGATGTCGGGCGCAAAGGCCGGTTCTTTTGGGTGCTAAAATTTTGCCTTGAGCGTTAACAAAGTTCTGCAAGATGTCTGTATTTTTATAATCAATATAGTCAATATTGTTTTGGCAGAAAAAGCAAGCTTTCATAGGAATTAATACTAATTACGAATTTATACTAATGATACAAATGTCTATTGGATTAAGATTTAAAATGGAATATCGTCAACGTTAACTTTTTCTTCTTCGTCAGCATCAATAACCGGAATTTCTTCTGTGGCTTGGCCCCGATCTGCGGGTGTAGCGGCGCTGGGCGTTGAAGCGCCCCCCCCGCCGGCTTTTGGCCCCATCTGCATATTTTCCGCGACTATTTCAGTGCGGTATCTTTTTTGCCCATCTTGGCCCTCCCAAGAGCGAGTTTGCAAACGCCCCTCAAACATGACCAGCTGCCCCTTTTTTAGGTATTGTTGGCAAATTTCAGCTAACCGGCCAAAGGCCACCACGTTGTGAAATTCAACCAGTTCTTGTTTTTGGCCGCTTTGGTCGGTATAAACACGATTGGTGGCCACGCCCAGATTGGCCACCGCTTGCCCGCCGGCCGTGGTGCGGGCTTCTGGATCTTTGGTCACTCGGCCAATGATAATTGCTCGGTTAAGATTCATAATAGCTTACAGAATTACAGATGTTTACAGATTTACAGAGCTGTGGCGCGTATCTGCAGATCTGTATAAATTTGTAATTTGTAGGATGGTTAATCTTTTAAAATTTCATCCAGTTTTTTATCAATTTCCTGCAGTTGTTTTGCTTTTTCTTCCGGCGTGGGAGGGGGAGCGGCTGATTTTTTCTTTTTAATTTCTAAAACCGGTGGTTTGGGGCGGGGCAGTGGCACAGAAGATTTAATTTTATTGGGTTTAGTAATCAGCAAAAACCTTAAAATTTGTTTTTGCGCTTTTATCTCCCGGACTAATTCTGGCAAAACTTCTGGGTTTTCGGCCTGGAAATCAAAGGAAAGCAGCGAACCAAATTCTTTTTTGGCGATTGGGTAAGCTAATTTTTGCTTGCGGCCGAGTTTTTCGTTTTTTAGCTCCGCTTGGTGTTTTAACAAAAAACTCTTCACCGCGGCGGTGAGTTTTTGCAAATCGTCTTCGGAAATTTCCGGCGAAGCCAGTAAAGTAAGTTCGTACATATAAATTTTAAGTGGCGGTTTTAAAAATAATCACGTCGCCGTCGCGTACGACATATTCTTTGCCTTCGGTCCGAACCAGGCCTTTTTCCCGAGTGCCATTCCAGCCTTGGGCCTTGACTAACTGGTCCCAGGCGACTACTTCGGCGCGGATAAAGCCCCGCTCAAAATCGGTGTGGATTTTGCCGGCGGCCTGCGGCGCGCGCGCTCCCTTCTTAACTGTCCAAGCCCGGGTTTCTTTTTCTCCGGTGGTAAAAAATGTTTCCAGTTCTAATATAATGTAACAAAGAGAAATAACTTCGTCAAGCCCGTTTTTGGCGCAAGGCAACGCTTGGCGCATAGTTTGGGCTTCAGCTGGCGGTAGCTCTCCTAATTCGTTTTCTAAGCCAATATCTATTTCTAAAACCGGCGTTAAATTCTGGGGGTAATTTAAGGCCGGCTTGTTGGCGGCTCGATTAACTAAATAAATAACCGGTTTGGCACTTAGTAAATTAAGTGTTTTTAAATATTGTTTTTCTTTGTCAGCAAACATCAAGGTACGAGCGGGTTGTCCTTGTTGCAAATGTCGATTTAATTTTTCCAGTAGCGGCAGTTGCGCTTGGGCATCCCGATCGCCGCGCTGGGCGTTTTTTTGGATTTTGGGCAAATGCTGCAGAACGGTTTCCAGATCTTTTAGAACCAATTCCAGGTTGATTATTTCTGTGTCTTTGGCCGGATCGGGCTGGCCGGACACATGAGTAATTTTTTGGTCGGTAAACGCACGGACCACTTGCAAAATGGCGTCAACTTCGCGTATACTGGCCAGAAACTGATTGCCCAACCCTTCGCCCTGGCTGGCGCCTGCCACCAGGCCGGCAATATCGTAAAATTCAATGGCGGTAGGAATGATTTGGGCGGAACGCGAAACAGCCGCCAGTTGTTCCAGACGTTGGTCGGGTACCTCAACCACGCCCACATTGGGGTCAATGGTACAGAATGGGAAATTGGCGATATTGACTTGTTTTTTAGTCAGGGCCTGAAAAAGGGTTGATTTACCCACATTCGGCAAACCGACGATACCAACAGAAAGCACGAAAATGCGAAAAAACACAAAGCTAAAATGAGAAAATTACAACGCCCGCTCGCAACGCTATTGGCGGACAAGCAAAATAAAACTTGAAAGTTTATGGTTTTTAGCTGTTATTTTGACTTTTTAGTTTTGAGATTTTAGATTGAGTGGCTTATAATAGAAATAACGACTTTTAATAATACTTTTATACCACAATCAGGAATAAAAAAACAAATTTTTATGCTTAATCCAGGAATATTTAAGGCCTACGATATCCGGGGGACATATCCGGACCAGATTAACGAGGAGACGGTTAAACAAATCGTTTGGGGCTATATTGACTTAATCAAGCCCCAAAAAGTGATTATTGGGCTGGATGCCCGCAAGTCGTCCCCAAATTTAAAAACAGCCGTAGTAGACGCTTTTTTGCTGGCCGGTGTTGATGTTCTGGATCTGGGCTTTTGCTCCACACCGGTTTTTTATTTTGCCTTAACTAATCGGGCGGCCGATGGCGGTATTATGATCACTGCCTCGCACAACCCGGCTCAATACAACGGCCTCAAGCTTTGCCGCGCAAAAGCGGCGGCCATCGATGGAGAGACCGGCGGCTATGAAATTCGCGATCGGATTTTAACCGGTCAAACCAAAGAGAAAAAAAGCGAGCGGCCAGGTCAGATTAAAACTACACACATTACTGATGAGTATATTGAAAAAACGCTGGCTAAGATTGACACAGGCGCGCTGGGCAATATAAAAGTAGTGGCGGATGCGGGCAACGGCATGGCGGGGAAAGAAATTGAAAAAATATTTGCCGAAATTCCGGCGGGGTTAACCAAGCTTTATTTTAAAATTGACGGCTCGTTTCCTAACCACGAAGCCAATCCACTGAAAGAAGAAACGCTTCAGAAATTAGAAGAGACAATAATAGAAAAAAAAGCTAGTTTGGGCGTTGCTTTTGATGGTGATGGCGACCGGATTTCTTTTTTAGACGAACGGGGAAAACTAATTCGCGGCGATTTTATCACCGCCTTGTTAGCGCGCCGCCTGTTGCGGGAAAATCCCAGCCAAAAAGTTTACTTTGAGGTCCGTTCCAGTAAAATTGTGCCCGAAACCATTGCGGCCGCCGGCGGACAGCCGATTTTGGGCCGTCCCGGGCACTCGGTCATTAAAAACGCTATGCGCCAGCAAGATATTCTTTTTGGCGGCGAGCTTTCCGGGCATTATTTTTTCCGCGAGTTTGGCTTTGTTGAAAATCCGGTTTATGCTTTGCTTTTGGTACTACAGATTTTAAGCCAGAGCGACCAAAAAATGTCGGCCCTGATAGCACCTTTTGCCCGCTACCAGCAAAGCGGTGAAATTAATTTTTCGGTGGAAGATCCGCCAGGCGTTTTGGGCCGGGTTAAACAATATTATGGCGATGCCCAGACCAAGGAGATAGACGGGCTAACCGTTATTTATCCCGGGTGGTGGTTTAACCTCCGACAATCAAACACCGAACCGCTAGTCCGTTTGAACTTAGAAGCGGATACGCCGACTTTATTGCAGGAAAAATTAACCGAAGTAAAAAAAATAATCAATGGGTAAGAATTTAATAAGCTCACGCTTGTTTTTTGGGGGCCTGCTAGTTTTAATTTTAGCGGGCCTTTTTTGGTGGTGGCTCGGGCCGTCGACGCCAGCTTTTAAATTTGCCAACCCAACAAACTTAACACCGGAAAAAACAGGCATTTTGCCGGTAGCGGACGAAGCAGAAAAAATAAAATTTTTATTTTTCGGCGATTTAATGTTGGATCGTTATATTTTATCGGTAGCCGGTCAAAATGGTTGGGATTATTTTTTGGGCGATACCGCCAGCGCCGATTTTTGGTCCGGTTTTGATTTGGTGGGTGCTAATTTGGAGGGTCCGGTGACTAGTGGCGGCACACATTATCTGCCCCTGCAAGATTACGATTTTGCTTTCGCGCCAGCTGATGTAGCGGTATGGCAGAAATATAATTTTAGGTTTTTTAACCAAGCTAACAACCATTTGCTTGATCAGGGCTGGCGGGGCGTGGAGGAATCGCGTCAGAATTTAGCCGCCTTGGGTTTTGTTTATTTTGGTTCACCTGATGGCGCGGTTGACCAAAATAGCGCCAGTATTGTTGAATATCGCGGGCAAAAAATCGCTTTTTTGGGCTTGAGTATGGTTTACGGTATTTTAGATGAGGCAGAGATTAGGCGGGTGATGGCTGAATTAAAAAAAGAAACT
>Ga0066639_10002759_pt1 | contig 15280 bp, 14 predicted proteins | sample CryGeyCG2114_010_2_FD_59504 | JGI IMG/M metagenome (GOLD analysis project Ga0066639, IMG submission 59504) | Groundwater microbial communities from aquifer - Crystal Geyser CG10_big_fil_rev_8/21/14_0.10 | ecosystem: Environmental > Aquatic > Deep subsurface > Groundwater | place: USA: Utah...
GATGTTGCCATCAATAGATTTTGAGTCTATCGCGTCTACCAATTCCGCCACCTGGGCAAATTAAACTCCTTTTAATACTGCAACAGTAATTCACAGATTCTACACAAAAAAGGGCTAAAAATCAATTACTAAAAATATTTTTTATATGCTAAAATGCTTGCATGTCTAATTTATATTCGAACTCGATTTTCTGGATCGACACTAATAAAATCAAGCCCAATCCGTATCAGCCACGACGGGATTTCGACGAAGCTCGACTTTCTGATTTAGCAGAGTCTATCAAGCAATACGGGGTACTTCAACCTTTAACGGTATCTCGAACAGAAGTAGAAAAAGAAGGAGGCGGACTGGTAACTGAATACGAGCTTATAGCCGGCGAACGCAGATTGCGGGCCGCTATGTTGGCTAAAGTTTCTCAGGTGCCAGTAATTATACGTACTGGCGATACCGCCATGATGAAGTTGGAACTTGCTATTATTGAAAACCTACAACGCGAAGATTTAAATGTAGTAGATCGCGCTCGAGCATTTTTTCGCCTAGCTAATGAATTTAAATTTACCCACAATGAAATTGCAAAGAAAATGGGGCGCAGTAGGGAATATGTTTCCAATAGCTTGCGTATTTTAACCCTGCCAGAAGAAATTTTAAACGGTTTATCAGAGGGTAAAATTACCGAAGGGCACACTAGACCGATATTGATGCTGGTTGACCATCCAGCAGAACAGCTTTCTTTATTTAAAGAGATTGCCTTTAAAAAAATAACTGTGCGTGAAGCAGAAAAACTTGCTCGAAAAATCGCCTACGATAGGGTACGCAAAAAAGAGTTTATGCCTGATCCCGAAATAAGTGAATTAGAAGAAGAATTTCAGGATAAACTTGGCACTCGAGTGCATATAGAGAAAAAAGAATTAGGAGGGCAAATAAAAATAGATTACTTCTCTACGGAAGATCTGCGCGCCATTCTAGACCTTATACATAAATCAGATATAACTAAAAAACCTGGCGATATGCTAGAAAATTACATCATCAAGCAAAATGAAGTAAGCCAAGAACCCACCGATTCTATAAATAAGGAAGACAATACCACCCCCATCGACGACAGATCTGAAGAAGAAAAGAAAGCGGATGACACAGAACTCTATAATATTTCTAACTTTAGTATTTAGTTTTTAAGAGCGCCGGAAAGATCGCAGTTTTCCGAATAAACTATTTTTTTCCAAGTAAGAGCGTATGTGCCTTTTAGCCAAGGTGGTTTTAACATGTTCTAGCCACTTTGCCGTCGGATGAGATTCTTTTTTTGTTATTATCTTAATAATATCTTTGTTTTTTAACTCAGAAAAGATAGGGGACATTTTATCGTTTATTTTTGCCCCAGAAATATGGTCTCCTATATCCGAGTGTATAGAATAAGCAAAATCTATGGGGCTGGAGTCCTCAGGCAGATCAACGACATCACCCTCTGGAGTGAAAACGAATATTCTATCGCTAAAAAAATCTGCTTTCAGATGTTCCAGAAAATTCTTTGGGTTGTCGTTTGAGTAGTTTAAGCCCTTTAGTTCTTCAATCCATTTCAATTTTAATTTATCCGCAGAATTTTTACCTTCGCTGTTTTCTTTATAAGCAAAGTGGGCGGCAATTCCGTATTCTGCTTCCTTATGCATTTTTTTGGTACGAATTTGTATTTCAGCTGTTTCTCCTGAACCAGTAAAAACCGTTGTGTGTATAGAACGATAACCATTTGGCTTAGGAAGCGCTATATAATCTTTTATCCTGCCTGGCAGAGGGTTCCATAAAGAATGTATAATTCCCAAAGTTCTATAGCATTCTTCGACACTATCTACAATCACGCGCAGGGCAATAAAATCATAAACTTTACTAAAATCTTTTTCTCGCTTTAAAAATTTCTTCCATAAGCTGTATTTGTGTTTCATTCGGTAGTCTATCTCAAATACTTTTATTTTATTTTTCTTTAACTCTTCCTCGAGTTTTTGTTTAATTTCGGCTAGGTATTTCAAATACGGGCCCCGCTTCTCTTTTATTATTTCTTCTATTTGGGTATGTTCTTTAGGATATGCATGGGGAAATGCCGCATCTTCAATTTGTCCTTTTAATTTTCCCATACCCAGTCTGTTGGCCAGTGAAGCGTAAACTTCGATTGATTCAATGGCAATTCGACGTTTCTTATCTTCCCGATGTACCCCCAGTGTTTGCAGATTATGCAATCGGTCAGCGAATTTAATAATAACCACTCGAAGGTCGCTTGACATGGCGAAAAAGAATTTTCGCAAACTCTCTACATATCTTTCTCGACCTCTATATTTTAATGCTCGTAAATTAGTAACACCATTTACTAAAAACAATATCGAGGGGCCAAAATTCTTTTCTAGATCTTCTTCGGTTGCCCTAGTATCTTCTAACACATCATGAAGCAGTCCTCCAGCCACTGTTTCTACATCCATCCCTAAATTAGCAAGTGTTTTAGCGGTTTCAAAGACATGGTGAAAGTAAGGTTCTCCGCTCAACCTCTTTTGCCCCCTATGTAATTCCTCGGAGAATTTATACGCTTTCTTTATTAGTTCTACGCCTTCGGCATTTAATTCTCCGCCCATTAATTCGATGATTTCCTTTACGTCTGGCATATATTAGGAATTATACAACTTTATTTATTTTTTAGAAATTTTATGCGGATTATGCATCACACATGTTTTATTAGAACATCGTTCGGGAATTGTTTTTGTTCCCTCCATAATCAAACTGCCGCATTCTTTACATATTGCGCCAGTCGGTTTCGCCTTAATGGCGAATTTGCATTTCGGGTAGTTAGAACAGGAATAAAATATACCAAATCGTCCTCGGCGCTCAACTAATTCTCCCCCCTTGCAATCAGGACACGATACCCCTGTTTTTTTCTTTGCTTCGTCGGCTTCGTCTTTTTTAACAAATTTACATTTAGGATAACGAGAACAGGCGATAAAAGTTCCTGAGCCGTCACGCCTTTCTTTGATTACTAGTTTACCATCCTTTTTTTCTCCGCATTCTGGGCAAGCTTCACCGGTTTCTTCGGGGCCTTTTAGTTCTGTGCCGTCAAGCATTAATGCTCCATCACAGTCTGGGTATTTTGAACAAGAGTAAAACTTGCCAGCCCGAGAAAGTTTTATAATCATACCCGATCCGCACTTCGGACATTTTATATTTTTTGGAGCATCTCCTAAATTTGTGGCCTTTTCTAACTTGTCTTTTGCCTTTACTTCTTTTAAGAATGGGCCATAAAAATCTCGCAGAGTTTTTTCATATTCTCTTTCTCCTCTTGATATCTCATCTAGCTCATTTTCCATCTCTGCTGTAAAACCGTCAGAAATATAATTCATAAAGTGTTTTTCTAGGAAATCAGAAACTACTTCGCCGACATCTGTGGGGAACAAGGTTTTGCCTTCTTTTCTCACATAGTCACGCGCCTCAATGGTTTTCATAATAGATGCATATGTAGATGGACGTCCTATACCACGGGATTCTAATTCTTTAACTAGGCCAGCTTCGGTATATCTAGTTGGTGGCAGAGTGAATTTTTCTTCACTTTCAAGATTAAGCAGTTTTAATTTTTCACCTTCTTGACATTCTGGAAGTTCTACATCATCTCCGCGAGATTCATTATCTACCGCAAGCCAGCCGGGGAAGAGCAGGCGAGAACCGTTTGCTGAAAATTCTGGTAAGGAATCTTTTCCGTCTTTTGGTCCGTGGCCTTCTATTTTTGTAGAAATTTTTGTTTTCAATAGTTTAGCATCAGACATCTGAGATGATATAGCTCTGTCCCAGATTAATCTATATAACTTCTCTTGTTCACTTGTGCCCGCTCGAATATTTTCAATATGAGTAGGGCGAATAGCTTCGTGCGCTTCCTGTGCGTTTTTAGACCTAGTTTTGTAAATTCTTGCTTGCGCGTAATCTTCCCCATACTTCTTTTTTATAAAGTTTACGATTTGTCCCTGGGCCATGGATGACAGATTTGTGCTGTCTGTCCTCATATAAGTAATGTGGCCGGCTTCGTACAACTTTTGTGCTAATTGCATCGTGCGCGAGGGGGAATATCCTAATCGGGAACTAGCTGCCTGCTGCAAGGTAGACGTAGTAAATGGTGCTCGCGGAGAACGTTTTTGTTCAGATTCTTTTACTGAGCTTACAATCCAAGCGCTAGATTTACCTACGGAGAGTATATTCTCTACCAACTTTTCATCTCTAGGTTCTTTAGAGCACTCTAGCGTAAGTTTGTCTTTGCGGGATGTTTCAAATAAACCGAATATTTTCCAATATTTTTCTGGTATAAAAGCGCGAATTTCTCGCTCTCTTTCCATAATAATGCGCAGAGCAGGGGATTGTACTCGTCCAGCAGAGAGGCCATAACGCACCTTCTTCCAGATGAGACCTGAAAGATCGTACCCCACCAACCTATCAAGTATGCGACGAGCTTCTTGAGCTTTAACTAATTTTGCATCTATTGTGTCGGGAGTTTTTAGCGCTTCTTCTACCGCTTCTTTTGTTATTTCATAAAATCTGACTCTTTCTACTTTTGCCTTAATTTTCCGATCTTCTTTTAATAAAGTTTCTACATGCCAAGCGATAGCTTCTCCCTCACGGTCGGGGTCTGTGGCTAATACCACTTCGTCCGCTTTTTCTGCTAACTTTTGGAGCTCGTGCACCACCTTTTCTTTTCCAGGGGAAATTTCGTAATGCGGGATGAAACCAGCTTCGACATCTATAGCCTTCTTGTTTGATTTCGGTAAATCTCGAATATGTCCCACCGAAGCGCGCACGGTAAATGCCCCGTCGAGATATTTCTCAATCGTTTTTGCTTTGGACGGCGATTCGACAATCAATAATTTCATTTAAACAAGTATTACATGAAATACTTTTTTTATGCAACTTAAGCCAATTTTATTTCTCCGACTTCTTCTTTAATTATTTCTTTTATTTCCATAATAGATATAAGTGCGTTGGCAGCCGGGGTTGGCATCTTCATGGCGCGAATAAGCTCATCTCTAGGTATCGGTTCGCGCAACATGTCTACCACTTTTTTCTCTTCCGGAGACAAGTCTGCGAAAAGCTTTTTTTGTTTTTCTTCGCCTTTTTTAACTTCAAAGCCAAGAGCGTCTAGAACATCATCGGCGCAAGTTACCGGCATTGCTCCGGCCTTGATAAGCTTGTTCGTGCCTTTCGAGTTTGGTGAAAAAACCGAACCGGGGACCACAAGCAAGTCTCGATTATATTCCGTGGCTAACCGAGCAGTGATAAGAGTGCCTGATCTTTCTTCCGCCTCTATTATAAGGACTGCTTTTGAAATGCCCGCCATAAGCCTGTTGCGCATGGGGAAACTCCAATGAGTTGCTTTGAAATCTGGCTCGAATTCTGAAATTAAACATCCGCCGTTTTTAATTACATCTCTTATTAAGGGTATGTTTGTTTTTGGGTGGATTGCTTGATTTGAGAGTCCGGAGCCCGGAAAGACTAGGGTAACAAGGCCGGCGCGCATGGCGCTTTTGTGCGCTATTGTATCTATGCCCATGGCAAAGCCAGAAACTATGGCAATGGGGTAACCTTTGAGCCCTGCTATTATTTTCTCGCAAATTTCTCGACCATAGGAAGTAAATTTTCTAGAGCCGACCACACACAAGTAAACTAAACTCTCCGGCGGTAATTCTCCGATGATCCAGAGACCCTCTGGTGGCTGGGGTATTTCAAGTAAAGCTTTAGGAAATTTATTTTTGGTCAGTTTTTTAATTTCCATAACATCTTGTCTCTCATTCTTTTAATTATAACGTTTTTATTATATACTATCCGCATGCTAGACATTAAATTCATTCGCGAAAATAAAGATATAGTACAGGAAGGGGCCAAGAAAAAGCAGATAGATATAGATATCAGCGCGCTTATAGCTTTGGACGATAATAGACTAGAAACTTTAAAAGAGGTAGAGGATATTCGTTCAGAGGTAAACCGAGTCTCTAAAGATATTGCCCGAGACCAAGATCCGGCGCTCAAAATCCAGCTAATCGAAGAGATGCGCACGGTCAAGGAAGATTTGAAAACCAAAGAACAAAAACTGAAGGAAGTGATGGAAAATTGGCAGAAGATGATGCTTTCTGTGCCGAATGTTCCGGATATGTCTGTGCCTGAAGGCAAAAGCGATGCAGAAAATCAAGAAGTCAAAGCGTGGGGCGACAAGCCATCTTTTGGTTTTGAAGCAAAAGATCAGCTCGCTTTAATGAAAGATATGGATTTGGCTGATTTTGAGCGCGGGGCCAAGGTTGCCGGTTTCCGTGGATATTTTTTAAAAGGTGATGGCGCACTGCTTGCTTTTGCCTTGTGGCAATTTTTCATGGATAGTTTAATGACTAAGGGTTTTACTCCCATGATTGTGCCTTCGCTAATAAAAAAACCAGCGCTTGTGGGTACCGGCTATATTCCTGGGGGTGAAGAAGATTTGTATAAAACCCAAGATGGAGACTATTTAGCGGGTACTGGGGAAGTAGCTACTATGTCTTATTACGCAAACGAAGTTTTAGATAAAACAAAATTACCGATTAAATTTGCTTCTTTCTCTACTTGTTTTCGTAGAGAAGCCGGAGCCCATGGTAAAGACTTGAAGGGATTTTTTAGGGTACATGAATTTTATAAGTTAGAACAGGTGATACTTTGCGAAGCGAGCCACGAAGAGTCTGTAAAATTCCATGAAGAGATTACCAAAAATGTAGAAGATCTTTTGCAGGCGCTCAAATTACCTTATCACATCGTTGCAAATTGTGGTGGAGACCTTGGTTTGGGGCAAGTTAAGAAATACGATATCGAAGTCTGGGTGCCTTCGCTTAATAAATATCGAGAAACTCACTCGTCTTCATACTTTCATGACTTTCAAACGCGTAGACTCAATATTAGGTATAAAGATGCCGAGGGGAAACTTAAATATGCGCATTCCCTCAACAATACCGCTATTGCTACCCCGAGAATTATCGAAGCTATATTGGAAAATTTTCAGCAAGCCGACGGTTCAGTACAAATTCCCGACGTTCTGCGAAAATACATGGGTGGCAGGGAGTTCATAAAGAAAATTGTCTAAATGAGAAAAAATGTTTTAAATTCACCGCGGCTTTTAGAGCTAAAGAAAAAACGTCGGAAGATTTTTTTGAAGAAGGTTTCAATTTATTTAGTTGTACTAACTATTATTTTTGCCGGCTTAGCATATCTCTCTCGTTTGCCATCTGTAAATATCACTTCAATAGAGATTACCGGCAATAAAGTCTTAGATAGCGATGGGCTAAAATCTGTCGTAAGTGACGAACTTACGGGAAATTATTTTTTAATTTTTCCTAAGACGAATATCTTTCTTTATTCAAAAAATAGTATAAAAAAACATTTATTAGGAAAATTTAAGAGGTTAAAAGATGTAAAATTTTCTCTAGTCGATAAAAGAATTCTTTCTGTTTCGATATCAGAACGTGCACCAGATTATGTATGGTGCGGAGCGCAAATACCTGAAATGAAACCCGATACCGAAGCCCCGGCATGTTATTTCTTGGACGATTCAGGTTATATCTTCGACGAAGCGCCATATTTCTCGGGAGACGTCTATTTTAAATTTTATGGGTCGGTTTACTTAGAAGGTGATACACCCATAGGCTCTTATTTCGCCCCTGGAATATTTTCAAAGTTTTTAACCCTAAAAGAAGAACTGGACAATATGACACTTCGCCCGGTGGCGCTTTTAGTAGAAGAAGATGGTGTTATAAAATTTTTACTTTCTGGCTTGAATAACACAATGCCCGAGATAATTTTAAAAACCGATCTTGATTTTGAATCTGCCTTAGGTAATTTACAATCAGCCCTAGATACTGATCCGTTGAAATCAGAATTTAAAAACAAATATTCCTCGCTTGAGTATATTGACTTAAGATTTGGCAATAGGGTTTATTATCGATTTAAATAATTTTTTTGTGAAAAATTTCTGGCCTAAACTTAAAAAACCAATTATGTGTTTGGCTCCGATGGCGGATGTGACCGATTGCGCTTTTCGACAGATTATCGCTAAATACGGCAAGCCGGATATTTTCTGGACTGAATTTGTGTCTGCGGACGGCTTGGCGCATCCGAAAGCCAGAGAGAAATTATTGATTGATTTAAAATTCTCTGCTAAAGAACACCCGATAGTGGCGCAGATATTCGGTTCTAACGTCGGAAACATAGAAAAAGCTGCAGCTTTGTGCAGAGATCTTGATTTCGATGGTATTGACCTTAATATGGGCTGTCCAGACAGGTCAATCGAAAAACAAAAGTCCGGAGCTGCAATGATAAAAGACCCAGCGCTTGCGCGAGAAGTAATCAGAGCGGCGAAAAAAGGCGCAGGGGGCCTGCCTGTGTCGGTTAAAACTCGCATTGGGTACAATAAAAATGAAATAGATACCTGGGTGTCGGAGCTTTTAAAAGAAGACATTGTTGCGCTTACTGTGCACTTGCGTACCCGAAAAGAAATGTCGAATGTTTCTGCGCATTGGGAGCTTATGAAAAGGATAGTAGAGATTCGTGATGAGATGAAAGTAAAAACTTTAATACTTGGGAATGGGGATGTTATGAGCGTAGAAGAAGCAAAGCAGAAATGTAAAGAAACTGGTTGCGATGGAGTGATGTTCGGTCGAGCGATTTTTGGTAACCCATGGTTGTTTAGAGGAAAAGAAATCAATACTGCGAAAAAATTAAAAGTAATGGTAGAACATACCAAGTTTTTTGAGAAAATACTCGGCGGGATCAAAAGTTTTGCCGTTATGAAAAAGCATTACAAGGCATATGTTACGGGTTTTGAGGGCGCCAAAGAGCTTCGCATGGAACTGATGGAGGCAGAAAATGCGAAAGAGGTAGAGGAAACAGTAAAAGATTTTTTAACTAAAATCTGATACAATAATTTCTATGCAAGAACTGGCTTTATATAGAAAATACCGCCCAAAAAGTTTCAAGGAAGTCCTCGGGCAAGATCATATCGTCAAAGTCTTAGAAAGCTCTATTGGGGCTAAAAAGGTTTCGCATGCGTATCTGTTTGTGGGTTCTCGGGGTACGGGCAAGACTTCGGTCGCCCGTATTTTCGCCAGCGAAATTGGCGTATCTGCGAACGATATGTATGAAATAGACGCAGCTTCGAACCGTGGCATCGAAGATATAAAAGAGCTTCGAGAAGGCGTGCGAGTTCTCCCTTTTGATTCAAAATATAAAGTCTACATCATCGATGAAGTGCACATGCTTTCTAAAGACGCCTGGGGCGCCTTGCTTAAAACCCTAGAAGAGCCTCCCAAACATGTTATTTTTATTTTAGCTACGACAGAATTTCAAAAGGTCCCAGACACCATCATTTCTCGTTGTCAGGTTTTTACATTTAAGAAGGCAAGCGATAGCGTTTGTCGTAAGATGTTAACCGATGTGGCAAAGAAAGAGGGATATGATCTAGATGCGGGCAGTGCGGAACTTTTGGCTATATTAGCCGATGGGTCTTTTCGAGATGGACTGGGGGAACTTCAGAAAGTTATAAATTTCAGTAAAGGAAAAAAAATAAAGAGGGAAGACGTCGAGTCTATAACTGGTGCACCTAAAACAAGCTTAGTGAACGACTATATTTCAGCTATCGCCGAGCAAAATTTAGAAAATGGAATAAAGGCTGTGCAAAGTGCTTCTGCAGAAAATCTGGACATGAAATTGTACTTAAAACTTATAATTCAAAAATTCCGCATGGCTATAATCTTGCGTTATGCGCCCAAACTAGCAGGCGACCCTTCGACCGGGCTCAGGGCAAGCATGGTGGGAGATTTAAGTGAGGCAGATATTGAATTTTTGAAAAATTTAGTAAAGGAGGACCCTTCGACAAAGCTCAGTACAGGCAAAACTGGTACAATGTTTAATTCTTCTACCTTAGCGATTTTGCTTGAGGCTTATAAAAACCTAAATAATGCATTTATTCCAGAGCTTCCCCTTGAGCTTGCATTAATAAAGATTTTGGCAGATAAAACAAATAAACAGTATGAAGCTTAATTGCTTAATGAAATATACGATACTGTTTACGGTTTTTATCACCCCGCTGTTTTTTATAACTAGTTTTTTTTATCCGTTTGTCTTTACAAAATCGCTACTTTTAGAGAGCGCGACGCTCGTACTGGCCATTCTATTCCTCATTAAGAGCATTTGGAATAAAGATGGCGAAGAAATAACAGTTTCTAGAAATCTTGTTTTTGCTTCCTTTTTAATTTACCTATTTTTTATTATTGTCTCTGCGCTACACGGGCTCGTGCCAGAATTATCTTTCTGGGGCAGTATGGACCATGGCACGGGAATTGTTTTTATAGTTAGCCTTTTTATTTTCTCTATTATAACTAGTTCTGTTTTTAATAAAATTGAAGATTGGTACGAACTCTTCAGTGTCTTAGTATTTTCTGGAATTATATTTTCTATTGGGTCTCTTATGGCTCAAACCGGGACGAAATTTACTAAATTATTATCTCTAACCACTTCTGGAGAGTTCACTTTAGGAAATTCTTCATACTCGGGAATCTTTCTCGTTTTTGTATTTTTCATAAGCCTGGGTCTTGCACTATCTGCACCTAAAAAGAGCCAGAAAATTTTGGGATATGCGGGACTAATCATCGCATTTTTTAATCCCATAGTTACTGGATTCATCATCCTAACCCCTGGTACGCCACCGCTTCTTGGTTTAGCGCGAAGTTCGGCCATAGCCCTTTACGTTGGCTTGGGGATTTTCGTCCTATATGCAATATACAGAAAAATTTCTTCTGTTAAGTGGAAGAAAATTTTTCTTGGCTTTTGGCTTGCCTTTGCCGCTATCGGCATTATTTCTATATTTGTATTTCAGACACAAGTCAAACAAGAAATTGCAAAGACCGCCGGTCCCAATCGTATAATCTTTTGGGATATAGCAGTAAAAGCATTCAAAGAAAGGCCGATATTGGGTTGGGGAGATGACACATATCATCTTATATACACTAAGTACTTTAATCCCGTAATTACTTCTCCGGGTTATAGTCCTGAATATTGGGTCGATCGATCACATAATATTTATTTCGATCGTCTAGCTTCGGGTGGTATTATGGGGATACTGTCATTGTTTTTGCTATATGGTGTCTTGTTTTACGGTCTGCTTAAGAAAGCAATAAAAGAAGATAAGGATAAGGTGGGTTTTATGTACGCTTCTTTGTTTGTTGCATTTATAACGTTCTTATTAGGCGGGGTAATGATTTTTCAAGTAGTAATCGGGTGGTTTTTAGTGGCGCTTCTAATTTCTTTCACAGCTAATTTTTGTTTTAAAAATACAAAATTTTTTAAGGGAAATTTAAGTATAAAGTCTAGAGGCGGGAGAGAGTTTGCGTTAACAGCCCTAATTGTAGTATTCTCCTTTTTATTTTATTTTTTAATTATTGGCCCGGCCTCCATCTCTCGGGATTTGGCTAATTTCTCTATAATGCCATATCAAGAAAGAATGGCAGTTTACGACAGGTTAGGTGATGCGTACATGGGAAATACGACAGAATTCGGGAATGCCTTTTACCCATACCAGGCAAAGATATTAAGAATACTAAGCGGGGGAATAAGAATAGACAATGTAGAACCTCTAAAAAGCGAGATGCTTAAGATAGGCGCCCTTCTAGAAAGCGCTTCTAAAAAAGAAAAGTATTTAGATCTTAGGGTATTGGTAAGCTCTGTAGGAGTTAATTCTATTCTTGCTGTAATTAGTGACGGTGCCGAGAAAGAACAATATCACAATGCTGGGATGTTTTATATAAATAAAATGATCGAGAATTCTACAGAGAACCCTATAATAAATGCTTCAAAAGAAGTTCTAGATAGCGCTCATAGCACAAACCTGGAGCTTTCGGGTTCTAACTAAACTTCGAAATTATATATTTATTATTTTTACTTCGTATTCGTGTAAAAGGAGGGTTTCGAGCCCCGGCTCCTTGCCGGCTAGAGGATTTGGCGTGCCGTCTTGGTAATGCACGAAAATTTTATAAGGCAAAATTCCGATACCTTCCTTTATCTCTTTTGTCTTTCTGCTATAGAATAATTTACTCAACACGTTGACCCCGGCAGAATCGCCTGCTACGGTTTTGCTTTCAAATACCTGCTTGAGATTTTTAAAATTTTTCAATTTTCCTATAATTTTTTCAGTACGGCCTCCGCTTAAAAATATCACATCCGCCCACATGCAACCCTCTAAGAAATTTTCTTCAGAAGCCATTTTAAATTCCAGGGTTTTCGCACCTTTATTGTTATTGAATTGTTCTTTACACTGATTGACTCTAAGCTGTAAGTATTCTTCCAGTTCTGCAAAGAAAACCAGAAATATCTTCACATTTTCTGGCGTATCCTGAAGCGCGCTCTGAAAAAATTCATCCTTGATATATCCCTTATTCTTATCAAAACCCCCATGCAAAATGTATTTAGTCATCTTTCTACTTCAATGATTTCAAATAATCAACAATCACTTTATTTACTATTTCAACTTCGCCTAGGTTATGCCGGTAGTCATGCCCAATGCCTGGGATAATTACAAACTTTTTCGGTTCATTGGCGTTGCTGTAAATTTCCTTCACTTCTTCAGGCGGGATAATAGTATCTTTTTCTCCGGTTATGAGCAGAATCGGTACGTGTATTTTCGAAGCTTCTTCAAAAGTATCATACTTCATAGAATCTTCTAAAAAAGAATAGGGGACTGTGAACTCCCTTACCTCTTTCTCATTGCCCGGGACGTCTCTTTTCGATGTCATTTTTCCTTCTTCTTTCCATTTGTCATTCCTTCTTTGTTTGGCCGAATCCCTGGGTGTCGAGATAGCCGAAGGCATGATGCCGACAACCTTGGAGACTTCCGGGTCATTTGCTGAATATATCAAAGAGACTCTTCCGCCACGGCTGTGCCCAACCATGAGCAAGTGGTCATATTTTTGTTCTTCGAACATGTAAGCTTTGACGCTTTTTATGTCTTGCAGGTATTGGGTGGTGTTGTATTCAGAAATATCTCCCTCGCTTTCCCATGTGCCCGTCGGGTCAAAACGGACGGCTGTGTACCCCTCCTTCGCTAGAGCCTCTCCGAGCCCGGCCAAGTGATGATAATCTTTCGAGTCTAAAAATCCGGGACAGAGGATAGCTAGCTTTCTTGTTTCTCCTTCTCTACTATGAACAACTGCCGCAATATTTTGCCCTTTTGAATTCTTGATTGTTATTTTTTGCATATTTTTTCTAAAAGTAGTGCGTATTCTTTAGGATGGGGAACTAGATCTTTGTCGTTTTCCTTAACCATTTTTCTGAATTTTTCTATCGGCACCCATTTCAAATCTTGCACTTCCTCAATTTGCTTTTTTAATTTTCTAAGGTCTAGATCTTTTTCAACTAAATAAACATTATTGAATTCATTATCAATATAATTGCCGTTATTGATAACCATCTGCTGTTTTATGTCTCCGATCATTTTCAACTCATCTTTATGAATATCTGCGCCAAGTTCTTCTTTTATCTCTCGCAACGCCGCTGTCTCTGCTTCTTCGCCGCTGGAAACATGCCCACCGGAGGATATATCCCAAGAATCAGGAAAATTTTTCACCTCTTTTGAACGACGCTGTAACAGGATTTCTTTTTTAGAATTTATAAACCATATATGCACTGCTCGATGCCAAAGACCTTTTGTATGCGCATCGTCCCTGCTTGCCATTTCGCCTGTCGGTCTTCCCGTTTTTTCATCTATCACATCTATTTGTTCTTTCATGTGTTTATAGTACCACGATTAGAGTATTTTCTTTGGAAACATTTTCTTAAAATCTTTTTCTGAGCATATGCCGAACCCGTAGTATTTAGGGTTCTTTCTTTCTCCCTTCGTAAAAAGGGTAATATGAGGCACCTGTACGGGAAATTTGGAGCCCAGTAAAGAATTTAGTTTTTTATAAAATTTCTTCATATCCGGCATATCGATCAGTTGTATATAAGATGTTCTGCTTTCGATGATAGAAGGAACATCAAAATGGCCCCTCCTCCTTACCTTATATATCTCGCCTGGCAATGGTTTAAATTTCCATTTTAAACTCTTCAATATTTTCCTGACGTCGTTTAATACCTCTTTTCTGTCCTTTTCAGAACACTTTTCCAGTATCTTTAGAAAAGATTTGTGGGTGCTGACTCCTAGCACAGTAATATGCCTTTTGTCTTGCCTTTTAAACCCTTCCTTTTTAGCGATGGCTTCTATAGACCGACCGGTTTTGTCATTTTTCAACCGAATGCCAATTTTTAACTCTTTTGTAAAATTAGGTTTCATGTGTTTTTTCCTTGGAAAGCTGGCTGCCTGTCGTGGACGATATTCGAACATTATCCCATAAAGATAAGAAAATTATAAGAACAATATACCCCTACTTTCGTAAAGTCTGTCTTTCTCGTTCTTTTAATTTAGCTGATTGGTACCTTTTATACCATTGGAGCAGTATGAAGGATGAGGAAAAGAATTGAAGAGGGTAAAAGTTGCCGTTGTGAGTCAGTTAAAGTAGAGAATTTATTTCCCTTTCTTAATTACCTCAAAACGCACACCCTCTGTATCTTTATTAATTGGCTTTCTATATGGTCTAAAATCTTGATCCTTTGATGGCATTATCGGAGTTCCCTTTATTGATTCACCACTGCTCACTTTTGGAGGGTAATTAAAAACTGTTTCTCCTCCTAATGGAAGAATTCCCTCATCGTATGGATTTTCCTTGTTTGGAATAACAATCACTGGACCAGTAGTACCCGAACGATCATCACTCCACTGCAATTCCCCTTGCTTAACAGAGCCATCTCCGAAATGGATATTTACTTTTATGCCAGACCCGGGACCGGCATGAGCCAACAAATCAACCAATGCGGCTGCATCCATGAGTTCGGGTTTCTTTTTAGGTGAAACAGATTCTGGTCCTTCCATACCCTGATGATATTATAAATTGCCATTTCCGGCAAGTTTTGCTGGGAGACTAGGACACGCTTCGCATTCTCCCTCGACTAAATTTTTTGTCGACACAAAATATTTGTCTGGGCACCGAACAGTATACGTAAAATACATTATTAAATTATATCACTTCTTCATCTTCACTTCGCTCAGATTCATCAGTGCCCTCCTTCAGATATTCCGTCAGTGCCGAAGGTCCTGACGACCGAAGGGAGGAAGGGCTGGGAGACTAGGAATCGAACCTAGATTAAAGGCTTCAAAGGCCTCTGTCCTACCGTT
>Ga0066639_10002765_pt1 | contig 15272 bp, 13 predicted proteins | sample CryGeyCG2114_010_2_FD_59504 | JGI IMG/M metagenome (GOLD analysis project Ga0066639, IMG submission 59504) | Groundwater microbial communities from aquifer - Crystal Geyser CG10_big_fil_rev_8/21/14_0.10 | ecosystem: Environmental > Aquatic > Deep subsurface > Groundwater | place: USA: Utah...
AAAGAAGCCCTTTAATATTTGTATCGATCATTGTTTCCCAATCATCGATATTGGCATGAGCAAAATCCTCCATGCCAGAAGCAAGGCCTGCATTATTAATTAGAATATCGGTATCTTCTAAAAGTGTTTTATTAGTAGATAAAAAATCTTCTACTTCTTTGCGATTTTGAATATCAAAAGCAAAGGGGTGCACAGTAACTAAAGAGGAATTTAATTCTTTGGTAATGGATTCTAAGCGATTTTTCCGTCTTCCAGTAAGAATCAAGTGTGATTTTTCTATAGATTTTTCCGCAAATAATTTTGCGCAGGCAAGCCCAATACCACTTGTGGCACCAGTAATTAAAATTTTATGAAAGTTTTGTTTTGGCAACAGTCCCATAATTCCCTAAAGAGTATTTTTCCCAAAGATCTTTATTAAGTTCTAAAAATTCATTTTTAAAATGATATTTTTCTAATAAACTTTCATCCCATATTCCAAGGAAGCTTGCAGCAATAAAAAGTGCTTCGATAGTGGCCAAGCCACCTTCAGGATCATTTCCTTGTTTATTTTTACGTGGATAGGCCGTAATAAAGCCCGGCGGGATTTTTACGAGCCGCGGCGTTGGGCCTTCCACTTTTTTCAGTGTTGGTTCAACTCTTCGCCAAATGCAATCAATCAAGGCGAGAGAGTGTATTGAATGAGGAGTAATATCCGCAAGATTTTCTCCATCCATATGAAGTAATACTTCAGATTGGAAAGCGGGGATGGCTCTTTTCCCATGAAAGTAGCGAATATGAAAATCTTTACGATCACGCAATGGTAAAATGGTGCATTTACGAGGGTTTTCTTTTTTGTCCATTAAGATTTCAAATTGCATAAATTTTATGAGAATGCTTGATTTGTTTTATCTATGGGTGACGTGATTTCTGCCATCTTCATAGGTTTGCGAATGGTAAAATTTTCTACTCTAATAGGACAATTTTCTAAATCACAATTTTTACAATACATCCTACGACAAGGATCGGTATGAAATTCCACTTCGCCTTCGAGGAAAAGATCTTTTACAAGTTTATCCGCAAAAACTTCCGTAGTATCATGTGCCATTTCTACTGACCAAAAGTCTGGCAGCACAATATGGCCATCCACATGAATTCTTCTACCATTTCTCATAGCACGAACATGATGCAAATCAATGATTCCAGGTGAGCGATGTTTTTCTAATGAATAGGCAAGTTTTTCTAAAAGATTTAAATTTGCTTCATCCAATAAAGCACCGATAGCATTTTTTACAAGTGGTATTCCTGTATAAGCTAAAATAGCTGCCATCAACAGTGCAATTAAAGGATCAAGCCATGGTAAATTAGTGATTTTTACTAAACCTAACCCAAGAATGATTCCGATACTTGTATAACAGTCGGAAAGTACATGTTTGCCATCTGCCTCTAGTGCAATAGAGTGAGTTTTTTTACCTGTGCGTATTAGATAAACTCCAAGTAATCCATTTAAGATGCCCGCTATTATTAAAAAACTTAAACCAGAATCTAAATTTGGTTGTACGCCACCTGAAAGAATACGATGAACTGCTTCGTATGCTATCATTAATGCAGCAAAAGTAATTAAACCACCTTCAAATACAGCGGTAATAAATTCAATTTTACCATGGCCATAGGGATGATTTTCGTCCGGCGGTTCATGTGCAATACGAATGGCAAATAAAGCAAAACTTGCAGCTATTACATTTACAACACTTTCCATAGCGTCCGACAATACTGCAGTAGAGTTAGTAAGATGATAAACATAAAATTTTAGCACCATAATAATAGTGCCTATTACTAGTGCTAATGCTGCAGCAAATGAGCGTTGTTTATCCATGTTTTACCGCTAAAAGAGCACTTCTTTTATGTAAAATTTCTGGGAGAGGAAATTTTTGTATTGTAAAACCAGCAGCTATTAAACCATCTTTAGCAATTCTACTAACGGAATAAGTAACTAAACGCCCTGAGGGTTTTAAAATACGAAAACATTCTTGAAAAATATTTTTTTGCCATACTTCCGGGTTACTTTTTGGAGAAAAGGGATCAAAAAAAATACTATGAAAAGTTTCATTTGCAAAAGAGGGAAGCGCGTTATGAAAATTTGTTTCTAAGAGTTTTGCATTAAAAGTATTTTCTTGGAAAAGTTTTTCCTTTAAGAGTGTTTTTAAAATAGTGTTTTCATTTTTAGATAAAGAAAAATTTGCTGCTTCTAGATTATTGTCAATACTTGTAAAAGAGATTTTCTTCCCCTGTTTTAGTGCAAAATTTTTAATGCCGATAAAATTGGTGCCAATACCAAAACCGAGTTCTAAAACATTTAAAAAATTGTTAGAGTTTTCTAACCAGAAGGAATGTTCTTGAACCCCTTTTTGTATATAAATGGTATCCGATTCAGTAGCAGCGGCATGAGAGGATTTATAACTTTCTCCCACTAGAGGATGATATATAGTTTCACTACCGTCTTTTGTAGTTTTCCATAATAAGGAATGCATCCTTTGGTTTTAAGTGGTGTGGCATGGCTTGTCAATTGGTGATGCAAAACTTCTCTGAAAAGGGTACACTTTTATTACATGAAAAGTCGTTTTTTTTTACTTGTATTGGGGATTTTCGTCGGCAACGATGTTTTTTCTAAATACCTCTCTTTAGAAGAGCTTGAACAAAAAGGTATTCATTCTTATTTTGACAAAAAGAAACAACGTCTTTTATTGCAGGGAAAAAATGGGCATACAGCCTTTTTATTGCCTTTAGGGTCACATGCACTAGTAGATGGTTTTTTTGTTGATGCCTCTCAAGCGCTGGTTGAGAAAAAACAAAAATATTATATTGCGGATCGATTTGTTGCGGAAAAACTTCATAATTTTTATGTTGAAAATAAAAAAACTGAAAAAACTGAAAAAATTATTTCTCCAAAATTGAATCCATCGTCTAAAAAAAATGCGGTGGAGTGTGTTTTAGGAAAATCGGTAAATAAGGTTTTTTTGGATCCAGGGCATGGCGGAAGTGATGAGGGTACTACTTTTCATGGGATACACGAAAAAGATATCGTATTAGATTTTTCTAAAAAAGCAGCAAAAGAGTTACGTAAATTAGGTTTTGAAGTTAGTTTTTCTCGTACAAAAGATCTTTTTTTACCTTTGGATATTCGATCTGAACTAGCAAAAGAGTGGAATGCGGATTTATTTATTAGCATTCATATAAATAGCTCTCCTGCAAGAGCAGCAAATGGAACAGAAACTTATATTTTAAGCCAAGAAGCAAGTGACGCAGAAGCTCGTAAGCTTGCACTAAAAGAAAACTCTATCGTGCAAGAAATTTCTTCAAAACAAAGTACGGTGAAGGACATTTTATGGGATATGGAGCAAACAGTATATTTGCAGGCGAGCGCATATTTAGCTTCCTTTTTACAAAAGTCGATAGTGAATACTGCCGATGAGCTTTTACAGAAAAAATATTTAAAAGAAGAATGGAAAAATCGTGGAGTACGACAAGCACCTTTTTTCGTGTTAAGTAGGGCGGCCATGCCCGCTGTATTGTTAGAACTTGGTTATCTTTCCAATAGTAAGGATCGTAAACTTCTTACCGATAAAAAATTTCAAGAAAGCCTCGCCAAGGCACTAGCCCAAGGTGTAAAAATGTATAAGAACGCTTGTAAATAGAGGTTTGGATATGGCTAAAAAATCAAGAAAAGTTAAAAAAATTATTCTTCAGGCAAAAGAACCATTTTCTCTTTTAGAAACTCTAAAAGAAGAGGGATTGGCAAATGCAATGTTTCTTTTGAGTATGGCAAGCGGCGCGGCAAAAAATTTAAAATTAGAATCTATAAAACCGCAAGTAAAAGAATTAATGGGATCTTTAGGGTTTGCGAAAAAATCCGAAATGGAAAAATTGGAGTCTCAAATAGAGGAGCTCGAAGATCGCATTACGGAATTAGAAAGATCTCGATTTAAAGAAGAGGAGTAGGTTTTAAAACCCCGAATCAGCGCCGCCATATTCTGTATGAGATAAGTCTTTGAAGGTAGTGTATTGGCCAATCCATGCAAGTTTTACGGTGCCCACTTGTCCAGAGCGGTGTTTACCAATAATTAATTCTGCTTCGCCTTTTTGCTCACTTTGTTCTTTATTGTATTGTTCGTCACGGTGAATAAAAAGAACCATATCTGCATCTTGCTCAATAGCGCCGGATTCACGAAGATCGGAGAGCATAGGGCGTTTATCTTGACGGGACTCTACGCCACGATTTAACTGAGATGCTGCGATTACTGGCACATTTAATTCTTTTGCCATGGCCTTAAGGCCTCGAGAAATTTCTGCAATTTCTTGTTCACGATTAAAAGAATTTCCTACGCGATTTCCAATACCACGCATGAGCTGTAAATAGTCTACAATCACTAAACCAAGCCCATGCAAGCTCTGTAAACGACGGCAACGGGATTTTAATTCTAGTAGATTAAGGGCGGCAGTATCGTCGATAAAAATTGGGCATTCGGCTAGTTTTCCAGCGGCGCGTTGCAGATTTTTCCAATCTTGTTCTTGCAGACGACCATTTTTTAAGCGTTGCGAATCTACTTTGGATTCCATAGCCAATAAACGCATTGTAAGTTCTTCTTTACTCATCTCAAGAGAAAAGATGGCTACTCCAGTTTTAGCTTCTGAAAGTGAGGCATTTAAAGCTAAGTTTAACATGAAAGATGTTTTTCCCATTCCCGGACGAGCAGCAACGATAATGAGTTGGCTGCCATGCCAGCCGCTTGTATGTTTATCAAGATCTTTAAATCCACTAGGTGTGCCGGTTAAGCCGCCTGGGCGCGAAGATAGTTCTTCGATTTGTTTAAAATTTCGTAGAAGAATTTCTTTTAAAGGGTCGAACGTATTTGAGTTTTTTGCCGAAGTTACAGCAAAAAACTTTTTTTCTGTCTCTTCCACAAATGCAGTGTGATCTTCTACGCCTTCAAAGGCTTTGCCAGATTGCTCTGTGGCAACTTTAATAATTTTTCTTTGTTGTGATTTTTCATGCACGATCGTTGCGTACGCTACAATATTTGCTACGGAGTATTCATAGTCTACGAGTGAGGAAACATAAGCAGCTCCTCCTACGCGATCAAGCAGGCCACCATCCTTTAGTGCGTTGGTAGTTGTAATAATATCAGCAGGCATGCCTCTCGCGATGAGATCAAAAATTGCACGATAGATGCGTTGATGACTTTCGGAGTAAAAATCGTCGGCTTCTAAGCGAATATCCGCGATGCGGTCCATGGCTTGATTGTCTAAAAGAATTCCACCCAATACGGATTTTTCTGCTTCAATAGAGTGGGGAGGTACTTTTGCACCTTCATTTGTAGAAGAGCTTTTCCTTATTGGATTTGGAAAAAACGAATCTAAGCCTTCCATTTTTGGGTCCCCTCCTCAAACGGTAAGTTGATAATCAATTAGTGAAAAAATGTGCAGTAATAGGAGCGTAGTTTTTACTCTACGTCGGCTACTACAGAAAGATTTAGTGTTGCTACAACACCTTCCATCAAACGCACTGGAACTTTATAGCTGCCTAGTTTTTTAATCGCCCCGCCTAGATCGATTTGTTTGCGCTCGATCGCAAAGCCTTTTTGTTCTAAAACTTCAAGAACATCTTGGTTTGTAATGGAACCGAAAAGTTTATTATTTTCCCCAGCTTTTCTGCGAAGTACTAATGAAAGAGCTTCTAATTTGCTTTTTACTTCTTCTTTTTCTGCTTTTACTTTGGCTAATTTATTTTTTAAAGCACGTTTTTGGTGCTCTACTTGAGTTACTTGGTTTTTATCAGCGATAACTGCAAATCCTTTTGGAAGCAAAAAGTTGCGGGCGAAACCAGAAGTTACTCGAACGATCTCACCAATTGTGCCTAAGTTTTCTACATTTTCTTTTAAAATTACGTTCATAAATTTTTTTCTCCGCCTTCTTTTCTATTTTTACTGCGATCACGAAAATTAAACCATAGGTCAAAAAAACCAAAACTCATGATCATTGGGGTTAAAAATAATACCCCAAAACTATAGAGAATTACCCGGATGGGACCCCTGAGTCTTAATGAGTCTAGGAAGTACGCTAGAATACTCATTCCTTGGAAAAAGTAAATAACGAGAATGGGCTTTAGTGCATTATTCGCTACAGAACTATAAGGCTCATATTCAAATCCCAAAAATCCACCACAAAGAAGGGCTGGCCAGACTAGCCATTCTGGTGCCTTCCATTTTCGCAGCGCATCGCGAGAGATGCCTAAACGCCTTCCCATGCCTTTGGGATTCCAACGTAATAATAAGAGGGTAGGAAAGGTGCACAGTAATAAAATAACTGACATCGCTATGCCCGGAATTTCTTCCACTAAAACTTCTGGAGTTTCCGAAATTTTTTTCAAATCTTCTTCAGACAAGCCAGATGCGAACTTCTTTTCATTTTCGATTACTTTTTTCGACATTTCTTGAACGCTTTGCGTAAGAGTGGTTTTGAGATAAGGAACGAGTTCTATTTGTTTCCATTGAGAATAGACAATGCCGGATATTATCAAAGAGGCTAAAATACCGCCCCATGCGCTAATAATGGCCGATTGAGGTGATTTTTTGCGTTCTAATGTTTCTGCAATAACAAGTGCAGGCAAAGCTCCAAAAATACCAAACCCAATGGCAATAAGAATACCTTTAATTATTCCACAAAGTATTATTCCTATTATGGCCGCAGAGTAAGCCCAGCGCCTGGCTATGGTTCTATTGGTTATCCCTTGGTGTAGATAAAGAATGGGTAAGGGACTTAATAAAGAAAAAATTAAACTTAAAAAGAAAAAAGGACCTAATAAAGATAACGACAAATAAAACGCCCACGAACTCTGCTTTTCAGCGTCCGTAGGCTGGTCATAGTCCTGCAACTCTTGCAAGAGTACCTCGCTTATTCGTAACTTTCAGAGTCGTCACTAGATTTAACGCGTGGCGCACGCTTCATAGGGCTTGGTTTTTTCACAAGCTCTAGGTCGTCCTTTTGAGAAAGCTGAACGCTTAAGAAGCGCATTATATTTTCATTAATGCGAAAATTACGTTCTATTTCTGCAACAGTTTCATTGTTTGCTGTAAAGCCAAAGTATACGTAACGGCCGCGGCCTTCTTTTTGGATATTATAACTAAGGCGACGAGTTCCCCAATCTTCATAATTCCCTATAGTGCCGTTATGGGCTTGCACGATAGCCTCCACCTTTGTTTTTAAGGCGCCAATTTGGTCCTCAGTAGAATTTGGCTTAGCAATAACAGTAGTTTCGTAGCTGGGCATTTTTCGTTCCTTTCCAAAAATTTCGCTGAAATACTACCACCTACTATCATAGTGTGGATTCACAGGAAAGAGAGAAAAGCCTTTTTTCTACCTTTTTCTATCCAGCCGCAAAGCATTGTATACGGCAAGAAAATCGAATACTTTTAAAGCATGCCTAGAAAAAATACCAAAGAAGAAGCAAAAGGCTTTCGTGTTGTAATTTTGGCTGCAGGTAAAGGTACACGCATGAAAAGCTCATTACCTAAAGTTTTACACCAAATATGCGGACGGAGTTTATTAGGACATGTACTAAATGCTTGTGCTTTAGCTGGAGCTACAAAATTTTTCCCAGTTTTGGGCTACGGGAAAGAAGAGGTTTTAGAAGAAATTAAAAAATACGAAAATCTAGGTATTTCTTTTGAAAGTGTGGAACAGAAAAAATTATTAGGCACTGGCGACGCGGCTCGTACAGTTATGCCCTTTTTAGAAGGCGATGATTCTTTGGTGGTAATTTTAAATGGTGACGGACCAATGATTAGCGCTCAAACTTTACAACTTTTAGTTGAGCAACATAAAAAAAATAAAGCAAATTTAACTGTAGCAGTAGCGGAGCTAGAAAACCCCACAGGATACGGACGAGCAGTGCTTTCGGGCAAAACAATAAAAAAAATAGTGGAAGAAAAAGAAGCAAATTCTAAGGAGAAAAAAATCACTTCAGTAAATGCTGGGGTTTACGTAGCAGATTATTCTTTTCTTCTAAACTTTTTGCCAAAATTAAAAGCAAGTAAAGTAACAGGAGAGTTTTATTTGCCGGATCTTGTAGCTTTAGGAGCAGGGAAAAAGAAAAAGATTTTTCCTGTGGTAATTCCTAAAGAAGAGTTACTTGGGATTAATGATCACGAACAATTGGCTGAAGTTGCGGCCATCATGCGAAAACGCATTCTAAAAGCATGGCAACAGCAGGGCATTCGTATCGACGATCCTGCAAATACTTATATTGACGCTGGGGTTATTTTGGCTGAGGGTGTATCGATAGAGCCAAATGTACATATTTATGGCGATTCTCGCATTGGCAGAGGAACTCATATTGAAGCGTTTTCTTATCTTAAAAACTCTATCGTTGAAGAAACAGTAGTGATCAAAGCTAATACATATATGGAAGAAGCTCATGTTGGAAAAAATACAAGCGTTGGGCCTTTTGCGAGATTACGACCTGGCACAAAACTTGGAAAAAACGTGAAGATAGGAAATTTCGTAGAAATTAAAAAATCTCAAATTGGTGATGAGAGTAAAATTAGTCATCTTTCTTATCTAGGCGATGCTATTGTTGGTAAAAATGTGAATATTGGCTGTGGGTTTATTACTTGTAACTACGATGGTGTAAATAAGCATATAACGGAAATTGGAAATAATGCTTTTATTGGTAGCGACGTACAAGCCATTGCCCCGATCCATATTGGCGATGATACTTATGTGGCAAGTGGCACAACATTAACAAAAAATGTTAACAAAGGTGCTTTAGCTATTGCTCGCCAGAAGCAGGAAAATAAAGAAGCTTATGCTGAACGTTTGCGTGCACGAATGCTGGCTGCTGCTAAAAATAAAAAGAAAGAGAGTTTATAAAGTATGTGTGGAATTGTTGGATATGTTGGTCCACGTAATGCACAAAACCTTATTTACCAAGGATTGCAGCGCTTAGAATATCGAGGTTATGATTCTGCAGGAATTGCAGCCATGCAAGAGAAGAATGGCAGTTTAGTTACAAGAGTGATTAAAGCACCAGGAAAACTCAAAGAATTAAAAAAAGACTGGGAAAGTATTAATTTTTCTTCGAAACAAGCTATCGGCCATACACGATGGGCCACTCACGGTGAAGCAAATCAAAAAAATGCTCACCCGCACCAAGCGGGTACTATTACTTTGGTGCATAATGGAATTATAGAAAACCACCAAACGATTCGAGCCGAGTTAGTTGCGGAAGGTATTTCTTTTCAGTCGGAAACTGACAGTGAGCTTTTTTCTCATTTAGTAGCGAAAGAAAGAAAAACAGGAAAAACTTTATTAGAATCTGTGCGTTTTTCTTTTTTACGTCTAAAGGGAGCTTCTGCCTTTGTTGTGATGGATGAAACGGTGCCTGATACTATCGTAGTAGTGCGAAATGGCTCACCATTAGTGCTTGGCTTGGGGGAGGAAGAAAATTTTGTAGCAAGCGATGTGCCTGCAGTGCTGGAAAGCACAAGAAAAATTTATTATTTAGAAGATAATGAATTAGCGGAAATTACGTCAAAAGGAATCAAAGTATTTTCTTTAGAAGGAAAAGAGAAAAAAATTGATATTGTTACCATCGACTGGAGCCTCGATACCATTGATAAGATGGGCTATGAACATTATATGCTCAAAGAAATTTTCGAGCAGCCTCGTGCCATTACCGATACGGTTAGTAGCTGGCTAGACAAAGCACATGGGTGTTTCCGTTTAACGGCTGCAAGCACTTCGAAAAAATCCCAGCAAGAAGTTCGCAAGTTAAGTCACGAAGAAATCACAGATATTTTTTGCAAAGCAACGAATGTACATGTGATTGCATGTGGAACCGCTTGGCATGCAGGACTTTACGGACAAATGTTATTAGAGAAAATTGCCAGAATTCCTACGCGTACGGAGTTAGCTAGTGAATTTAGATATAGAGAGCCAGTTTTACGATCCACAGACGTTGGACTCGTGGTTAGCCAGTCTGGTGAAACTGCGGATACTTTGGCAGCAGTAAAACTTATGAAAACAAATGGCATGAAAGTTTTTGCCATTTGTAATGTACGTGATTCTAGTATTGCTCGCGAATGTGACGCTGTATTTTATACTAATGCTGGTATTGAAGTGGGCGTGGCAAGTACAAAAGCTTTTACTACGCAGCTTACGATGTTTGTTATCCTGTCAGCAGCAATTGCATGTGCTAATGGAAAGATGAACACAGAACAAGAAAAACTATGGGTAGAAACAATCAGCCATCTTCCACAAATTGCCAAAGATTGTTTAGACCAAGCTATCGCGATAGAAAAAATCGCTAAAAAGTATGCTGGTAAAAAAGGCTTTTTATTTTTGGGTCGCGGGCTGGAATATCCGATCGCTCTTGAGGGTGCATTAAAGTTAAAAGAAATTGCTTATGTTCATGCAGAAGGGTATTCCGCTGGAGAATTAAAACATGGGCCGATAGCTATGGTTGAGCCAGAAATGCTTATTTTGGCTATAGCACCTGAGGGTGAGGGGCTTGTCCATTCAAAGAGTGTAAGTAATATCGAAGAAGTTAAAGCGCGAAAAGGAACTCTTTTAGGAATTGGTTCAGAAAACGACACGCATTTTAAGTCTATTTGTGCTGATTATTTTGCAGTGCCTTTTGTGAAAGTTCCAGAACTTTTGCCTATTATCGCTGTTATGCCTCTGCAATTACTTGCTTATTATATTGCTATTGAAAGAGGAACTGAAGTTGATCAGCCTAGAAATTTAGCAAAAAGTGTAACGGTAGAATAAATGCTAATTTGGATTTTTGCAGTTTTGATAGGAATTTTGGCAGGTTTTTTAACGCCATTTTCATGGTTTTTATTAGGCAAAATAAATCAAAGCATGATTGATTTTTACCATACGTTTCAAAATCCTGGAATTTTGGCAGCTTTTTTTCTACCAAGTATGGCTGCTCTTTTTCTTTTTCTTTTATTTTTTATTACTCGTGCTTTTCGTTCTGCAGATGGCTTTACCTATTTTATTTCTGATATTCATTTTCATGATGGACAAAGAAAAATCCGTTACTCTTTTGTTCATGGTATTGCTGCCTTTTTTTTGCTCTTAGGCGGTGGAGTTATTGGTCTTGAAGCTTTATGTTTTGAAGCTCTTTCTGCTTTTGGCGGACGTTTAGGAATTTATGCAAAACTTCCTCCCAAGCAAGTGCGTGCATTGGCTGGTTGCGGTTTAACCGCTGGGCTAGCAGCGCTTCTAGGTGAGCCGATGGCTGCTTTTCTTTTTGCTATTGAGCTTCTTTATGGCTGGGGAAGTATGTCTTTTACTGTTGGTCCTTTTGCCATAAGTGCTTTTGTGGCGGCAAGTTTAGGACAAACATTTACATCACCCACTGGAATTTTTCGTGAACTATTAGGCACCGATGGTGGATTAGCCCAAGCGTTAAGTGGAGATACTTTATATCAGGGAGCTATATCATCAATTGTATGTATATTTTCTGTTGGAATATGCACAGCACTCATTGCGGCTTTTGTAATTTGGCTTTATCGAAAAACAGATAAAGAATTGCATGCTTTGTTTGGAACTAGGCGGGCTACGGACGTTTCTCCTCAAGCTTTTGCTTTGCGTTTACTCATGTGGACGGTGATGACGGGGACAGTATTTTTTTATTTTCCCGAGGCATTAGGCACGGGGATTCAACTTTTGCATAGCTCTTTAAGTGAAGGCTTTTTATTAAAAATAACTACGCTTGCTATTGTGCTTCGTATTCTCATGGGAGTTTTAGGTTATACAGTGTTTGGAACTATGGGGATTGTGCTTCCTACCTTAGTAATCGGTGCATTAGTGGGGTCCGGACTTGCATCAGCTTTTTCTCCGTTTATTCAAGGAAATCCCTCGATGATTGCTTTATTGGGGATGGGAGCTTTTTTCTCCGCCTCTTTTGGTACTCCAGTTACAGCTACTGCTTTAGTATATGGTTATGCTGGTGGGCTTGCGAGTGAAAATGCTTTATTTTTATTTACTTCACTTATTACAAATTTTATCGCGCATGTAATATGTGGTTTCTTACAAGAAGATCGTATGGCTAGTATGGGGCTTTATCGTCATGGGATTCGATTTCGTAGTGGAATGTGTTTTAATACACTATCATCGATTCAAGTGCGTGATGCCATGTTAAGTTGGGTTACTCCACTTTCTAAAGAAGCGTCGATTGGGGAAGCATACAAAACTTTAATGAGTTCGCGTTTTTTAAAATTACCAGTAGTAGACACGGAAGGAAAATACTGCGGAGTGCTTTCTCTGAATGATTTTTATGGCTTAGAGGCATGGAGGCGTTTGGGAGAAAGTTCTGAGGTGCATAATCTTTTAGGGATTTCAGAATTAATTAAACAAAGTTCACAAAAGGTAAAAGTAAATATGAGTTTAGAAGATGCGCTTCGGCTTATGAGTGATGAGGAATTAGTTTCTGTTGTAGAAGAAGATAATAATAAATTCGCAGGAATTTTACTGAAAAGCGATTTAGTGAATCTCTATAATAAAGAGGTTGTGAAGAAAGCATTCCGCAGGTAGTTTTAGCGTCATGAACGAAAGCCATTATTTAAAAAGTTTAAATGAACCGCAGCGTGAGGCTGTATTAGCTACAGAAGGGCCTGTAATTGTTCTTGCGGGGGCAGGGTCTGGCAAAACCAAAACTTTGATCACTCGCGTTGCGCATTTAATGCAAGAAGGTATAAATCCTTCTCAGATTTTAGCTGTTACATTTACGAATAAAGCTGCTGCTGAGATGAAACACCGTGTTGCTTCTCTTTTACAATCGCTTGAGCAAAAAACATCTAATACACATTGGGCGCAGCCTTGGATGGGATTTTCTGCCTATACTCCTGAGGTTTCTACATTCCATTCTTTTTGCGTAAAACTTTTGCGGGCAGAAAATAGATTTACTGGTTATACAAGACCCTTTGTAATTTACGATGATGGTGATCAACTTTCCTTATTAAAAAAGATTTTAGAAGAATTAAATATTGGGGCAAAATTTGGAAATCCTCGTAGATACCAAGCGGCTATCAACCAATTAAAATGCCAAGCCGTTGGACCTGAAGGAATTTCTTCGGAACAGTTTTTTGGTCCCTTTGGTGATTACTTGGCAAAAGCTTATGCTCGATATCAAAGTGTTTTAAAGGAAAATCAGGCTTACGATTTTGGTGATTTAATTGTGCGAGCGTATGAGCTTCTTAGAGATGTATCGGAAGTTCGTGAACGTTATCAAGATCGTTTTCGTTATCTTATGGTGGACGAGTACCAAGACACAAATCGCGCTCAATATTTACTGATAAGCTTACTTGCACAAAAATACCGAAATCTTTGCGTAGTGGGTGATGAGGATCAGAGTATTTATAAATGGCGTGGAGCAGATGTACGTAATATTCTTGATTTTCAAAAAGAGTATCCGGAAGCAAGATTAATCAAACTCGAGCAAAATTATCGTTCTACCAAAACTATTATCAGTGCTGCATCGAAGGTGATTCGAAATAACCAATCTCGTTATGATAAAACACTTTGGACTGATAATGAATCTGGTGATCCTATTCGTTGGATTTCCGTTTCTGACGAAAGAGTAGAGGCCGACACTGTGGCAAGGGAAGTTGCATCCTATATGCAAAAACACCAAACAATTTCTTATCCTGAAGTGGCAATTTTTTATCGCAGTCACGCTCAATCGCGTGCCCTTGAGGAAGCATTACGAAAATCCAAAATTCCCTACAAAATTGTAGGTGGCGTAGGATTTTATGAGCGTAAAGAAATTAAAGACGTGATGGCGTACTTACGCGTATTAGTGAATCCAAATGATTCCATTAGTTTATTGCGCATCATTAATACACCTGCTCGTGGAATTGGAAAAAGTACTGTTGAAAAAGTTGAGGAGTTTGCACGAGAGCAAAAAGTTTCTTTTTTTGATGGTCTTAAAAAAATCACAAGCGGTGAAGCTGGAGGAGTTCTTTCTCCTAGTGCTACGAAAAAACTCAGTGAGTTTGTGCGTTTAATAGAGTTATTAGCCGACGTTGCTACTCGAGAGCCTGTAAGTGAAATTTATCACCGTATTTTAGATTCCACTGGGTATATTGCAGAATTAAAAGCAGAAAATACGGAAGAATCTTTAGCGCGAATAGAAAACTTAGAAGAATTTGATACTGTAATTCAGTTTTTCGAAGAAGACGCAAAAAGACGGAATTTTAAACTAGAAGATGGTTTGTTAACTGGATTTTTAAATCAAATAACTTTGGAAAGTGCAGTTTTGGAGCAGTCAGAAAATAGTGGTTCAGGACAAGTTTCAATGATGACCCTTCATTCCTCCAAAGGATTAGAGTTCCCGTTAGTTTTTCTCGTAGGCTGCGAAGAAGGTATTTTCCCTTCTCGTCAATCCATCGATGATTCTGATTGGGAGCAATCTGGCATAGAAGAAGAGCGACGCCTTTGTTATGTAGGGCTTACACGTGCAAAAAAACATTTAATTTTAACAAGCGCACAGATGCGTAGGATTTATGGGCAGATTCAGATGTCGGCTCCTAGTAGATTTATAAGTGAAATCCCCAAAGAATATTTAAAAGAAGAGCAAGTTCATGGCGGTATGAGTATGGGGAGTCTTTGGGAAAGAAAAACTTATAATAATGAAAGTTCACCTCGTTTTAATACTTCGCGCGGTTCCGCTAATTCGGGTGCTTCTAGTGGTAGTGCTTCTAGCAGTAGTGGCCGACGTTATGTTTATGACGGTGACAGCAGTGAGCCTAGCGGTTATGAGGTGAAAACAGCGGAAGCTAGTGGTGGGCGTAAGGTTAATATAGGCCAAAAAGTAAAACATGCAGACTACGGCTTGGGCACGATTAAACTTTTAGAAGGCAGCGAGCAGGATCGAAAAGTTACCATTGAATTTTCCGGACAAAAGAAAAGAAAATTTTTGTTAAAACATGTAGAGCTCGAGTATTTGTAAGTTTAGTTTGCATGGGCTATAACAAGATCTTTTTTGACGCGAATTCGCTTTCTGGAGAAGTACGGAGTTGTGGTGAGCATCGCCCTACCGTAGCTAGTTTGTTTTAGTTGGATACTGGGCGGTTGTTTTTGGGAGAAGTTAGTGGGGATGGCGTTTACTTCTTTGGAGAAGTAAGTGGGAAAAAATATTTTCATAGCTCCTTGACAAGATTTGGGAGCGAGATTTTTTCGAGTCTCGATTGCCTATCTAGAGTAATGTTTATAGTTTCAAAATCACGTTT
>Ga0066639_10002769_pt1 | contig 15257 bp, 13 predicted proteins | sample CryGeyCG2114_010_2_FD_59504 | JGI IMG/M metagenome (GOLD analysis project Ga0066639, IMG submission 59504) | Groundwater microbial communities from aquifer - Crystal Geyser CG10_big_fil_rev_8/21/14_0.10 | ecosystem: Environmental > Aquatic > Deep subsurface > Groundwater | place: USA: Utah...
GTTGGTAGAGCATTCGCCTGAAGAGCGAAGGGTCGGCGGTTCGAGCCCGCCTCCTGACACATGAAATAAAGGAACGGAGTACGAAAGTGCTCCGCGACTTTTATTTCACGTCAGGAAAAGGTTCGAAAGCCGGAGCGCGCGAAGCCCTCGAGCTTGTCGAGAGGTGCGCGAGGTGGGGTCGCGACCTCCGTTGTGAAGATTTACCGAGCACTTACATTGTAAGTGCTCGGTTTATCGAAACAGGAGAGTTGTGACCGAGCCTGCCTCCTGACACCAAACTAGTTTTCAACTCCAATCAAATTTCCCCTCCACAACCACGTGTACCACGGACGTTTTTCCACTTTCTTTTGGACCGTTTCTTCAGTTGGCACCACTATCGCAACCTGCTCTCCCGGCTTTACCACATTAAATGAACTCCTGATTTCAGCTTCCCTACCTTCAATTGTTTGGAGGCTTGCGACCTTTGTCTCCACAGCCTGAATACGACCCTCAATCTCCCCAAACTCATCCGATACTGTCTCTTTTCGCTCAACACTCTCTTTATACGATCGATACATTTTCCATGTAGCATTCATAAGCAATAGTAAAACGAGAAACAATATTACCGATATTATTTTTTTTCCTATTGAACGAGAAGATTTTCGTCTACGCAACGTATCCATACAAGATATACATAAATAACTTGTTTTACAGTATACTGTGGAGCATGATGTTCTCAAAACGAGGCCGCAAGATCGCACACATACTATTCACTATTTTAGGTGTCTTAGTGGCGCTCAGCATGATCCTGCTACTCGTAGCACCCCTGTTCTAACTATTTGATCATCTTTAGAAACACATCGTGAGGAATATTGACCTTTCCTTGCTCCTTCAGTTTCTTCTTTCCTTTTTTCTGCTTCTCCCAGAGTTTACGCTTTCGAGTAATGTCTCCTCCGTAGAGATGTCCCGTAACATCTTTTTTAAGCGCTGAAAGTGTTTTAGACGAGAGAATTCTACCAAGTGCCTTACCTTGGATTTTCGTTATAAACTGTTGACGCGGCAAAACTGTGTAAAGCTTCTCAACCAGCTTTTCTGATTCTTCTTGTGCCAAACGTCGAGCAACAATACGAGTAAAGGCAGGTACCGGCTCATCTGCCACCAAGATCTCAAGTTTCGTCACATCTGCCACACGTAATTCCCCTATTTCATATGAGAGTGATGCGTAACCAGATGTCACACTTTTTACTTCATCAAAGAAATTGCGCATAAGTTCTCGAAGTGGCATATGGAAGACAAGTGAAATGCGATCTTCGCTAAAATTGTCCGTATCAACAAGTTCTGCTTCATGGTTATAAAGTAGCTGAGAAAGTTCACCCATATAATCTGAAGGTGTGATGATTTTGACCAACACCCACGGCTCATGGATTTCTAAAATATTTCCTTCATCTGGAAAAAGATGTGGGGAATAAACAATTTCTCTTTTATTATTTTTGAGAATTACTTCATAGGTTATGGATGGTGCGGTCACGATAATTTCTAAAGTAAATTCACGTCGGAGTCGCTCAGTAATAATTTCCATATGGAGCATACCCAAAAAACCACAGCGGAACCCCCGCCCAATCACACCAGAGACTTCTTCTTCAAATGAAAGAGAGGAGTCCGAAAGTCTGAGTCGCTCAAGTGATTGGCGGAGTAAAACAAAATCATCTTGGCTTTCTGGGTAAATTGATGCCCACACAACTGGTCGGGGCTCCATGTATCCAGAAAGCGGCGGTAGAGGACTTCCTTTGATAGAAACAGTATCTCCTACAGCAGCAACCCCCGGCTCTTTTATGCCAGTTACGATATACCCGATCTCCCCCGCCTTCAGAACATCAACCGATTTTTCTTCAGGCGTAAAAATACCAACTTCGTGTGCAACAAAAGAACTGTTTGATGCACGAAATACAAGCGTGTCGTTTTTACGAACTTCCCCATCAGTCACACGGATGAATACAATAACTCCCCTATGATTCGAGTATGAAAAATCAAATACGAGTGATCGAAAATTATTCTGAATTTCGATTTGAGGTGGAGGGACACGATCAACAAGTTTTTCTAAAAGTTCAAGAACACCTTCTCCTGTTTTTCCAGATACCCTGAGAACTGTATCCTTGGATACAGCAAGAAGTTTTGCCAATTCTTCCGATACCTCATCAACACGTGCGAGCGGAGAATCAATTTTTGATACAACAGGAATGATAACAAGACCTAATTCCTGTGCCGTCTTAAGCGTAGTAAGCGTTTGAGCCTGTACACCCTGAGTGGCATCAACCAAGAGAATTGCACCCTCAACAGCAGTGAGTGCACGTGATACTTCATATGAAAAATCAATATGACCTGGCGTATCAATCAGATTGAGCACAAATGTCTCATCCCCACGCGTAAGATTCATGCGGACTGGACGCATTTTTATAGTAATACCTCTCTCGCGCTCAAGCTCCATATTGTCGAGAACCTGATCTTTCATCTTTCGCTTCTCAATCGTATGCGTCACCTCAAGCATACGATCGGCAAGTGTCGACTTCCCGTGGTCTATGTGAGCGATAATGGAAAAATTCCGTATATTGTTAAGTCTATTCGACATACAGGCACTAATCTAGCACAAAATAGGCGTAGGCACTAAGGCGCCATCTCGCTCACATCAGTTGCTGGCAAGTCTACTTTTTCTCGTTTTGGTGTTAGGAAGAATATTGCATCTCGAACATCTGTATTGCCAATCACCCACAGAAAACCTATACCACTCATTATTCCCAATAGTCCTGCAAAAAGCCCTTGTGAGAAAATACCAACAAGCGTATCGGTTCCGAGTAGTGGTTCAAAAATTATAAGACCAATATATGCAACTGCACCCATGGTAAGACTGCCACCCACAACTTCTGCTACAAAACGGAGGGATACACCAACAAGTTTTTTTACAAAAAGTGGGATAGCAAGCAATATCACGGTTACCAATGAGCCAATAGCAAATGCAGTTGGCAGAAGTAACACGTGCGGATCGAGATCAGTTATCTTTAGTAGATATGACATTGTCTCCAAAAAACCCTCTGGACTCATACGTAAAAACAAGACACCGAGAATAATGGCAATACCAGAACCTGTGACATGAGCGATCAACGGTTTTTTTGTTTCGCCCTGCGCATAAAACGCTCTGGTAAAAAGGAGGCTCGCGCTTTGGAAAATAGTTGCAATTGCAAATATAGCAAGCGCTGCTGCAGTCAAACGAGTGTCTGCCCAACTAAACATTCCTCCACCAAGAACTGTACGGACAATCTGAGCTCGAAGGATGATCAAGAGTACGGCTGCTGGAATTGACCAAAAAAGCAACTGCCTAAAGGAGGATGTTAATTCTCTTTTGTATTCATCCCAATCGTTATCGGCTACCAATTTAGAGAGTGCTGAAAAAGCAGCGAGTGAATAGCTCACACCAATAACGCCCACAAATACAGACTGTAAATTATATGAAAATGTAAAGACGGCAATCGTCCCAGCCGCTAAAGAACTCGCGATCGCAACAAGTAGCAGTAAGACAAGATGAGATAGAGAAAGTGCAATGGTGCGTGACGCAGAAAGAGCAGCAAGTGATTTTGCATATACCCATGAAATACGCACGATTCGAGGCCACAATTTTACTTTGTAGACATATAGAGCTTGCGGTAACAGGTGTAGCAGTGCACCGATAATTACTCCGTACACTACTCCGGTAATACCGGAAAGTGGTGCAAGAAAAATGATACCGATAATTATTCCAACATTGTATAGCACCGGACTCAACGCATACAACACAAATCTATTTTGCAATTGAGTAACAGATCCGAAGACATTTGAGAAACCGAGGATAATCGGAGAAAGCAGTAGCCATCGGGAGAGACGGACTACTTCACCTTGTAGTTCCATATCAAAACCGATAAAAACAACTGGAACAACATATGGCAACACAACAAATAGTAGTACTGATGACACACTGATAATCACTGCGAAAAATGTAGTCGCCTTAGAAAGTTCAAAAGCTTCCCCCCCGTCTACCGCTTCCTTTTCTCGTTTTGCCAATAGCGGGATCAAGACTGAGACAGAAACTAATGACCCAACAGATACAAACAATAGATCGGGAATACGAAATGCAGCATAGTACATATCAAGCTCTGAACCCGCACCAAATGAAGATGCGAGTAGCCTATCGCGAACAAGTGCCAACAGAGAAGATACGATGGTAAAGGCACCCATGATATACGCCGCTGTATGCAGACTGCTAACCTTGCTTGCAAATAATTTTCCTATTCTTTCTACCATGACAAAATCACGTATCTCGTTTTTATAACCTTGCTATTATACTACCTCATTGTAATTATCCCTCATGTTAATTTCTCTTTATTAAAGCCGTGCATAGGGAAAATTGCTATATATAAATATCATGTTATAATTATATAGCTGGATAGTCGCCCAGCCTTACAGCTGGGAGGAAAGTCCGAACACTCTACCCAGCACCACTCTGTCACAGAGTGGTGCTGGGTACAGGTAGCGGGTAACACCCGTCTCGCCACACTTTTTGAAAGTGTGGCGAAGAGGTGCGAGCAGAGACGCCTGATTTAGAAATAAATTAGGACGCCACGCGTTTAATGATGGCGTAGCCCCTCACATGCGCGCATGTGAGGGAGTGAAACGGCAAAATCCTTACCCGAGTGCAAGGCCGTGCTCCATTTTTGGAGAGAGCCGCTTGATCCCGAAAGCAATTGAGGGACCAGATATATGACTATCGCCCAGCACCACTTTTGTAAGTTGAGTATACATCGAGTTAAGTGTGCTCGAATACAAAAGTGGTGCTGGGTACAGAATTCGGCTTACAAGCAACAATATCAAAAAGACACTGTATACGCGGTGTCTTTTTGATATTGTTTTACACTTTACAAGTTTACAAGGGGCACCCTTGTAAATTGGTATATCTCTCAAAGTTACAGATCAAACACTGCCCCTAAAGCTGATGTGCTCGCCTTATCTTTCTTATTTCCATAAATAACCTTCTTTGCCTCCATCATCAGTTTTTTGTAGTATGCCGGAGAACGATATGACTGCAGTATATGATCTGTCACACACATACCCCTATCTTTTGTTATATACTCCCTCAGACTACTCCACGCATATTGCATATCATCAGATACTAGCTGCGCAACTGATGGATTTGTGTGAATATATGCAGAAAGCCATAAAAGTTGTTCGTCAGATTTTACACATACCGCTTTGAATTGATCTTGAAATAGCGAGCCGACGCGATCATATTTTTTATTGAAATAGATCACATACCCCGTCATAACTTTCAACATTAACGCACTAATTGACACCTCTGTCTTTTGAAAAAACAAAAGATGAAAATGATTTGGCATCAAACAATAACAAACCAAATCAAATGAGCCTGCCGGCAAAAGTTTTCTCCTTATTTTATTAGACATACTTATGCTACTAGGAAACAAGTTCTCTTTGAGTCGAGTAAGAAAAAAATTGTAATCCTCATCGTCTAGAAAAATATTCATTTTACCAACACCGCGATTGTAAATATGGTAAAACTCGTTTGGTGCAAACTGCTTATAATCACGCGCATGCATAATATTCAAATCATATCATGAGATAAAAGCCCTACAAGGGGCACCCTTGTAGGGGTAATATAAAGGTTTACAAAATTACAAGGGTGCCCCTTGTAGGTTTATAGGCAAACTTGCACGAGTGTTCTTTTTTGTTTTATGAAGCGTCACCTACAAACGGTTCAGAAGTTGAATCTTCGCTAGAAGATGCTGATTGTTGTGGTTCCTCAACGTTTGGCTCAGTATTTTCTGGCTCTGGTGGAGAGGTCTCCTCTACTGACTCTTCTGGTTCTGCAGGAGCTACAACTGCTTCTTGTTGCACATCTGGCTCACTTACCTCTTCGTCTGATGATTCTTCCACTACGGTTTGTGTGCCATCAGTCACCGCTTCATTATTATTTTCTTCAGTTGCTTCTTCAACAATATCTTCTGTACTTGTAGCCATATCTCCCTGCTGTTCTACATCAATAATTTCTTCACCAGTGCTATTCTCAGTACCAGCATCACTCGCCGCAGGACTACTGCCAGAGTTTGCAACAGCAACAGTTTGCGCTCCTGTTCCACATTCGCCAGCATATGTAGTCGGTTGTCCACTTCTTATAACAAGACAGTACGGATTACCAGACACTTCATCATACAAGGTGATGCCCGTTGGCTTATCACTCGTACCGACGGTAAGTTTGTGTGCTACCAAATCCTTAATTGTCGTAAGACCATTAGCAATTTTCACGCCAGCATTTTCAAAGTACTGCAACAGTCTTCCGAGTAATGTCGACTGACCTTTTGTATTAACAGGCTCCATCTCATAAATATCCTTATAGATAGCTTGAATAGCACTTGCAAGCACCGGAGTGAAAGAACCGTAAGAGACTGCTTTTTTACCGTTTGGTCCGATAGTGACGAACTCTGGAAATACTTTTTCAACTTCTTGTGCAATAAAGCCGAGACGGAGCGGATTGCCAGAGTCTTCTGTCTTCCAGTGATAATTAACCGCATTGAGTGCTACGACATTCTGGAGCATCGTAACTGGATCAAGAGATGAAATATCCTTTTTAAGAGTTCTGTCTGATGAGCAAGAGAGCGCAGTACTTGTCGGATTAATCGTACAGGTGCCATTACTATCAGTGAAGCCTGCGACATCGGTGTCTGTGCCAACGTATACATGTAATTTATATCCAGGTGAGGTGGTGCCAATGCCGATATTACCTGTAGATAGTGTGGTACCTGTCCCGCCCAACCCTGTTCCATAAATTAAATTTCCAATATTTAAACCATTTGTCATAGTACTAGATGTTGCACCGGCTTGGTGACCAATCAAAATATTATTAGAACCTGTTGTAAGACTTCCACCCGTTACCCCTGCCTGATAACCAACTAGAATGTTCCTATTGCCCGTACTAACACCATAACCTGCTTGAAAACCAATTGCTATATTTTGTTGTCCACTTGTATTACTAAATAATGTACTATGACCAAAGGCACTATTACCAGAATTTGCAGACTGAATGAGGGACTGATAACCGACTGCTGTATTTTGTGATGCAGTACTAAGAGACATAGCATTCTCTCCTATAGCAACATTTTCGCTTCCAGTTGTATTTGCTTTTAGTACATTATAACCAACCGCCGTATTACTACTCCCTGTTGTTGATTCCATTGCCTCATACCCAATAGCCACATTTCTTTGTGCAGTCAGTGCCAACCGCAATGCACTATTTCCGATTGCAACAGAATAATCACCAGTAGTATTTGTATACAAGGCATTTAAACCAATACCAATATTACCAGTTCCTGTAGAAAGCATATTTAATCCAGCATTAGAACCTATGAATAGAGAATTATTCGACGTTGATGCGGTTAAAATGGTTGAACCACCCAATTGATAACCTGTAGAGGAAGTGGCATTAAAATAAGAACCTACAATATCCCCCACAACAGAAAGTTTTGCGTATGGAGAGGTAGTACCGATACCCACATTACCTGCACTAAACAGTGTATTACCCAGATGAGGATTTAATGTTATAGACCCATTTGAATTACTAAATGTAATGCTTGCATTAAAATATTTCATACCCACACCAGCCGCACCGGTAAATTGAATATCGTCAGTAGTCCTAATTTCCCCAGTTACATCAAGTGGATACGCAGGGCTACTATTATTTATACCAACTCTTCCGTTATCCAAAATAGTAAACAAAGGCGTATGATTCACATTTGTTGTTTGAAAATTCAATCCAGTACTCGTACCATCTCCTCTGATCGCAAATTTAGCAAACGGACTCGTCGTACCAACGCCCACTTTACCATCAGCCGTTATACGAAATAGATTTGCATTAATTGTTGGATTATCAAAGACATCAAAGAGAGGCGCCGTTTGGCCAACTGCACCATAGATAAGTGACGCAGTTTGGTCGGTCAGTGTATTTTGCACCGCGAGCTTTGCAGCCGGCGTTGAGGTGCCGGCACCGATCTCGCCTTCGGAAATCACTTTGTCTCCCACAGTGAGTTCGCCACCTTCGGTGATGTTGGTGTTGCCGTTTACAGTGAGGAGTCCTGTAATGGTTGTGGTTGCAAGGTTGGTTGTACCCGTTACGCCAAGTGTGCCACCGATGCCAACCCTGTATCCTGGTGTTGTTGTACCAACTCCCAGATTGGTTCCGTCAAAGACAAAGTTTGCAGAGTCGGTGAGAGTTGTTCCATCCGCACTCGTATAAATAATTCGACTAGCCGTCAAAGACGAGAGCGTGTCAGTAAGGCCTGTAAATGTTTGCGAAATACCGAGATCTCCGACTGCAACCCATTCTGTTGTTGTACCTGTTGTCCGGAGTACAAAGCCATTAGTACCTGCTGAACTATTGGCATCGTAGAATTTACCAGTCAAGACCAAATCACCTGCAATACTAAACTTCGCAAACGGACTAGTCGTCCCGATACCCACTTTTCTATTTGTATCATCTACTACGAGTGTATCGGTATCAAAATATGAATTACCGTTTGCATAAAGATTTCCGGGAATAGTGATTTGATCGCCATTCAAGCCATAATTATTTGCACCTGCATCACGATAGACAACAGAGCCACCGCCACTACTACCTGTTGGAGAATCTGCATATCGCGGGATTGTTTTGACCTCTGACTGCAGAGCGCCGAGTCGTGCCTCAAACTCTTCGCGCGTAATGGTGCCCTGCGATATAAATACGGGTTCGGTCACGCGCTCGATCACTCTCTCCGACTGAACCACCGTCTGAATCGATACTACACCATGTTGGTTTGAAATATTAAGAGGCTCACGTACGAGCGCCTCATCTTTTCGATCATCCTCAACAATAACATTCTCCTGTTCATGTTCTCGGTCACACCAAAAAAGACATACGACACTGTTTATAGAACGATAGACATATTGTGCAAATGTATCAAATACATTTGAGTCCATGTTTGCCTGTGCCAACAATAAAGATGTCTTCCCGTCATCAAATCGTTGATACACATAATCATCCATCCGTGATACTTTCTCAGAAACTCGCGTTAATACACTTTTCGGCTCAATAGTTTTAAGTGACACAGCGTCATACACGATTCGATCACTTCCTGCCTCTCCTAGGAAACTGATGACAGATCCCCAACCTTTCATGTCGTACGCATAAGCCAGTCCAGCACTTACAAATGTAATTCCTAAAATAACAGGAGCGACACGAGAAGCAAAAAATGAAGTATTCGTATTATTAGTATGTTTCTCTAAGTCATCCCTCTTATATTGATCACGATACGCATCTCGCTGATCATTCAAAATTGGTATGTTCGCATGAGAGACAGACCTGTATGAAAATGACTTGTTGGATATCTCGGCATCCGAGATGTCATTATGTATGGCAACATCTCGGGAACCAGTCAGAGTTGTTTTAGATTCCAGAACTTTACTTCTCTCTGAATCAAGATACTCATCAAGTGAGCTTTTAGATACAGACCAAATCTTACCAACTTTTTTTGCATCCACTCTTCCTTCACGACACAACTGACCAATGTAGTCGTTTGAATAGCCGGCATGTTGTGCCGCTTCTCTCGAGGTTATGAATTTATTATTTAGATCAAAAGATTGTTCAGACATCACTAGCAGGTCTCCACATGTTAGTAACCACTTGTATATAAGTATACGCTCGTGCAAGAACAGTGGTATACAAATACATGTGGATAATTAAAGACATCTCGTCTCGGGTAATACAAGGGACAAACTGTACAAATAACAAATAAATTAACCACTTACCAGCGCTTGGTAAAATTTTAGAGCCAGAACAAGGGGCACCCTTGTAAGATTTATTCTTCTTTTATTAGCGGTCAATATGGGTACGCTGAATCTCACCTTCAATCATGTACTTTGTTTTTCCATAGAGTATTCGTAACTAAATTGTTCAAAAATATATACGCACAAAATAAGCCATTCCACCTGCATATCTTTAAAGGTCCACTCTCATACCTAATCTAAAATGAACATGTGACACACGAACAATAGTAACATGCAGAGGGTATGTAACGTGAGATGATAACACATATGTATGTATAAACATTACTAATCCTATATACTTATACACATGTTTAATATCAATGTTTTGGTATGATAATAGTAATGTTTATATAGGTTTATATATTATGAATGAGCAATTTGTGACAATAAAAAAAGCAGCAGAGATCCTCGGCGTAACCCCACTTACCCTTCGCAATTGGGACAAATCTGGTAAGTTCCCGACCACAAGACACCCGATGAATAACTACAGGGTCTACAAAGTTTCTGACCTCATGAAGATTGCTGAGGATCTTGAATTTAACAAGAACACTACCAATAAAAGAAACGAGGCGCGCAAGTTGCCTATACGCCACCTCGACTACGAAAATTGAGAGCCTATTGAATTGCAGCTAGTAACGACTCTTTTGCCAATCCCGGGTTTGCACTACCTTGGGATTTTTTCATAACCTGCCCAACTAAAAATTGTAGTGATTGTTCTTTACCACTCTTGTATTCATCTACAACAGTTTGGTTTTCTTTGATCACCTCATGAACAATTTTTTTCAAAAATTCTGGATCATTTTTTTGTATTAAATTATTTTTTTCTGCAACTTCTTTTGCATCACCTCCCTCTTTAAATAAAATTGCGATCGTATCTTTTGCACCACGTGATGAAAGTTCTCCCGAAGCAATCATTTGTACGACTGCGACGAGCGCGTCTGGTGTCAACTTGCCAACTGACTCTTCAGAAATGTGTTCATCTGAGACCAATCCTGTTATATCAGATACGATATAATTTGACGCAAGTTGCACATATTCCTTGTCAGAGACCTGGGATGCTACAGTTTCAAAATATGCCCCCCACCCTCGGTTGCGCACATAGAATTCTGCGTGTTCTGTCTTGATACCATAGTCACCAACCATACGCTCCCGTTTGTGCCACGGCAATTCAGGCAATGCACTCTTACCCTTCTCAAGATCGAATTCATCCAGTAGAGAAAGTTTAAGCTTGGGTAGATCTGGGTCTGGAAAATATCTATAGTCGTGAGACTCCTCTTTTGCTCTCTGCGAAAATGTTTCCTGCTTCCCTTCGTCCCATCCACGAGTCTCTTGTGTAATGGTGCCACCCGCATCTAAAATTTCTGCGTGTCGCTTGATTTCATATTCAATCGCCTTCTCTACTGATTTAAAAGAGTTTAAATTTTTTACTTCAACCTTAGTACCAAGTTTGTTTAGATCATCACTAATAGAAATGTTCGCTTCAACACGCATTTCTCCTTTCTCCATATTAGCGTCCCCAATACCTAGATACTGGAGGAGTAGTTGTAACTCACGTGCAAAGTCTCCAGCAGTTTTTGCATCATGAATAACAGGTTCCGTAACCAACTCCATAAGCGGTACGCCAGCACGATTGAAATCAACTAGTGAATAATCACCCTTATCGTGAGATGATTTTGCCGTGTCTTCTTCAAGATGAATACGTGTGAGTTCCACACCGCTTATAGACCCACCTCTGACGAGTGGGTATGCAAACTGACTAATCTGATATCCTTTTGGAATATCAGGGTAAAAATAGTTTTTACGGTCAAATTCCGTAAAATCGGCAATAGTGCCGCCTACTGCTAACCCGATTGAAACCACATGTTTTACCGCTTCCTTATTGATAACAGGCAAGGTTCCGGGATGTCCCATGCACACCGGACAGATATTTACATTAGGCCGTTTTTCTTCCGTATCATTCTTAGAATTGCAGAACATTTTTGTTCTGGTTTTGAGCTCTGCATGTATTTCAAGTCCGATCGTCGGCGTATATTTCATAGAATAAGCCCCATTTTACAGGAAATACACCATTTTTCCAGTGTATACCAGCTTATCTGCCAGCCTCTTTGAGAGCTATATTTACAAGTGCCAGTACTGCCTGTTTACTGTCTGCCACAACCTTAAAACGAGCTCTATGCGCAAAAATAGCGCCATCTATTCCCGTGATAGCCCTGAGTTCATCTTCTCGTTTACCGGCCCAACTTTCAGGAAAAGAAATGCGGTTACTTGAAAATGTAGTCGAGTCATCACGCACAACTTCTGCAGACCAATTCACATCACTTGCCAAACTTGGATGTACAACAAAAAGAGTTTCTGGAAATGCACTTACTACTTTTTCCCAAGGTGCACACGAATCAAGGATTAATATCCTTTTATCTTGAGACATTTCGTATACAGAACGAATATATTCCTGTGCCTTAAAATCACTCTTTAGTTTGTCTATTTCACGAGAAATAATAAATTTAGCTAAAGAAACAGCCTTAAGGAATCCTGCGTATAACGTTTCTTCGCTTGCTTCCTCCCATGTTGGTCGGTACAACCACATAACATCAGAAATTGAGTACCTAAATGGGTAGCCATCTTTTACCCGACTGGTTGTATCAACACCATTATCAAGAGCGTCAATGGAAGCAACAAGGCGCTCTTCAATATCGGCCGCGACCGCTCTGTCACCACAAATTTCTTCTCCGTATTCCTTCCACACAAGTCCGAATGATGAATAAGGGATTCCGTTTACTCTCGCACCTGCTCCACCTTCCTGATGGTGATCAAACCTCTGTCGACTCGGGTCATATTCCATACCCACATCGACGACCATATCCGCCTTATCAACGACCGACTCATCTCTTGTTCGTACAATAGAAATTTGATCATCATGAAGAAGCATGAGTGTTGCAACTGCAAAAATATCATCCGCATGAAAAGTCCCATTATGGGTTACTAGGGTCTTTTTCGTCATTGGCACCATCCTCTCATGAGACACATATATACTCAAGTATCTGCTTATGCCGTTTTCTTTGATCGTACCCTCTTCTTCGGTTTAATCTCGCCGTAGACAAGTGGCAGCATCTTAAATAGAGCGTAGACCACACCGAGCAAGACAGGGCCAGCAACAAAACCTACGAGACCAAACATGTGAATACCTCCCAGAATAGAGACGAGGATTGCAAAAGGATGTAACCTTGTTTTGCCGTGTATAAAGATAGGACCAACAACATTATCAACAAGACCAACAATAAATATACCCCACAGTAATATACCGACAGCAGGCAAGGTAGCGCCAATAGCAAATTGATACAGTGCCACAGGAGCAAGTACGAACAAGGTGCCGATAAGTGGTAAAATAGCTACGATGATAACCAATGCTGTCAGAAGAAGAGGGTTCTCGATGCCAAAAAAGAGAAAACCAACATATGCAGCGAGTCCTTGAATAACTCCTACAAAAATTCTTCCCAAAATAACTGCCCTCATTATTGTTGCTATTTCATGACCAATCTTCTTATCTACAGCATCATCGAGTGGACTTATGTACAAAACGCCTTCATATAATTTGCTGCCATCTTTAAACAGATAATACAGAGCCACAAGCATGATAGCGGTGCTCACAAGCCACTCAAAAATATTTGAAAATATACCTTGTAGATTTTGAACAAACCACAATACACCATCCTCAATATATGTAGAAGCTGATTCAATAGATAATGTATCGATTTTATAGTACGGAATTACACGAGCAAAAAAATTGTCGATATTTTGTACAAGTCCTGCAAGACTCTCTCCCGAGTTTGTGATATTTGTCGCAAAACTAACCGTTTCTTTTACAAGGGCGACACCCAGGAGTGATACAGGGATTATGATTACTAACAAAACTAGAATGGTTGTCGCAAAAGAGGCCAAGCCAGCACTCGGAATAACTTTTCTTACATACGTATAGAGAGGATGCGCAACAATAGCAAGCACTATCGCCAAAAATATTTCAGCCAAAAAAGGTTTAAATACAAAAAAAGCCAGAATAATTCCTATGAGCAAAATAAGAATAACCCAAAAAAGACGCAGATGTTTTTCTGATGTCATTACCTATATAGTAGCAATCTACAGATGAATATGTATCTCAAAGCTGTGAACTAATTATTTTGTTTTACGCTGTGAAAGAAAAGAAATCACTGAGATCGAAAGAAAAGAAACAAAAGCCATGAGGGGGAGCGTGACAAATCCGAACACTTGAATTTCTGGAATACTACATGATTCAATGCTCCCCGGTTCACAAAAAAGTGACTGTCCAAATATGCCAGTCTGCAACAGTGATTGATACGCACTGATAATGAGTCCAATAAGAGCTAACGGGGTGACGTACTTCCACACACGATCATCTCTAGATATCAGGGCAACAAACAATAAAATTGGTAGTGGAAACATAAAGATGCGCTGATACCAACAGAGAGGACATGGTGGCAAGTTCCATAGGGTAGAATACGCAAGTGACCCTAGTGTTGTGATAAACGCAATACAGAAGGCAATAAGTAAACCTTTTTCTGAAATCATGCGCTTAATATCAGTCTGTTTTTGACCCAAGAGAATTACAGCAGTAGCAATACATAAAAGGATGGTGCCTATACTAGCGACAATATTAAATGTTTCCATATGATTGATTCTTTTGTTTTCTCTGATACAAACGCACAATTCCGTATATAAGAATAGCACCTATCATAACCCATATAACCTTCTCCCACCTAGCTATTACCATCGCATATTCTGTGTATACAGAACCAACTTGCCATCCTATCGCACCCAAAATAAGAGCGCGGATAAACGTACCTAAAACAGAAATTACGAGGTACCGCACAACAGGCATTTCAATAAGTCCCGCACCAACTGCAATCACTACTGCCGGAACCACCGGAATCACTCGTGCTACAAACACAGCAACATCATCTCTTTTGCTGTCTTTAAAATACGCATGCGCTTTTTCAACGTCTGACTCAGATATGCCAAATATTGTTCCCCATTTAAGTAACAGTGCTGTCCCAGCATATCGAGCGATTGAATATACGACTAAAGATCCGATAGCCACGCCAAGTGCCACCGGTATCGCAACATGCGTGACAAGTCTAAGAATACTCTGCAAGGCAACGGAGCCATCAACAAATAAGAATCCGCTTCCGAGCATCACGAGTGCCGATGGTATCGGCGCGATTATTTCTTCTATAAGAGAAGCTACAAAAACACCGAAGGGGCCGAGAGGTAAGACAGTTTCTGTAAGAAAGTGAAGAATTGATTCCAACATGAATCGTTTAGTCTATACGCACCCAACCGTCTCTTATATGCTCATCAAGTTTTTTGAATTTAAT
>Ga0066639_10002770_pt1 | contig 15252 bp, 14 predicted proteins | sample CryGeyCG2114_010_2_FD_59504 | JGI IMG/M metagenome (GOLD analysis project Ga0066639, IMG submission 59504) | Groundwater microbial communities from aquifer - Crystal Geyser CG10_big_fil_rev_8/21/14_0.10 | ecosystem: Environmental > Aquatic > Deep subsurface > Groundwater | place: USA: Utah...
CAATCATACCAAGTGGTCGGTTTAACCTTTTATAGTCTCTCAAAGAAAACGTAAGGATCTGTTCTGCCATGAGGGTAACTTTTTCTAGGTTCTTCTCGTAATTGAAAAGACATTAAGTTACCTGCACCTGATAAAATATAGAGGTCTTTATCTGATTTACCCTGAATCGGTGAGCTATTAAATCCACTTCCCCGTCCAACATCATAACGATAAAGTGCTTTTCCTGTCTGCTTATCTAAAACATACAAATATTGATAAGATGAACCAAAAATTACATATCGATCAGTAACCACTAAATCTGTGGGTGTGCCAAAATCTAAATCAAACTGCCAAAGTTGTTTTGAAGTGCGTTTATCAATCGCGTACACACTCCCATTAGAAGAAGGAAGCAATATTCTTTGATCATCGATAACAACAGCTTTCGCCCCACCCGCATCAAACTTCCACAAAACTTGAGGGGGTGCTCCTGGCTTTAAAGCATACATCCCGCCATCGTATGAAGGCATATATAAGAGTCCATCATCAGAAACAATTTTTGCATCCAAATCCGTAAATTTAAATCCTTCGTGAAGCTTTTTCTCCCACTTTAACTTTCCATCCTGAAGATTAAGGCTAACAAGATATCCATCACTCAAACCAGCAAGGACTTCATTGTCATGCACCCAAGGCTGAGCCGCACCTTTGATTGTCGCATTGCCAGCACTCCTGCGCCTGTAATGCCAAATCCATTCACCTGTTCCTGCATCAAACGCATAGACCGTATCATCCGCAGTAGTTACAAAAACACGCCCATCTCGGACACTTGGTTTTGAAGTAAATGGAATCCTTAAATCTGTCTGCCATTCAATTTTTCCGTTTTCAAAACTCACACAATAAAGATGTCCATTACCCCCCGTGAAATAAACAAAACCATTACTCACGAGGATCTCGCTTGTAACACCATTGGGGATGGGTAAACGCCATCTGACTTGATGATAATCAGGATAGAGAGCTGTTATGCCATAAGACTCATTTCCAAAAAGCAAAGTTCCATCCTTAAACACAGGATTAGAGTATTCTGTGCCCTTTTCACCGGCAGCGAGGGATTTCTTTGTTTGCAAGGTCCATTGCCTTGTCATGATTTTTGGATCACTTTTTAAATCTCGATAAATATTTTTCCCAGTACACGCTTGCAGCGCAAAAACACTTAGAAACAATAATCCTTTAATCAAAACACTATAATTTTGCACGATAGACCTCAGCTGCTTCTGCAAATGGGGTGTTAGGCAGATCTGCTAAAACTTTATCATAAACTGATTTTGCTTTTTCTTTATCTTTTAATTGCTCAAAACACCTTGCTTGAGCAATCAGTAAATCTCCTTTTAAAAAATCTATCTTATAACCTAATGCTTCTTGAATAGATTGAACTGCCTCTTGATATTGAGATGAATTTTCTTGTGTATTGGCAATTAAAAAATAGGTGCTTACTTTTTCTAGTGAAGAAGGTGCATTTTTAAGTGCAGCTTTAAAGTACTCTAATGCTATTGTTAAATTTTTATGATCAAAATATAAATTGCCTAAGGTAATTTGCGCTTGAAATGCAGGAAGTGAACCTGGGTACTGAGTAATAATTTTTTTGTACGCTTCAATAGTTTTTGGAAAAGTTGCGTTTACATCCAATTCTTGGAATTGAGGTGGTGGGGTGGCTTCATCTGGTGCGGCTTTTTTCTTTGCAGGTTTATTTTTTTCGATGTCTTTTTTTTGTGTATCTTGGACTGCAAGCTCTTCTTTTTCTAAAAGTTGTGCCGCTTCAAAAAGCGCACTTCTTGCACCCTCTAGTTTTTTATCTTTAAAATGCATCCACACAGCACTAAGAGCAACAATGATAATTGCTGCGATGAGTAGTGTGCTGAGCTGTTTTGAATGCTGAATAAGATAACCACTAATACCTGGTTGAGAAATTTTTTGTTGTTCTTCTGACATATACTTTTTGTTTAAGGGAGTCTTGTGGGCTTGTCAAAAGGAAAGCTCACAGTTAGTCTTAAAGTGTGAATAAAAAAAAATTCCTTTTACCTTTATGGACTTTTCTTTTTTTTATCGGTTTTTTCTATGCTTTTGACGCACAGTCTAAAGATCTACATGCTCGCCTGGGCCTAGGCTACAATAGGCAGTTTGCAAATAACCTAGTGGACGGAGCAACTCCTGCATTGAGTTTAAAGTATGGTCTCACCAAGGACATAGCAATGAGTTTAATTGCAGGGGTAAAAACTGGAAGTCCGACGAACTCAACATTTGGGACTAAATTTTTTAAAAACATATTTTATGAAAACAACTTAAATTTTTATTTCATGTTGGGACTTGGTTTAGTTAGTGGAGCTGGACACTCTGGATTTGAAGGAATGTCAGGATTTGGTGCAGAATTTTTTATTCCAGGTATTGAGAGTTTAGGTTTCTCATTTGAAACAGGAGCGTCTATTCACACAATCACAGGCTCAACCGTACTAAGAACATTGGGTTTAAGTTTTGTCGATGCGGGGATACATTTTTATTTTTAAATTTACGTTTTCATCTTTTTTTATTTTCCTAATGCTAATGATTGCTCCAACCTATGCAGATGATGGTTTCGGGCCAGCCAATACACAATGGGGAAATCCAGAGGATTTTCAATCTTCTCCTTATATGGATTTTGGTGAGTTTAACGAGGACGAAGACGAAGCCGCCATGACTCAATACTTACAATATGGCCGTTTTTTTGGAGTCAGCATTGGAGTGGGTTCTCATGGAGCTACTGGAAATAGAGGGATCCTTTGGAGCGGTGGCTTTCCTTTAATTGATTTTAAAATACATTATTGGTTTGATTTTAATTTTGCACTACAGATGGGGTTTCAAACGACCTCTCATTTTTATACTCGTCTAGGTGAGCGTACCGATGTGAATTTAAATCGCATAGGAATTGATTTAAAATATTATTTTGACACTCGAGACCTTTCCTCTGCAGTCACTTTTGCTGGACCTTATTTGCTATTAGGTGGAGGAAGTTTTTCAAAAACAGAAAACAACTTATCACAAGACCTCTCCGAATCCGATAGCACGTTTGGACTTTCAGCTGGATTTGGACTCGAATTTACGATCAACCCAAAGAAAGTCTACTTTTTCTTTGAAGGAAGATATGATCTCATGAGCAACTTTAAGGACACTCAAACTACTGACTTTGAAGAATCCAATGGGCTTACCGACCTCACAGGAAATTTTTACACTTTTGTGGGTGGATTTTTGTTTACCTGGTGAACTGTTCCCATAACTAAAAAAACTCTAACTAATTGTTATTAAATAATAAAACCACAATATTCTGCTTAAATATATTTGACTATTTTTATCAAATAATATATATTCTCTCCTCCTCATGAGGTCGATTTTTAAAAACATACACATTTACTACCTGGCGGCTTACTGCTTAATTGCTACTTCGTGTTTTGCAGGCGGAGAAATACAAATCCAACCTGACTGTGGGCGCCTGCTAGGAGAAAACAGTGAGAAAGTAATATGGACACATCCATACTATGCGGGCTTCGGAAAACACAGCCCCATTACTGGCAAGTTACCTCCCATTGATTGGAGTATTATTGTTGGCATAGAAATACCAACCTTTAAAATTCATCCCGAACAAGCACGCGCTAAAGAAAAACAATTATTTAAACTCAGTACAAATACAATCAATAAGCAATATTACAAATTTAGTTCTGGTGGCTTTTTTAACGTTTTTTTATTGCACCCTAATTTAACACTCGAAGAATATCATGAGATGACTTTTGATCCAGAAAGTGGGCTTTACAAAAGTGAAGATTACGAAGGATGGGCATTTCAAAATGCAACCTTAGTTATTAAATCCCTTAAATCAGAGACATTAAAGGATCACTCTTTAGAAAATATCATTTTACTGTTTCAAAGATTTATATACACTTTTAAATTTTTAGAAATCATCTCCCCCGAAGTGCAATATGGCGGAAAGCCCCTTTTTGAAGTAGCAAAAACAAGTATCAACCCCCACGATCTGTCTGAAGGACTTGTTTTTCAGGAACCAGTTTTTGGGCCAAGAGTTTTTGATCTAATGCGTTTGTTTGAATTTGAAGAATTTTTAAACTCACAAACCTCCCGGCCTGATACGGTAAAATTTTTTGAAGAATGGGGAATTGACCTCAGTAAAAAAGCAGATCTAAAACTTCGTATCCAAGCAATTGAACTTTTTTACGCTCAAACTCATAGTTTGTTTTTAAATCTTCTAAAGAAAAACTTTTATGTAACAGACGAAACCCCTGCATCTCGATTACCCATGATGTATAATAGCGCCAATGCATGCAATGTCGATGAAGTCATGCCTGTGGGGATTGATTTTAATCACGGTAAAAATGTTATTTATGACGTTAAAAAAGACCGCTTCGTGGTGGTAGACGGCTAAATACCATTAAACAGACTGATAACTCTCTTTAGGTTTTTTAGGAGAATTGCTAGACTTTACAAACTTAATCCAAACAGGAGATCCCATAAACCCCCACTGGTCTCTCATCGCGTTGACTAAATGTCTTTTTAAACTATAGTGAATTTTTCTAGGATCACTCACGTAACAAATAAAACTCGGAGGTTTTTGACTCACTTGATGAGTTAAATAAAATTTTGCATCCTGAGGGTTGTGCACAGTTGCTTCGTGCTTAAACCAAGTTGTTAGATCATGAGTTGTAATCATGACTTTCTTTTGATTTAAAATCTCAATTGCAAGATCCCCTAATCCATCAATGCCCTCATTTTTAAGTGCACTAATAAACACAATAGGAGCATATTTTAAAAACCGTGCAGCTGCTCGAATTCGTTTGGCAGCATCTTCCTTGGAAAACCCCTTGTTTTTAGCCTGAGTGTCCCATTTGTTTACTGCGATGATAACACTACAGCCTGCATCTTCAATGAGACCCCCTATTTTTTCATCTTGATCAGTAATGCCTTTTTCACCATCTAAAACCAAAATAGCTAGATCTGAACGCTCTAATGTTTTCCGAGTTTGAACAACTGAGAGGACTTCTAACCCTTGCTCGGTCTTACTTTTTCTTCTAATTCCTGCTGTATCAATAAGAGTCACTTCATGGCCATCTAGTGTAACTGACAAATCAATTGCATCCGAAGTAGTACCTGCAATGGGGCTTACAACCATACGATTTTCACTAAGCACTGTGTTAACCAATGTGCTTTTTCCAACGTTAGGTTTTCCTACAATTGAAATGCAAGGAGGTTTATCAGCAAGTAGCTCTTCTTCCATTGGCTCTGCACGAGTATCTTTAATGATTTCTTCTTTCAAAAACTCCACCCCTCTGTTGTGCTCGGCAGAAATGGGCATAATTTTATCAAGACCAAGTTTATAAAAATCAGAAGACAGGTGCTCAAGCCCTTCATGATCGGCTTTATTCATCACACCAATTAAGGGAAGCTTTTTATGATTTTTTGTAGAAGCTCTTAATGTTTTTAAAACTTCCATATCAGCAGGTATTATCCCACTTCTCGCATCTACAATAAACAAAGCGAGATCTGCTTCTTGCAGAGCGATTTGAACTTGGGTTAAAATCTCATCTTTAAAGTGTTCGCCACCCACTCCACCTGTATCGATAATTTCAAAGTTGTAATTTTTTTTGTTATAAATCCAAACAGCCTTTTCAATAATACGATCTCGAGTGACTCCTGCCACATCGTGCACAAGCGCACGCTTGCGTCCAATTAAGCGATTAAATAAAGTACTCTTGCCTACATTAGGACGTCCTAAGATTACTATTTTAAGTGCACGAGCTTTATTTTCCGTATTCATTTTGGCACATTAAATCCTAATTTTTTTAAATTTTTCATGTCTTTGCTCCAATTGAGAAGCACCTGAACATTAAGATCTAAAAAAACTTTCTCTCCTACAAATTTTTCTACTCCCTTACGTGCTTCTGAGCCAATGGCTTTAATTTTTTGTCCACCTCGACCAATAAGCATGGGCTTTTGAGATTCTCTTTCTACATAAATAGTTGCTTTAATATAAATTAGTTTTTTTGTTTCTCTGTATTCTTTAATTTCAATGGCGCAGCTATAAGGCAACTCTTCGCCTAATTGCAAGTAGAGTTGTTTTCTGATCATCTCGCTTACAAAAAATCGAACCGGCTTATCCGAAAGGGATTCTGAGTCACCAAAAAGATTGGGACCCTCTGGTAAAAGATCCCACGTTCTTTCTAAAAGCTTAGTTACATTCTCGCCATATCGGGCCGAAAGTTGAAATTGATCTATTTTTAAAACTTGAGCACGTGATTGAATTGCTTCCATTAACTCACTGGCAAAGGCTTGTGCTTTTTCACGTTTCAAATCAGATTTATTTATGATGATTAGCAAAGATTTTATTTTTATTTTTTCTAAAATTTTTAAAATCTCTTCCTCATGCTTTAAAGCAGAGTCTGGATCCACTAAGTACCAAACAATATCTGGATCCTCTAAAGAGAGCGAAACATCATTCATCATGAGTTCGTTAATTCCGCCTTTTTTTGCACGATGAATCCCTGGTGTATCTAAAAAAAGAATTTGTCCAAGATCGTCTACAGTATAAATTCCTCGAATTTGCTGTCTTGTTGTTTGTGCCTTCGGAGTGACGATAGAAATTTCAGTTTTCAAGATAGAATTGAGTAAAGTAGATTTTCCAGCATTAGGCCTACCAATAATGCTCACAACTCCTGATTTATTTGTTTGCATGATGATACACCTTACTCGAGCCTAATTGCATCTAGTGCGGCTTTTGCAGCGCTTTGCTCAGCTTCTTTCTTAGAGTTTCCAAATGCAACTCCAAGTAATTCATTTTTCATTCGAACTTCAATTTGAAAAGTTTTTGCATGATCAGGCCCTTCGGCTCCAATCAAATGATAAGTCGGAGTAACTTTAAATCGTGCTTGAACAATTTCTTGTAACTGACTTTTGTGATCGTAAAATCCTATAATTTCATTTTCGTTAATAAAGAATAAAGAAAAAATATGTCTCACCACTGGATAAACAGCACTAAACCCACCATCTAAATAAATTGCTGCAATGAGAGCTTCAAAAGTACTGGATAAAATAGAAGGTTTATCTCGTCCACCGGTTTGCTCCTCGCCTTTGCCTAATCTTAAAACTTCGTGAAGTTTAATGTCCTTGGTAACTTGAGCAAGTGTTTTTTCATTTACAACCGCTGCGCGCATTTTTGAAAGCTGTCCTTCAGCAGCACTTGGAAAAGATTCAAGTAGTAAATCAGAAATGATCACATCTAAAACAGCGTCGCCTAAAAACTCCAAGCGCTCATTGTCTCTTAGCGCAACTGGAAGTGATTGTAGGCATTCATGCCCATACGAAGTATGTGTGAGCGCCTGAAGCAAAATGCTTTGGTCACCAAACGTGTATCCAAGTCGTTCTTGTAGTTTTTGTATGCCCATTTTGGACTCAACCTTGTGTTTTCATCATTCCTAACATCAAGAGTTATTATAATTGTCAATTTATGTCAACTAGCGTTATTTGTTGTAAATGATTGTTTTTATTCAATAAAATATTAATCCCCTGACTATTCCTGTTTGCATTTTTGATGAATTATAACTCTAAGTGCTAGTCATAATTAAGGAAATTATGTATTACCCAGCCCAGGTGTTGCTCGGGGAAGTACAAATTTTATATTTTTGGGGGTTACGATGAGTAGACCATTTTCTTTAATTATTTCAATTACGCTTTGCTGTACCGTTTTCGTTACAAAATCGGCTTATACGCAAGAAACACTTACTCTATTGCACACAAACGATATGCACTCCCATTACCGCGCTAACCCAGTAGCGCCTCATTTAGGGGGTATTGCGAAACTTAAAACCCTCATTAATAAGGAGCGTGCTCAAGCGCAAAATTCACTCCTACTAGATGGAGGAGATTGGACAGAAGGACAAGTTTACTATTTTTTAGGCGCAGGCATCGAAAGTTATCGCATGATGGATTTACTTGGGTACGACGTCGGAGTCTTAGGCAATCACGACTGGTTAAATGGACCAGACATTTTATACAATGTTGCTACAAAAGCAAAACTACAAACCACACTTGTAGCAAGTAACATTGATTTAACTCAACATTCAAGATCTGCGGAGTTTATAGATCGATTTCCAAAATACACCATCAAACAAGTAGGCTCTATTCGTATCGGCTTCATTGGACTTCTCACTTATGAAATTATTTATGATCACTTCTTAAAGCCAATTAACATCGAATCACCCTTTGATGTCGCAAAAGCACTTTCTGATCAATTAAAACAAAAAGAAAAAGTAGATTTCGTCATTGCGATTTCTCATAATCGATTGCCCGTTAATGCAAATATTTTAGAATATGCACCAAACTTAGATTTAATCGTTGGAGCACATGACCACAAAACAACCCCCACTCCTATACGAGTTAAAAGACCTGAAAAAGAAGACGGCATTTTAGTTGAAGCAGGCTCATGGGGGCAGTACTTAGGAAAAGTAGAATTCAGCATTTCAGATGATAAAAAAATAAAACTCATCTCTCAGCAACTGATCCCCGTTACAGCTAATACCCCTGAAGACGAAACCGTTGCACAAAGAGTAACCGCACTAGAGTCTCTTTTATCAGAAAAATTTGGTGAAGATATTTTCGATGATCACGTTTGTGAAATGGATACTGACTTTCCACGAGAGGGAGCAGAAAGTCCATTAGGCGATTTGGTCACAGATGCTTATCGAAAAAAAGCAAACGCAGACATTGCTCTTGATCACTACCGATTTATCAATACTCACTTAGGTAAAGGCAACGTCACCACAGCTCAAGTCATTAACGCTCTTCCTGGAGTCTATAACCCAGAAACTGATCAAGCATGGACACTCAAAACAATCGATCTTAAAGGAGGAATTTTATACTCTTTAATGAGTTTACTCCTGTCTCCTCAAAAAGCCGCTGATGGAGGGGCTCCTGCTTTTTCTGGTATAGAAATTCTTTATGATCCTGTATTCACTAGTCCACAAAATTTCATTGAATCTTTTGATATAGTTGAAAATCAAAAAAATGAATATAAATCGATTCTCAATATTATTGCAAATCGACCTGTTATTCAAAAAATGCTGATTAATGGAAAGCCTATTCAAAACAGTAAGAGTTATAAAGTCGCTATGAGCGGTGGAATAAAAGAATCTCTCGATTTTTTAAATTCTATCATTCCTGGCATGGTGGATTTAGATTCGCTTAAAGACTCTCAAGTCGAATCTTGGAGAATTTTGAAAGAATACTTAAACCGCTTCAACAAGCCCATTAGATACAACGACATCCAATTTGGAACTCGTCTAGTCACGCTCAACACGGACCTTGCGATCAAAACAGATAGCATTGCATATAAAATTCTACCTGATCAAAAATTGCAGTTAAGTTTTGATGTAACAAATTTCGGAAGTACACCAAGCGCAGGAAATTCCGACATTATTGAAGTTTACTCTCCTCTTTTTGGGTCTTCAGCTGCGATCGCATCGCTACCTATTTCAAGTTTAAGCAAAGCAGGCAATCAACACTATTCATTAGTGCTTCAAATTAAAGAGCGCTCTCAATTAAAAGGCTATTTTCCGGTTGGTTTAAAAATTAATAGCAAAAACGAAGAGTCCCACCTCATGAATAACGAGCACTTGCTTTGGGTTAATTTCGATCAACCCACAAACTAGTGGGTTGAAGCCAAAAAAGAGACCTCTTGACTTTGTAAGTCGATCATCACTCCCGTAGGCATGAGTGATACGTTTTGATTTCGCTTAAGTTCACTATTGTCTAATTGGTCCACCCTAAGCAAAACCCTTAAATAGTTGGGAGTGTATCCTGCAATCCAGTTTTTTGTCCCATCTGGCCCTCTAGTTTTTCCTTCTAATAAAACATTTTCTAGATGCATTGAGCTGGTTTTTAAGCAATTCCAACTTTCATCGTATTTTTGTTTTAAACGCTTAAGGCTCAACTCAGAAAGCACTTTAGTGCGTTTGACTCTCTCGGATTGCTCTACTTTTTTGGGTAAACGTGTTGCAGGTGTTTGACTCCGTTCACTATAAGGAAACACATGTAATCTACTCCACGGCAATTCACTTAATGCTTGCACTCCCCAGTCAAAGTCTTCCTGCGTTTCACCCGGAAATCCTGAAATCAAATCCATCCCTACAAAAGGTTTAAGCTTAAATTTCGCATTATCAATTTTAATTAAACACTCTTCAACCTCTTTAAAGCCATAACCTCGTTTCATGAGCCTTAATATTTTAGAGTGTGGGCTCTGCAATGAAACATGAAAATGTGGACAAACTCTTTCCTCTGAAGTCATTAAATCAATAAGACGTTCGGATATTTCTGTAGGATCAAGAGAACTCAATCGCAAACGCTTAATAGAAGTGTATTCAATAATTTGCTCACAAATAAAGTCTAACTCTCTTGTCCCAGAAAAATCTTTTCCATAATCTCCCAAATTCGTTCCAGTTAAAACGACTTCACTAAAACCCGCATCACTAAGTTTTTTAATTTCATCTAGTATGTGCTTAGGTCTCAAACTCCTCGCCGGACCTCTCCCGTACGGAATAATGCAAAATGTACAAAAAGAATTACAACCTTCTTGAATTTTCAAAAACGCTCGAGTGCGTTTAGTGTTTTCCTGAAGTGTTAAAAACTCTTCCGAACCAATAAAAGGTAATGGCCATTGTCTGTCCATTGGATGTTGAGAAATAAGCTCTTTATATCCAATGGTAGATCCCAAAATTTGCGTGTGATCTGTTTTTTTATTTTTTAAAACAATGTCTGCGATTTTATTTTTATCCCGATTTCCAATAACAAAATTTAAACCTGGTGTACCTAATAACGTTTCAGGATGTGCTTCTGCAGAGCAACCTGTCATTACTGTCGTAAGATTTGCGTTGGATTTACTTGCACGTAAAACAGTTTTTTTAGATTGTTTATCAGCTTCATCCGTTACCGTACAGCTATTGACGACCAGATACTTAAGGTCAGGGTCTAACTCATTTTTTGCAGCAATAAGACCTTTTTTTTTAAACTGAGTTTCAATTAGCTGCGAGTCATATAAATTAGCCTTACAACCCAACGTCTTAATAAAATACTTTTCCGCACTCATAAAAAATTTACGAATCCAAAGTTTTTTCTATATATCCGCCACCTAAAACTTCATTGTTTTGATAAAAAACTATAGCTTGGCCAGGAGTGATTGCTCTTTGCGGGATGTCAAACTCTACTTGAACTGTTTTATTTTCAAAACAAGTTACAAGGCATACAGCCTCTTCATGTCTAGAGCGGATTTTAGCTTTACATTTAAAAGGCTTAAGCTGATCTACAGGATTAATCCAATTGATATGCGTGGCAAACAAAGTACGTTTAAATAAATATTCTTCAGGGCCAACTAAGACAACATTTTGCTTACGGTCAAAACCTAATACAAAATAATCGTGTTGCTCTTGAGGTTTTAGATTTAATCCTTTTCTTTGACCAATGGTGAAATGATGAAGCCCCTGATGCTCACCAATTGTCGCACCATCTAGAGTTTGAATAACTCCGCTTGGTCTTAATTTTTCAGAAACATTTTTATCAATAAAGTCCGCATAACCGGCTTTACCTATGAAACAAATTTCCATACTGTCTTCTTTGTTTGCATTGACGAGCTGATATTCTTCTGCGAGTTTTCGCACCGCCATTTTAGACAATCCGCCCAAAGGTAAAAAAGTACGACTCACTGCTGACTCTGTTAAACCAAATAAAAAATATGTTTGATCTTTTTGTGGGTCTACAGCTTTTGTTAGCTTCGATAACTTGGTTTTGTGATCATAGACGATTTGTGCATAATGCCCAGTAGCCACTGCATCACACCCAAGCTCTTCTGCTTTTTGAAATAAATAATTAAACTTAATCTTTGTATTACATTCAGCACAAGGATTAGGAGTTCGGCTTTGTAAATACTCATGAACAAAATAATCAATCACCGCTTCTTTAAATTCGTCTTCTGCATTGATCACATAATAGGGAATGCTCAATCTATCGCAAACCTTACGAGCATCGTTTGAGTCAACGATTGAACAACATCTTCCACCCATTTCTTCAAAGTTTTGATCTGTATGATCTGAAAGCTGCATATGCACACCAATGACATTGTAGCCTTGGGTTTTGAGCAAAGCTGCAGTCACAGAACTATCCACTCCCCCACTCATTGCAACTAATACTTTAACTTTGGAAGGGTCTACTGCGGATAACATGATGCTCTTTACTCCTTAAAATACGTTTTGCTCAGTTTGAGAAACCGGTCGCTTAGATGCTGCGTTTCTGATCCGATTTACAATCGTTGCTAAGTTTTCTACAAAATGATCTATATCTTGAAGGCTTATATCATAATTTAATGAGACTCGCACTGCAGCCATTGCTTCTTTTTTAGAAAGCCCCATAGCCATCAGCACATGCGAAGGTTCAAGTGCTCCACTTGAACAAGCAGATCCCGAGCTCACGCAATAGCCGGCTAAATCCAATGCCATCACTAATCCATCACCATGGACGCCTTCAAAACTTAAATTTAAGGTATTACAGACTCTCTGAGAGCCCATTCCATTAATCTTAACCCCTTCAATGAGGCGAGCCAAAAGTTGCTCCAAATACTCTCTTTTTGGGCTAATCGATTCTTCATAAAGCTTTGGATTTAAAGTCGAAGCGGCAACACCAGCTCCTACAATTCCAAATAAATTTTCAGTGCCCCCACGTCGACCTTTTTCTTGTTTTCCAAAAATCAGTGGAGCAAATTTTACGTTTTTGCCTAAAGCAATAATACCGACGCCTGCTGGTGCTCCAATTTTGTGTGAAGAAAATGTAAGGTAGTCTGGAGAAAGTTCATTGTAATTTAATTCTATTTTTCCCCAAGCTTGCGCTCCATCTAAGTGAAGCGGAATTTTATTTTGCTTTGTAATTTTTGAAACTTCTTCTACTGGAGACACCACACCCGTTTCATTATTTACCCAAACCAGTGAAACTAATGCTGTAGACTCAGGGATGATTTCATTTTCTAAGCTTTTTAAATTCACACTTCCTTTTAAATCCACCCCAACAAGAGTAACGATACCCCCTTGAGCTTCAAACCATTCTCTCATTTGCATGACAGAATCATGCTCAACAGCACTTGTAATCCAATGAGGTCTTTTTTTAGTCACAAATGCTTCTGTGAGCACGCTTTGAATAACCGTTTGATTTGCCTCAGTGCCTGAAGAGGTAAGCACGATTTGATCAGATGAATTTTGATTTTTAAAAATGGATTGAGCAATAGATTCCCTAGCATCGAGTAAGAGTTTTTTTGCAACTCTCCCATCAGAATGAATGCTTGAGGGATTAGCCAAAGACGGATGATCCAGGAGCGCTTTTAGTTTTTCCCTCACGAGAGGAAGTAAAGGCGCTCCTGCATTAGAATCAAGATAAATTTTGTTCTTTTGAGACATCCGGACGTTGTGTTGTTGGTGTAACTGTTCGAGCTGCGTCCTTAGTTTGTGTTTGATCTTTTTGCGAACCACGTGCTTTACGTATTAGATCTCCCACTGAAGCTGTTGTTAAATAGTCTTGCATAATGACGCCTAAATTTTCGAAGTAATTTTTTGTGAGAACAAACTCAACAGTATCACTTCTGGCATCCGTTGCTCCAATAAGATCACGAGCTGGGTTAATATTTTCGCCCACGCTGATGAGTACATCTTTAATTGAAATCTCATCCATTGATCGGGATAGAACATATCCACCACCTGGACCACGAACTGATTTTACAACACTGCCTTTGCGCAATCTTCTGAATAGTTGCTCAAGATAGTGAAGCGAAATGTTTTGTCGTTCAGAAATTTCTTGCAAACGGACAGGGCGTCCATTTGAGTTAAATGTAAGATCTAAAATGGCGCGCACTGCATATCGTCCTTTTGAAGTTAAGCGCATTTTTTCAATCCTCCGTATATACCCTCTCCATTTTAAGTTATTGTGACCCACCCATCCTAAGTGGGCTTTGCGTCAAAAGCTGTTCTTTTACAAAAACAGCTTCTCGAGAGTTCTTCCCTGGAGAAGTACTGCGTTAAGGAATAACCCTCTAATCAAATGGGTTATCATGGTGTATCTGGTGCGTCAACTACTATTCTTAAGGTTTCTAGTCGATTTTTAATGAAAACAGAATAAATACCGATATGCTGTAAAATAGGGAGTGTTTTTTTAAAAAATGGGCGCTAAAAAATTAAATAATTTCAAAGATTTAACTGATCCATCCATCCGCTTCACTGTGGACGCTGAAGAGCTCACTGGCTTCGCCCAGGTTCCTGGTATTACACAGCTTTTAAACCGCAAAAAGCTCAAAAAACCTGACCCAAAAGTGCCACAAAAAAGTGAAGAAAAAATCAAAAATGACTCAAGACGCAATAATGAATTTACTTTACCTGGTGCCCCAATTCAACAACCGTTCATAAAAAAGGCAGCAAAAAAACCTCCCATCTCAAGCAACCAGTTAATTGAGTGGGATAGAGCGTTATTACTCAGCAGCCCTGATCCAATGGCCGAAGGGATTTTAGGGTTATTAGAAATTGGTGCTAACTGTGGAGTTTATTTATCTCACGTAAGCAAACCCCCAAAAGGAGTTCCGCCTTTAATCGCTACTGCAAGTATTTTTCCAAATGAAAAACTTCCTTTTTGGAATGGGCTGGGTTGGGATCCAAAAATTCATCCTGACATTTGGAATCAAATCGAATCAAAAGGGTTTGTAGAATTTTCGCCACCAGAAACCATGACCTTGCCTCAAAGTAATCGCAATATCGCTCGGACTGCTTTTGGCGTCTCACAATCCGAATGGTTAACGCTTATTTACGTTGGTACAAAAAAGAAAAACCGAGGTATCTTTGCCTGCACCTCGGCTCACTCTATTCTCGCAGATGTGCAGCGATTGCTGCATTTTTTTCAATCTTAAGCGTAAAAATAACGGCGATTATTTAGTCGGTCCGAAAAAAGAGGATGGTGAGCTTTTTTTGGGCTTCAAAAAAAGGAAAAGTAGTCATTAAATTTGCAATATTTTGATCTGATTTTTGATAGGAGATCCATCATTAAGGAAGTGGATTAGACGTCGAGCAGCCACAGAGCCAATGATAAAGCATATGAAAAATAATTATGGGTCAGATCAGAATTGGTTTTTAGGAGAAGATGGGGATAGGGTTTACGCATTGATGCTTGGATATG
>Ga0066639_10002772_pt1 | contig 15242 bp, 18 predicted proteins | sample CryGeyCG2114_010_2_FD_59504 | JGI IMG/M metagenome (GOLD analysis project Ga0066639, IMG submission 59504) | Groundwater microbial communities from aquifer - Crystal Geyser CG10_big_fil_rev_8/21/14_0.10 | ecosystem: Environmental > Aquatic > Deep subsurface > Groundwater | place: USA: Utah...
GATTATTTAAAGCAATGTGCCGAGCGCAATTCTCAAAACACGCATGTCCGAAGATGAGCGAGTTCGGCGAAGGAGTCCAGCCCTTCGCCCAAGGTCTTGCTCTTTGTTTCACGTGAAACATTTTTTCTAAAATAACGCAAAACACCCTCTTTCGAGAGTGTTTTACTGGTGCCCCGGGTAGGAATTGAACCTACAACCTCTTCCTTAGGACGGAATTGCTCTATCCGTTGAGCTACCGGAGCATTGTTTCACATGAAACATGTATCACAATTTGATTCTTATCGCCACCACACCTGCTAGAGCCTCCTGCTTTTTTGTGTAAATCTTTCGCAAGAGTTTCAAAATAACTTTACTTGATTCTTCCTCAGAGCATCCAAGTTCAATTCTTGAATACGCTTGAAGTAAATCCTCAAACGTACCGTATCGGTCGATCTTCTCCACGGTCGCAACAAAGCTCTCATTCTCAGAACCCGCTAAAAAAAATTCGATTTCATCCCCAGGTCCAATCTGTTCTCGTTTTTCATCAAATAATCTCATTTCAATCCGCTTTGTACCAAAAACAATTCGATTATACGGAAGTGCATCCAAATGCATTGTATGTTTCATGTAAAACAATTATGTATTAATTGATTAGTCCATCCCACCTAAACATACAACACACTAAGTGTCGTAAAACGTTATTACGTGTGCTATACTTGAACAACTATGGAATCAACCGTCATCATTGTATCACTAATCGCGCTCACTGGCCTCGCCATTGCCACCTTTATTATTCTTAAAAAGCTTCAGGAGATGAAGGAGCTCCAACTTGTCTCTCAAAATGACAAATTAATCTCACAACTCAACGATAATCTTCAAGGAGTTCAGAAGCTTGTAGATCAGAACATGCAGGGCATGCGGCAAAGCGTAGACAAGACAACAGAATCCCTTAATGAACGACTCGACAACGCGGCAAAGATCATCGGGTCCCTTAAACAAGAGATGGGGAGTATGAAGGAAATCGGACGATCTATCTCAGATTTTCAAGCCTTTCTCAAATCACCAAAGTTACGCGGAAACCTTGGTGAGCAATTATTGTACGACACATTGAATCAAGTCTTCTCGTCAGAGCAGTGTGTGCATCAATACAAGTTCAAAGACGGGCAGACAGTGGATGCCATTCTTAAAACTTCTGCCGGTATTATTCCTATCGATTCAAAGTTTCCCATGGAGGCGTACCAACGTTATATTGCAACAGACGATAAAAAAGAGGAGTCGCTTGCGCACAGAGAGTTTACAAATGCCGTACGCAAGCACATTCGCGATATTTCCACCAAGTACATCCTGCCGCAGGAGGGAACGGTTAACTTTGCGGTTATCTATATTCCGTCTGAGTCCGTTTACTACGAGGTGACCATGCAGCACGAGGAGCTCAACACCTACGCGCAACAAAGTAACGTCATGGTAACCAGTCCAAACACGTTCTTTAATTTTTTACATGTAGTTATGATGGGAATGGAGCGCAATAAGTTACAGGAACAGGCGCAACAAATTTGGGAAATTCTAAAAGGCGTACAAAAGGAAACAGAAAAGTTTGGAGAGAAGTTAAGCGTCCTTAATCGCCACGTCACCAATGCCAAAAGTGCTATGGAAACCGTGAGCGGGGAATACACAAAACTTTCCAGTAAGGTGGATCAAGTTAAGCTATTGCAATAATGTCGTTACACGATCGCTGATAATCCTATGAACACCTACCTCATCTGTGGCTATGGAATTCCGGAGAGCATTGCGACCGACGGCAACTACACAACATACCTACATACGGTGTTTAATACCATTTTTTCTCAAAGCGCTACACGAGCGGCAACCATCATTCCAACAGGTGGCCCCAGCAGTTGCACGCCGCCATATAAGGGAACAGAGGCAGAGGTGATTGGAACGTATCTACAGTCCCTTATCAATCGACCCGGAGTGCAAGACAAGACAACCTTGTGGAATGTAGTACTTGAGGACAAATCACTATCATCGCTTGAGAACCTCGTCTTCTCCAAAGCCCTTATTGAAAAGAATGACCTCGCAGGGCCAATCACTATTTTCTGCGAGCACACGCGTGTAGATCGTATACAGCAATTCGCGCAGGCGATCTTTCAAGCTCAGACTGTAACGGTAGAGGGAATCGATTTCGATATCTCTGATAATCGCTATCTGGATCCAGAGATTTTGCAAAGAAAGGAGGAGGCAGCCATCATAGAAGGTCTCTGGACGCTCGCTAACCCAGAACGGCTTGCACGACATCATGAATTCTTTCAAAAGAAATTTGCCTATTTGCGACAACGAGAACGAGAAGGTCTTACGCACACGGAGGCCGTCACCGAATGGTATAAAAATGAGAAAAAGATCATTCAACGGATCATGCCAGATCATCCGCTACTCAAACAACTCAATGGAAATGAATAGTCTATGGAACATAACAAACTTGTACGCGACAGGATCCCAGAAATCATCCGTCAGAATGGAGACATCGCTGAAGTGCGCATTGCGGATTCCAGAGAATTTCAGGAGAAGCTCGTTCAAAAACTCCATGAAGAAGTGCGAGAGTTTATAGAAAATCATTCCGCAGAAGAGGCTACAGACATTATAGAGGTTCTAAGAGCGTATTGTGCTATACTTCACGTAGACCTGGAAGAATTGAAAAACATCCGCGCTCAAAAAGAAGAAGCACGTGGAGGGTATACCAAACAAATCATCCTCGTCAGTACCCGATCACAATAGATCACCGTCTCCTTATGAACAAACGATTCCTCTCACCAATCATCTACGGAGCCTTTCTGATTTTAGTGCTTGTTGCCGTTATGGCCGTCGTGATTGTTTCAGACGCGACTATCGGTTTGCTTCCCTTTGGCATGAACGGCCTCCTTGAAATCCTCTTTACGCTGCTCACACTGGGAACGTATCTCTTTTGGATAGGTAGCAAGATAACCAACAGGGGAGCTTCTTCCGTCAAAAACGGGTTTTTAACGCATATTTATCAATCGTTGTTGGGGTATGTTCTTGCTATTCACAACGGGAGTAATCTTCTCGTTCATGGGTACTATGGCGGGCTTGGTGAAGCCTACCAAGCAATAATGCTTGGTGTTTCCCTCTGGGCGATCGTGATCAATGCCGTATACGTCTATACACATCATAAAAAGTAACTGATCAAAATCCGGAAAACTCCGGGTTTTTAGTTTGTAAAAGACCCGCCCGCTCTCTGTGATAGAATTGCGCAGATCACAAATCCCAAAATAGCTGATTTTGATTCATTGTCTGTTTTATCACCGTTACTTCTTTATACAACACTATGAACGCGTTAGAGATCAAAAACTTTTCCAAATCCTACAATGGGTCTATCGCGGTGAATAATATTAGTTTGACCGTTCCAAAAGGCGAGTTTTTTGGGCTATTAGGCCACAACGGAGCAGGGAAGACCACAACGATTCACTGCATTACAGGCATTTCCAAATTTTCTGAGGGCACAATCCACGTCATGGGAAAGGATGTGCAAAAGGACTACCAAGAGACCCGTGCGCTCATTGGCCTCTCACCGCAGGAGTTTAATGCAGACATCTTTGTCTCGATTGAGACGACGATGGATTTTGTGGGTGGCTTCTTTGGAATGAAAAAGCCAGAACGTACAAAACGTATAAACGAGTTGTTAGAGATGATGGATCTCAGCGAACACCGCAAAAAGCCGTTTCAAGCACTGTCGGGCGGGCTCAAACGTCGTGCGATTCTTGCGCGTGCGCTCATGCATGATCCAGAAATTTTGATCCTGGACGAACCAACTGCAGGAATCGACGTAGAACAACGCCGCGCCCTTTGGAAGTACCTACAAGAACTCCACACGGCTGGAAAAACTATCATCCTCACGTCACACTATTTGGAAGAAGTTGAGCACCTCTGTTCTCGCGTCGCAATCATGCACAACGGAGCTATTCTCACCGAACTAGAAAAGAAGGACTTTAAACAAAACGGATCATTAGAGGAAACCTATCTTACTCTTACGGGATCAGCACTTTAATATGAACATCATCCGACTCACAGCGGTTGTCCGACGAGAGACGCAACGTTTTTTCCGCATTCCGATTCAAACACTCATTGCTCCTTGGATCTCGGCCACACTCTACATCCTCGTTTTTGGCGTGATTATTGGAAGCCACATCAACCTATTTGAAAATATTCGCTATATTGATTTTGTCCTCCCCGGTATTTTAATGATGAACGTGGTGATGTCCGCGCTTGGTCAAAGCTCCACATCGCTATTCTTCCAACGTTGGACACGCGTAATCCACGAGACACTCACCTCGCCACTCTCCTACATTGAGATGATTAGCGGCTACATTATTGGTGCCGTCCTTCGTTCCGTTATTGTTGCAACAGGAATCTATGTGATCGCACTGTTCTTTACCAGTGCCACGTTAGCGCACATTAGTCTGTTCTTCTTCTTTGCCATTATTACATCAGTAATATTTTCTCTCGTGGGTTTAATTGTGGGCCTTTGGGCAGAAAAGATGGAACACCTCAGTATCCTACAGACATTCGTCATTACACCACTTCTCTACGTTGGAGGTGTCTTTAGCAGTATTGGTATGCTGCCAGCTGGGATGCAGACCGTGGCGCGATTCAACCCGTTTTTCTATCTTGTGGACGGCCTACGCTACTCCATGATCGGGTTTACAGAGAGTAATATCCTCGGGGGGATCATTGGATTAATCATCGGAACGATTATCTTATTCCTGATTGTTTTAACACTCTTTAAGCGAGGTTGGAAGCTACGAGCGTAGTGTATTGACAAATTCGCTTCTGATTGGTACCCTGCGGGCACTCGACAAAAAACCTGAGTATTCCCAATGGACACGACCAGAGGGTTTACACATTATTATCACCTATGCCAAATACTTCATCCGCACAAAAAGCTCTTCGTCAGACTATTAAGCGCACACAACGAAACAAGATGGTAAAGCACGGTATGACCGTTGCAACCAAGATGGTTCGCAAGTCCGCAGCCGCCGGTACCGCCGACGACGCTCGCAAGGAGCTCATCGCTGCACAGAAACTTATTGCAAAAGCTGCACAGAAGAACGTGATCAAAAAGAACACAGCAAGCCGAAAGATTTCTCGCCTCAGCAAGCTCATTGCAAAGATCAAATAACGGATTCTAAAAAACAGCCTTCGGGCTGTTTTTGTTTAGGTGACTACGAGATCGATCACGAGTTGTTTGAGTACGTCTACGTCTCCCATGGATTCACGCTTAAGTCTCAACTCCGCCTTCATAACAGCGTCTACCATCATTTTTAAATCATCGGCCTCTACCTGCATGGCGCGCGACAACGTCTTTTTAACAATGAACGGGTGCAGTCCCAACACGCGCGCAGCATCCCGCTCGCTTCCGCGGCCGTGCACCATGGCAAACGCTCGTAGTTCCACAAGTAATTGCACCTCGCGTTCCAACATCATGAGTAATTGACCCGCCGCCGTTCCGCGCGACAACTCGTTAGATAGTAATTGAACGGCTTGTTGTTGTTTACCTTCTCGCACAGCATCCAAAAATGCAAACAACTTATCGTTAAACGTTGGCTCCACATATTGCTCTACAAGTGCTTTTGTTACCGCACTCGTTCCTGCCGCTGCCGAAACCTTATTGAACGCATTCACGAGTCGCCACGTATCACCATCTGCTCGAACAATCAGCTCCTGCACCGCATTCGATGGCCAGGCTTGAGATCTTGCCACTATGAGCGATCCAACAAAACCTTGTGCCTCCGATGAAGTCATTTCTCCAAACGGAAACATATGCAGATCACCTGTCTCTTTGAGTGCAAGGTAAAGTTTGTTCTTTGTTGCACGCTCTTTTGTAACACCCGTATCCAATAAAATAACAATCGTCTCCTCTCCGCGGCCCGCAAGTCGTTTAGCCCACAGCTCTGCGTCTGCCTTCTTTGTGATAGACAGTGCTAGTCCAACAATAATCACCATTCTACGTTCTGCCAAAAACGGCGGAGCACCTACCGCGCTCATAATCTCACCCACCTCGTGCTCGCCGATACTAAAACGATCCATGTTCATTGCGCTTGGATCGTATTTCTCCTTAAATCGCGCCACCATCTCCTCCACCTTTTGCTTGGCGCGATAACTGTCTTCTCCGTAAATAGTGAGTACCATAGTGAAGGGATTTTACCACAGATCCAAACGACGTATGACTTTCATGCTGTCCGGTTCTTTGTTGCCCACAAAACAAGACATTAATAAAAGCCAAAGCCCCAAACCAGATGGTAAGGGGCCTTAGACGTTCCGCCGTTTGGCGGGGTTGAAGGTTTTACTCGAAGTGGCAGAGGATGAGCTCATCAATGAGCTCGGCCTCCACGATGGGGCCAAGGCCCCCGAGTACGGGGTGGTCACCGATCTTGATCGCCAGATCGCGGCACGCCACCAGGAACCGATACAGGCGATAGTCGCGACGCATCGCCTCGATCAGCAGTGCGGGGTTCATAACCCCGCACTCCATGGCCTGGAGTCCATGAAGGATGTTGGACAGAACATGCTCATAGCATCCGCCGCCCAACACCTGGACGGGCGCATGGATTATGTAGGCCCAATTGAATCCGCACCCGCAAAACTGTCCCGTGCCCCCGTGATGGCACTCGGGCAGCTCGTGCTCCACCATCCGCGCCATCGCCCCGTCGAACCCGCCCTCCGTGGCCTCGCAGGGCCGGATGATCTTCTTCTTGGCAAGCTCCAGGGTCTCATTCACCTTCTGCTCGAACTTGATCTTGCGGCTCTCGCTCATAACGTAGCTCATGACGCTCTCCTCGTTGCCACAGAACGTGGCGGGTTTATTTGCGTTCTTGTTTCAATCAGGCTCTTGCGTTTCTGCCTTCCTGATCTTGGTTCTGTTATATCACGAAAATCGACTATTGTCAATACCTAATATATCCGTATTCTATACTATATACGCATTGATTTGACAGATAAGCACAATATGGTATAAATAATATTGACATATGGACATCCAAAACGAACTTAAGCAACTTGATTTAACCAAAACAGAAATTTTGCTCTATCTGTACCTGTTGGAATCAGGGCTATCCACTCCACCACAAATTGCAAAAGGGACAGGGATCGCACGCACAAATACCTACAACGTTCTACAAAGTTTAATTGGAATGGGTTTGATAGAGGAACATTTGGAGGGACACAAACGCGCCTACATTGCGCGCGACCCGCAAGCGCTCCTGGACACGCTCAATAGAAAGAAGGAAGCGCTCACAAGGGTCCTTCCTGACTTACGTGCACTTCATGTTACGCAAAAAAATAAGCCAAAGATTCGATTTAACGATGGATGGGAAAGTGTAAAAGAAATTTATCGTCAGTCAACCGTGGGAAAAGAGCTGTTTGCTATTGGCTCTACAAAACGGCTGGTTGAATTAGATAAACCATTTTTTTCGGAGTTTGAAAAATCCCTTCTGTTAAAGGGGACCATCCTGCACGATATTGTAACCGCCAGCTCTCGTGAAGTTGCCGAGGGTTCAACATCGGTAGAATTGAAGGGTTTGTATGATCTTACCGTCTTGCCACCCGAATATGGAGAGATGGCAACCGACATCTTGATTTGGGGAGACAACGTTGCACTCATTTCATTGCAGGAACCAATATTTGGAACCATTATTACAAGTCCAGCGATCGCCGAATCGTTCAGACTGGTAGCGAGAGTTATGTCACGTTCGTTGCAATCGTAGGTAATGATACCTAGCACATAGCAAAACAAGCTCTTACGAGCCTGTTTGATTCCATGGTTGCATATCCTTCCAATCTTGCCCCACCTCCACATCCACCGTTAACGGAACAGGGAGTTGCACAACACCTTCCATAACCGCCTTCATTTTCTTAGCAACTGTATCCACCAACGAATCCTTAACTTCAAACACCAATTCATCGTGTACCTGCAAAATCATCCGCGCATCTCCTCCGTAGCCTTCCTCCATAAGCCACGCCTGCGCCTCTACCATCGCCATCTTGATCATATCCGCCGCCGCCCCTTGCAACGGCATATTCACCGCCATACGTTCCGCTGACGCACGAAGCATCTGCATGCCAGAATCCAGATCTGGCAGCTCACGTCGTCGCCCAAACAGCGTCTCCGCATACCCCGCCTCCTTTGCCGTCTCCAACGACGCATCCAAATACGCACGAACCGCAGGGAATACCTCAAAATACCGCTCAATAAATTCTTTTGCCTCTTGAAACGACACATCAATATTACGAGATAGTGCGCGTGGTCCCATGCCATAAATAATCCCAAAGTTCACCGCCTTGGCCGCCCTTCGTTGCTCCTTGGTCACTTCCTCCTCCGGCACGTTAAAGACTTCTGCCGCGGTAGACTTATGAATATCACCTCCCGACGTAAACACCTTTATCATTTTCTCATCCTTAGAAAACGCCGCGACTAGCCGTAGTTCAATCTGCGAATAATCAAGTGCCAGCAACGTATGCCCCTTTGGTGTCACAAACGCTTTACGAATCTCGCGCCCAAGCTCCGTGCGAATTGGAATGTTTTGCAGGTTAGGGTCAGAACTCGAAAGCCTGCCCGTTGCCGCGACCGTTTGATTAAATGACGTATGTAATCGTCCATCGGCTCCCACCAACTCGGGCAATGCATCCACGTACGTCGACTTCAGTTTACTCATTTCTCGGTATTGAGAGATGAGCGGAACAATGGCATGCGTCTCCCAGAGCTTCTCCAACTCACTCGCCGCTGTTGAGTAGCCTGTCTTGGTCTTTTTAATTCCCTTCACCGGCAACTGCAAGTCGGTAAATAACACCTCCGCCAATTGCGACGGGGAATTAATGTTACATTCACGCCCTGCAAGCTTCCAAATCTGTTTTGTGAGCGTCTCCAGTTCCTTTTCAAGCACCTTAGACATCTTCTTAAGTACATCCACATCCAACATGACGCCGTCTCGCTCCATTTCAAACAACACCTGAATCAACGGATGCTCAATCGTCTCATACAAGGACTGCATCCCACTATCCTGTAAACGTTTTGTGAGATGTTCTGCTAGCGGCACGTACTGCGCAACAGCGTTTCCAAAGGTAATAAAGCCTGAGTCCTTGGTAAAATCGGTAGGAATATCGATCGCTTTTGATCCAAGTTGCGAGGCAAAGATAGAATCAAGTGACAATTTTCGATCTCCAACTGATACCAGGTAGCTTGCCACCATCACATCAAATCCCTCTGGCGAAAGTGTCGCATCTACAGTTTCAAAGAGCTTTAACAATCGCTTTAGGTCGTACGTAATAAATGCACGTGACACAAGAAACGGCAGCAGTGATTGAATCGTTCTTTTTGATGGAGAAGGAAATACATACGTCTGCAAACCATTGGAAAGCGCGAGTGCCGTGAGGGAAGACCCAAACAAATCGGGTGTGTGCGAGACAACTTCCAGTGCGTACTGCGTCTCTGTACCAGAAAATACATCCAAAAGGTCTGAGACGTTATCGCCCGTTGCATCAACAATCACGAAACCACGTACAATCTTCTTTGTAGGTGCCTTGGCTTCCTGTTTCTCTACCGATCCACGCGATTCCAAACGTTGCAGGAGATTGGCAAACTCAAATCGTTTGTACAGTTGTTTAACCTTTTGCCAGTCCGCTTCCTCAACCTGCGCCTTGTTAAAGGAGAATTTCATAGGTACATCTCGCATGATCGTGGCCAACTCCAAGCTCATGCGCGCGTTCTTCTCATCCTCTCGCAACTTTTTCTGAACACCCGGTGAGATAGACCCTTCCATACTCCCATCGTTGAGCGCCGCGTAAATGCCATCCAAATCCCCGTAGAGTTGAATGAGTGTCGTGGCCGTCTTTGCACCAATCCCTTTGACCCCAGGAATATTGTCGGACGAATCACCTGCCAGTGCCTTGTAATCAATCACGTGATCCGGCCCAAATCCAAAACGTTCCCTCACCGCCTCCACGTCGTAGACCTTCATGTTGGAGAATCCTTTTACAAAAATGTGTGCCTCCGTGGAATCGTCTACCAGTTGAAGAGCATCCAAGTCGCCCGTAATAATCACGGTGTCCGTTGCATCGTTGTGTCGCTCGATTTCTGCGATCGTGCCAATCAAATCATCTGCCTCATATCCCTCGATCCCGAAGTAGGGAATACCGTACGCGTCCAAAATCTCGTTAATGTAGGCTACTTGATCGTACAGCTCCTGTTCCTTAACCTCGCGCCCAGCCTTGTAATCATCAAATACCTCGTCTCTAAATGTGCCGCCTTTTACGTCCCAACAAACCACCAGGTGTGTTGGGTGTTGTTCCAAAATCAATCGATCAATCACCGTTGCAAAGCCGTAGACCGCATTCACGACCAGACCTTCGTGTGTGGTGAGTGGGGGGATGGCGTGCCAAGCGCGGTGAAGAATAGAATTGCCGTCAATAATGTAGAGTCGTTTTGTGATTGCTTGCATGTAAGCCTATTTTCGCATGAATTGGCCTATTTGATAAGCCGAACAAACAACAACGCCCGCGAGGAGTGGCCTGCGGGCGTGGACGTTGGTGACCGGTGCGGCCGGTGCTGCGGGGGAGGGCCCGTAGCACCGGCCGATCGGTTGAGTTGCGTCCGAATGGACGCGGGGGCTAGGCCGTGGGGGCGTCGCCGGTCGCGGTCGGCTCGGTGCCGGTCGCGAGGGTGACCGTCGGCGTGTCGCCGTCGATGCCGGGGTTCGCCATGTCGGTGGGGGTCGGCCAGGGCCGGGTGCCGAAGCCGCCGGTGATGTTCTGGTAGGTCATGGTGCCCTTGTCGAGGCGCAGGGCGTAGCCCATGTCCTCGGTGGGGGTGCCCACCATCTTCCAGCTCTCATCGAAGGTGGCGGTGTAGGCCTTCCCGGCGTCGAAGTCGACGAAGGAGGCCACCTTGGTGCCGTCCGGGGCCACCGCGATGCGGCGGGCCGGCAGGTTGATCCCGAGGTCGGCGAAGCAGACCTCGGTCATCATGGTGTCGTCGACCATCGTGCCCCCGTGGGTGGCCGTGATGGCCGTGATGTCGCTGTCGCTCTCGGCGAAGTCCACGACGTAGTGACCCTCCTTGTCCATGAGGACGGCGAAGGTGGCGGTGTCGTCCTCGCAGAGGACAACCTGGGTGCGACCGGAGGCGTCGATCACGCAGCCGATGTTGCCCTCGACGCCCAGCTCCTGGAAGACCATCTTCAGCCCCTGCAGGGCGTCGGCGTTGTCCTGCAGGAGGGTGGGGAGGTTGAACGTGTCGCCGTCGATCCCCAGGTTGACGGCCATGTAGCGGCGCCCGCCCATGTCCAGGTAGTTGGGGATGGCCACGACGCCCGGGTGAGGCACCATGACCGCGTTGACGGCGTCGCCGTCGATGTCGATGCCGAAGCGGATCCGGTTGCAGTCGATCTCGACGATGCCGACCGCCCGAGCGGGGATGACCCCACCCATCTCGGCGTCCATCATCAACTGCAGGCCGCGGGTCACCATCTCGGGGCTACCCTCGGCCACGTAGACGCGGTCGATCTTCTTGCCGGAATCCAGGTTGTTGGAATGGTTCAAGGGTCTCCTTAGCCGTGTGGGCGCTGGGGCCCAAACACGGCGTGCGAGCGAGGTGGCCAAGACGGTCACCTTTGGCTCATGTAACGCGTTCACAGGATCCCTCCTCCTGTAATTGCGAGACAAACGGGAATCTACACGACACCACGATTCTCGTCAAGCCCTCATCCACCCCGAAATCTACAAAAAGGCTAACGTTGGCTCAAATAACGCTAATTTGCTCCAAACCCACCCCAATCGATTGACAGATAACGGAATCCATGGTATTAAGTAGTTGTCGTCGTCAAAGCCCATTGGCCAATCGGCCGCGAGGCAACCCCACAGGCATCTAAAAAAATGGATGAGCGTGGTGAACACGGGAACAATTTAGTTGAATCGGCACAGAACTTACAGTATCGGCTGGAATCCTATAGAAACCCATGTATTCAAAAACCCCCAAATCGGGGGTTTTTTGTTTGCGCTGTTAGTTGGTAAGGATGAGTGGGATGCTCACGGTATCAATCTGTGCGCCATCCGCTGCGGAGTATTGGAACACCTCGAGAAGAAGGTTTGATCCATAGTCGGCTGGCACGTTGATCGAGAAGCTAAACGGTCCAAACAATCCAATGTCCGTTGCACTCGTCGTTTCATGACCTTCAAAGGCGTTTCCCGTAACCATATCCGTTAATCGCCAAGTAAACGCTTGCTCAAACACACGTGCCTCACCTTCTACAAAAATCACAGAATCCACTTCCTGACTCACCAACGGTTCAAACACGGTAATATTATCACTTGGTGTCGCCATTTCGAGCACCTCATCTGCCGCAATCGAGAGTGAGACATCAGGAACCTCCCCCTGATCCGCATTAATATCTACGTTTACCGTCAAGCAACCAGAGCCAATGAACATCAATGCCCCAAAAACCGTAATAAGCTTTTTCATAGAAATGGATAACGATACTTTAAATGTTCCTCCATCCGCGGCGAGCGTATTGCCGAACGGAGCGTCTCCCTGTATCTTACTCTACATGGTACAAGAAGCAACAACCCTCTTGCAAACAGCAGGTTTGCGTATCACACAGCCTCGCATCGCCCTTCTTGCGGTTTTATCCTGCGCCAAGCACCCATTACGCGCACAAGAGATCGCCAAAAAACTCCCAACAGGCAGCGCAGACACGGCAACCGTGTATCGATCCATGAACGCGCTCGTAGATGCCGGCATCGTGCGTCGCATTGATCTAGACACACAGGCAAAGTTTTTCGAATTAGACCGTGGCGACGATCATCATCATCTTGTCTGTGTCGTCTGTCACAAAATCGAAGATGTCCACACATGCGAAGTTGATTCCATTACAAAACATGTTCTCAAAAGCTCCGCATTTTCCTCCATCAATCATCACCATTTGGAATTCTTTGGCACCTGCAATACGTGCGCCCGTAATACATAGGTTTTCTACTCGTCGCAATCTACTATGTCTAAACAAACACTGAAAATTATTTCCTGGAATGTTAATGGCCTACGAGCCGTTTTGCGCAAGGACGCATTTTTACCGTTCATAAAAGAGCACCAACCCGATATCCTGTGTTTACAGGAGACAAAAGCGCAACAAGGCCAAGCGGAGATCGATCTCCCCGAGTATGAGGAGCTTTGGAACTCGGCCGATAAAAAAGGGTACGCTGGCACGGCCATTTTTACAAAGATCAAACCATTGTCTATCACATTCGATATCCCCGGTGCGGACGTAGAAAAATTTGTTGATCAATTTGGCAACACTCTCAACGAAGGACGTGTTGTCTGTGCTGAGTTTGAAGATTTTTACCTTGTAACTGTTTACACGCCTAATGCAAAACGCGGACTCGAACGTCTTACCTATCGCCACACCGTCTGGGACCCGGCATTTTTGCATTACATGAAGCAATTGCAGAAAAAGAAACCAGTGATTTTTTGCGGCGATCTTAATGCGGCGCATCAGGAAATCGATCTCGCACGTCCAAAAGACAATCATAAAAACGCCGGCTTTACAGATGAAGAGCGAGGGGGGATTAGTAAGATAATTCAAGCAGGATTTGTTGATTCGTATCGACATCTCTATCCAGAAAAGACCGAAGCCTACACGTGGTGGAGTCACTTCCAAAAGGCGAGGGAGCGCAATGTTGGATGGCGTATCGACTACATATTTTTAAGTGATTCCCTTACAAACAGGCTTAAAAGTGCCGCAATCCACCCCGAGGTTATGGGATCGGATCATTGCCCGGTGGAGATCGTTATAACGCGCGAGAGTTGACAAGATTCTCTCCACAAGGTAGGATCAGGCCACACTTAATAGAGTCTATGTCTCGAACTTGCCAACTTACTGGAAAACGCGCCTTGGCTGGAAACAACGTAAGCCACTCCAAGCGACGCACACGCCGAACCCAAAAGCCTAACTTGCAACTTAAGAACCTCCTTAATCCCGCAACAGGAAAGAAGGAAAAAGTTCTTCTTGCAACCTCCATGCTTCGTACACTTAAGAAGTGGGATGCCGCTGGAAAGGTCTACGATCTTCTCAAAATGAAAAAGGCGTAACATGAGCTTGCCCGTCTATCGGGCGGCTCGTTTTTTGTTTAAAAATAAACGGTTTCTATATTACCTTTCACCATTGCCAAACAGATACAAATGCGGTACGCTTTGTGCGTATTTAAACAGAGCTTATGGCAGACAAGAAACAGAACACAAAGGATCTCTTTTCCCCAGAATTCATTGTGGAAATGAAGGGGCTTTTAGAACAAGAACGTGAGGAGTTAGAAAAGAAGCTTGGCGTACTTGGAACACACGCTCCCGTTAAGGGCGAGGAGGTGGATGTAGATGGAACCTACCCAGAGTATGGTGACGAGGACGAGGACGCCGTTCACGAGATTGAGGAGTTTGTGGTGAATCAAAATCTGAAGGTTGAATGTGAAAGTCAATTGCGTGACGTGATCGGAGCGCTTGATCGACTTACAAAAGGAACCTACGGAATTTGCAAGTACACGGGTGAAAAAATTAGTGAAGACCGTTTGCGCATTCGGCCAACATCAAGCTCGAGCGTCGCAGCAAAGTCGGCGTTCAAACCGTAAGTCGAGTACAGAATAAATACCTCTCCTACACGGAGGGGTTTTTAGTTGACGGTGGCGTGTGTGCGTGGTAACAAGTAAGAGAAGGGAGGCGAGCATGCCACATAAACCGATCGTTCGGTATCCCGTACGTATCTCGGGTCTGAGCGAGGGCACGACGGCAGAGCTGCAGTTCCGCCAAAGCGAGGGCAAGCAACTCATCGGCGTGATTCTCCGACTCGGCAACTGTTCGGCCGTTCGTTGGGCGGCATTCCCCGTGCATCAGATCAAGATGCAGATCAGGCTCATGCAGGCAATCGAGAAAGGAGACATGACGTTGTTCCTCAAGCTAGTGCATGAAGGACACCACGTCGTTCTGGTCTGTGATCATGTGGAATACCGCATTCACCTGCCTGCCGAGCTCCCCTCGATTCTCTTTGCCGCATGATGCGACGTACTCCACCGGCGCCCCACTTGAGGGCGCCTCACATTTTTACACAGAGGTCTTGATCATTTTAGTGAAATGCGTTAGGATGTCGCGTGCATGGCGGCCATGGTGAAACGGTTATCACAGGGGTTTGTGGTACCTCTATTACGGGTTCGATTCCCGT
>Ga0066639_10002774_pt1 | contig 15237 bp, 4 predicted proteins | sample CryGeyCG2114_010_2_FD_59504 | JGI IMG/M metagenome (GOLD analysis project Ga0066639, IMG submission 59504) | Groundwater microbial communities from aquifer - Crystal Geyser CG10_big_fil_rev_8/21/14_0.10 | ecosystem: Environmental > Aquatic > Deep subsurface > Groundwater | place: USA: Utah...
CCTGTATAAAATAATAAGCAGAAACTCCCGCCACAAGAACTACCGACGCAACAACCACAATTAATATAAGTTTTTTCTTAGACATCTTTAACAATCCTCTTATATTTTTTGTTTTTAATGTCTTTTCTTTTTCTTTTTTTCTCCTTTCTACTTCCGGCTCATGGTAAATTAATGGATCTGCTCCACCATAAAAAATCTCAGGTATAACTGTGAGTTGTACTGATAAATCTTCATCTTTTTCCCTAGTTTTCTTTTTCCTTTTCCAAAACATAGAGCCACTAATTTATTACACTAATCCACACTAATTATTTGAATTAAGATATTACGCAGCACCGTGTCCGCCTCTGGCGGATGCCACATAACATGTATTATTTTTGTTAAATGCTATGTGTTACATGATACATACCAAGTTTATTATTGACTAACTTCAAAAATCTTACCCGGTCCGATTGGATTATAGCCATTTTTTACTTCGTCACCGTCTGAATATGTGTCACCATCTGTATCAGGCAATAACGGATTACTCTTCCAAATAAAAACTTCGTCACCATCACTCAAACCATCGCCATCTGTATCCCAATTATCCGGATCCGTATTATATGCTTGTTCCTGACTGCCACTCAAATTATCAGAATCGCTGTCGATTGGCTCCCCAAATAAAACTGCTTCATCTGCTATGGTATCATTTATACTAGCACCTTCTTCAACAACATTGTTTACTTCTTCGGAAACAACCGGCGCAGATGTAGACTCTTCTATAACCGAAGGAGCGAAGTCCTCTACAACCGCAGGTGATTGGACAAACAACACAAAAACCAACCAACTTCCTCCTCCCAAAATTCCCACGCCTGCCAATACCATTATCCCTATCATTAAATTTTTAGCAAATGTAGGTCCTTTTACTTTATTTAGCTCTGACATTTCCTCCGGCATTACTTGCACGTTTGATCCCATATCACCCTCTTTTAAATCATCTCCCAAAACAGGAGGGCTCATTTTTGGCTGTGATTTACCGGCTCCCATAGCTGACGACTGTGATAGATTCGGCATAACTGGCGGAGCATCATGCTGTACCGAGGAATTTTTTTCTGTTCCAGCAAACATATCCTCCGGCTCACTCACAGGAAGATTGCCTGGGGCAGGTCTTGTTTTATTTAAATCTTGATCATCGAACATACAATAATAGATTATTTAGATTAGTTAGAATATATAGATTATTTAGGCAATTTATAATTCACAATTTTCCTTCACCATTTGGGTTAAACCCTTTAATTATTTCAAAACCATCCGAAAAACCATCCCCGTCTGTATCACTATTTGTTGGGTCTGTGCCCCATTTTTCTATTTCTATCTTATCTGGAATACCATCCCAGTCAGTATCAGATTGTGAATCACTTGTGCCATATTGCGCTTCTTGTTCATCCAATATCCCATCCCTGTCTCTATCATGCTCAGGCAGATTAGATGCGACCAACTCATCTTGCGATACTTCCCCAACAACATTGCTATCAATCTTATTAACCGGTGTCGCGGTCTTTCTAAAAAGAAAAAAAATTAAAAATGCCACGGCCAAAATAACAAAAGTAATTAAAATTACAATAATTATAATTTTCTTTGTATCTCTTTTATCAGAAGACTCCTGATTGATATCATCTTCATGTAATTCCAAAATTCCCTCGTTGTTCAAATCTTTATTATCCATAATAATTTATTATATTGATATAAATTGTCGTCAAATTGCTACTCCTCCACCACCCGAAGGTACCGAAGGAAGTCCTCCTCCAGAAGGGATTATCCCAGAACAGCTAGTATTGCAATGTCCGGGATTCCCATTTAGAGCACCTTCATCACATGTTTCCGAACCATTTATATGGCCATCCCCACACCAAGTAAATAATTCCAAAGTATCTTCTCCGGAACAATCTGCTTTGCATAAGAAAAAACCATCATCGGGATCGCTATTATCACACACCTCACCCGGATCTACCACGCCATTGCCACATGTAACCGGGATCCCAGGATCTCCAGAAGCCGGATCCACTATAGCGCTCCCACCTGCGCCTATATTTATAGTACCTGTTTTTATTCTATGCACAGGAGCAACACGATAATCATAATATGACCCATCGTCATCTCTAATTATATCAAATACGTGCCAATATCGCGCATTTGGATTACTGCTTCTGCCCACTGTTTTTATATCAAAGGCATGATCCGGCTTGAATATTGTGTTAGCTGAACCATTTGTAGGTATTTCGTGATACTCAAATATTTCTATTCGTAATTTTCCATTTATAAAATTTTTCATCGGTATCCCTCCGCCAGCTCCTTGCGCCTCGACAAACACCGAGAAAGGCCCATCTTCCAAAAACGCGCCGTAATCAGGTGTAGTTGACGGATCAAATAAATTCACTGTCATTGACTGCACAAATGTATCATCCAAATTACCACTACTATGCATATATACACCCTCATCAAGTTGGAAAGCTGTTCGTTCACAAATGCCATCTGCGTTACAAGCCTCTCCATTATTACAATCATCACTAACAACACAAGCATCCCGAAGAACGGGCGGTGTCCATGTTTCACAAGAATCTACACACTGAGTTACAAAAGTACCTGAACCAACAGGCTCTTCCACCTCTACAGACTGCTGACAACCTATTTTTGGCACAAAATAATCTAATGAATCTCTTTCCGCTGTATGACACGCAGTTGGCACCGGAGTCAACCTGGACATATATGTGTCTATTGAATTTGAATTTAAAATACCAAGACCAAATTGACCGCCGCCGGCATCTTCACTATCGTTCAATGTCCATCGCAAAACAATGCGGACTGATCCTTCCGGCACAGGTGTTGAAATAATATATTCATTTTCTATAACTCCTGAATTATTGTTTACCGGATAAGGCCATAAGTAGTCAGAAGGTAATTCGGTTTCCAAACAACTACCATCCGCACTAGATTCATTTGGGCTAAAACAAAGATAATAGACACCATTACACTGTATATCTGCAATAACTCCTCTCTCAGTAGTGTAGTTATTACCGCCAGCAGAAATAGTCCTCCCAAAGATATCCTCTGGTTGTACAACCGATGTTTCAAGGAGGGGCCCAACAAAACTAGCTGTCAATTCATGCTTTAGCACTGCAGTTCCTTTTTCGGTAACCTTGGCCACTCCATTTTCAACTTCCTTAAAGTAAAATTTCATAAAAGGATTATTGCCATTGTATGTCCCCGGAGGCGGCAATATTGTACTTCCATTTAAATACCAATCCCCATAAGAATTTTTATCATTTCCAAACATTGGATTTAATATGGACACATATGGTTTAGAACCACCCCTATTAAGTTCTGCCATCCCACATAAATTACAACCATTTTCAAACCTTGTGCACTGATCAGCGCACCTATATCCACCGGTATATGTATTATACATATTGACACCCAAAGTTTGATCATATTGAGACACCTCGCTACATCCATCAACCTTGACCCGTCTATCTTGAAAAGGTTTAGACTCATCCCTATCATTCAATATAAAAGGACCAACACATCCGGTACCCGTACAAACTTCCGGTATAAATTCACATGCCTCATAAACGTTATCCACTTCAGTAAAGCCTTCTTCTATAAGATCTAACTCATTATTACCACAAAATTCAGCCGGCTCTACATAAAGAACTTCCTGACAATCGTAAGAACAATAATTGCAATACTGTCCATAATCTGTCATACAGATTATTCCATTTCCTGTTGTAGGATCACTTCCCCTATCACAAGTCTCTCCTTCATTTATAATTCCATTACCACAAACTCCCGCCACAAGACCGGACCCTGGCACCGGAGGAAGGGCTGCTTCTTTTTTACATATATTGGAACAACCATCATCATTTGCATTGTTTCCATCATCGCACTCCTCAAATGGCGCGCATTTATTTTTTGTTTCATCAGCCAAGTCTATCACGCAAACATTAGAATAACAATCAGTATTTACGGCACAATAATCCCCGGCATTGCCGATATTTAATATGCCATCACCACACCTAGGCCCCAAACTCTGACAATCTGATGAACACCCACTGCCATAAACACCATTGACCGCGCCAAGATCACAAAGTTCCAAAAAGTTACCAACACCATCATCATTTCTTATACTATCCCCGCAATATTGCGGACTAAAACCGGAACAATCTATATTACAATGACCATATGTCCCATTTAATGATCCATCATCACAGGCCTCACCTGGATCAATACGCCTATCACCACACTTATTGGCAACTTCACAACCGGTTTGTTGCCATTGACACGCATTGTTGCAAGTTAAAATTTTATCACTCACAAGCCCATCCGTATCAATACATGCACCTGCATTATACATAATACTGCCAGGAGGATCACATGCCTCGCCCGTATTTATGACGCCATTTCCACACTCACCTAGTAATGGCTCCTCATATACTCCAGGCTCACATATATTTCTTATATCAAAATGAGATTCATCTACAAAACTACTCACGTCCCCAAAATATTCAAGAGGACTATACAGAAAATAGTCTAATTCACATTTTGCCTGATAAGTCGGACAATCCAAATCAGAAGTACACGCAGTTGCCGGATCTGACCCATCGAGACACTCATTATCAACACAAGAATAACGAAGATCGTTCCTACATTCAGCCTCTGTGGTACAAGTAGTTACCGGCCCCGGTTGTTGGCACAAAGTTGTCACATTATAATTTAGAACATTTCCTTTATTAGGACATATGAACCTGTCATTTACTTCATCCCAACATGTTTGACTATCCACCGTGACACAAACTCCAAGACCGCCCGAGCAATCATCATCAGTGCTGCACAAAGTTAAAGGACTGGTTGTATCTCCGCTACAATAATTACAACTTGTCCATCTATTTAATTCATCAACTCCCACACCGCCAACTAATGACCCCAATGTTCCCCAAGAAGGCCACATTGATTTTGTCTTTCCCGGTAGGTATGTGCCGGATTTTAATTCTGGCGGTAAGGTAATTTTGTCTTGAACATTATTAATTACAGCCAAACGAGTCCAATCCCTGCGCATCTTGTCCCTGTCAGCAGAGCAAACTCCTGTCCCGGCAATTCCTGTATTCTCAGCAAGCAAAGGATTACCTAAACTATCTACACACTCATAATCAGTAAAACATGATCTCAAAGGATCGCCCCCGCAATATAAATCATTGCTAATATTTATATTAAACTTAAGAGAATCAATCAATTTATTAAAGACCTCGCGAGTATTATCTTGCGCGTCATCATTTATACTAAACAAATATACATTATAATAAAGATTTCCCGGGGAAGACTCATTCAAAGCAGAAATGTAATAATTATTACCATCTGTTATAGCATCATAACCATCAACAAAAACCGAATTAAATCCTATCGGGTCGCCATAATTATTCCAAAACCAATCATGGATATTATCGTGATTAAGATTTGAAAACACTTGAATGCCTATTGCATCATTATTTATATCATTGAAAAATAAAAATCTTTTTAAATTTTGAGGATCTGGAAATCCGCTCGTAAATACAAACGGTTTTAGGTAAGGCAAATCGTCTACCGTAGTATCTTGCAAACCAAAATCTGCACAATATGACATCTTGAAGTTAAAATATGCCCCGCCAATCGAAGGTAATGCAGATCCGTCAAAAATACCGGCGCCATCTGTTCCATCATTATTTACTGTGGTACCAAATGAAATACCTTCCTCGTATGGGTAATACTGGTATTGAGGCCATGGATTTTCACAAAAAATAGAAGTCAAATTTGTTTCCCCAGTAAACACCTGCCCAACCTGACTATCTGTAACATCTAAATCTGTCACTACAGTTGCATTGGCGGTTCCCGTTCTATTCCCCTCAATTAATGTGGCCCCGATTTGTATAATATCCGCATCACCTGGAGTCCCAAAAAGTGGAATCTCAAAAATTGGATCAAGTACCGGCCCCCAACCCCATGTCCAATCATACACATCTATGATAGGCACAATAAATTGATTGTCATTTGTTTCAGCCAACGCGCCAAAATAATATGCGCTGGTTGGAGCTGTAAAAATATGCTCCGGAGGTAAAACACTGACAGAGTCTATTTTACAAATCTTATCATTAGTGTGAAAAAGAATACTATCATTTAATTTCGTAAATTCATTGGCATTTACAATACCCACTCCATCGATATTTTTAATACCACCATTTCCACCACGCATAACTACCGCGTAAGTAGAATCTCCATCTAATAATTCATTTATATAAACACCAACTTTACTTTCCAAAACATTTCCATTTCCGTCATCTAACTTTGTAACCTGTGTTGCACCAGCCAGACCAGTATCACACCACACACTAATACTGACATCATTTGTAATAGAGGCGTGTACTGTACTAACAAGCCAAGCAAAAAATCTTTTTATTTTATTCCAAATATTATTCCAAAAACCATCAACTGGCGCGTCTTGCCCTCCATATGCTAATGTGGCTGACACAAGACTGCTAACATTAGCCCCATTAACAGAAGAACAGAACTCACTAGGTGTGGAGGCGGCAACCTCGGCATCTGTATACCCCCTTGCTAATATCAAACTATCTGTTAAGGTGCTCTCATCAATATTTCCGCTAAAAGTAACAGAAATATATGTATTACGGCATACTGGTTCATCAAGCGGGGCTGTCAATAATCCTTGTCCATCAATAGGATACTCATCAATCCTAGACGGACGTTCATAACAACAAGAATTATAACCAACACCCTTTGAATTATCACCGTTATCTTGACAATCATTGTATGGCATCACGTCTGTAAAACTTTCTGTAAACCCGCACAACAAGGAATACTCGCCATTTGATGTCAGCTGTTCCTGTTGTGCAATAGGCAAATCATCAGATTCCCCACGAATACGCTTTAATATACTTTGTATAAATGTTTCTTGTCTTTTGGTAGCTGGATCAACAAAGCCTGAGCCAATTGCGGTAGCTACTTGAATCGGATTTTCACCCGGTATTTCAAAACTCATCATTTCAGCCGGAGTATACTCACACCATGAATATTCTCCAATACCAACCTCACCATCTCCACAAAGTGAGGACTCGCTATAAGCGCCGATAGATGATCCCAGCAATGTACAGCCTGAACTACAACCCTCTTCCAAGGGATCACACAACGGCGGAGATGGCACATTTGTTCCGCAAATATCTTTTAGCACACATGACCTGGTACAAGATTCTAATGGCGCGTCTGTAAGAATGTTTGTGCCTATCTCACTAAAAATATATACTTTATCCCCTATAATTTCACACTGTTCGCCTTTTTCGAGCAAATTATTTCCGCAAACACTTATAGCGCCAATACAATCTTTTGTATCGCTCCATGCCGGTGTATTATCACACCAATCTTGAGAAATCTTGGTGCCCAGATGCAAACAATTGCTTGAACAAGTTATTCCTAAAATTTCTCCATCCAAACCACTCTCGCAATCCTCGCCGACTGTGACCTCTCCACTTCCGCATAATGCCACACCACCAACAGCTTCCGCAGGATCCGTTGTCGACCCCTCGTGAATACAAATACTAGAGCAACCATTTTGTGTCGCCGGATCTGCCGTGTCACATTCTTCTCCTTTGTCAATCTCAACCACTCCATTCCCACAACTTGGCGCATCTGAACCGGGCCGCAAACAACTTGTAGTACATCTATCCGGCGGATTTTCTAATGCAATGTCACAATCTTCTCCCGGATCTATTGTTCCATTACCGCATAACCACAACTGAGAAGCACTATTATTGCAAGAACCATCACTACAGTCCGAGTCTGTTGAGGTAAATAAAATATCATCAAAATCTAATTGGGTGACATCTGGCGCTGTATCACGATGTTGCAAATAAATCCTTACATACTTAGTCCCTGTACGAAATATATCCGGGTTTGCCGGGAAAAAACCTTCTCCTGTTATATTATCCTCCCTAAATTCTGTCCACGAAGGACCGCTCGGAACAATAGAATTACCCGCGGCGGAATACATGTAAGTGCCTCCACTCGAATGATTTTTAATTACCGTTACACCCAGTTGTATCTGATTAAGCACCGCCGGCGGTATTGGGATGTTTAATGAAATTGTGTTAACGGTTAAATTACTATAGACACCTCTGTCTGGATCAGTACAATAATACTCATAATTAGGAGTAGGCACCACGCTACATCCCGCGCCGGATCCCGGCGCTGAACTATAATTAATTACAACGTCATCAGGCAGCTTTGTCGTGTCACCATCGTAATAAAAACCAATGCTCCTGCTTCCAGCCAAGCTGTTTGGTAAATTCCAACCATTGATCGGAGTAGAAGCGTCGACTTTAATTTCTGCGGGATTTACCTCGTTAACAATAGCGTCGCTACCATAACGATTTACTTTTAATGCCGAAATAGGGGCAAAATTTTCATCATACGGACTTAATCCAAAATATATTCTTGAATTATTTACCCCGGCTGATCTAAACAGTCCGGATAAAGAATATATTTTACTTGTGTCAACAGGAATAAAATCTGTGCTTGAAAAATAACCAGGCCCCATTGAATAATAATTATTTCCATTCGCAGGATCATTTTGTATAACATATGGCGGACTGACATCAACCAAAGGGTTTGAACCTGGTTCAGCGTCGTATTCAACCCAAATATTATCGTTTTCCAAAATATCTGATCCACTAGGCAAACAACCGTAATTACAATTATCTTTGACTTGACCGCTGGTCCTAAAATTAGAAACATCAGCCACGAGCGGATCCAAACTTGACCATTCCCAACCAAAAGACCATGGGTTTAATTCCTGCCCACTAAGACTGCATTGGTCCGGATTAGTATATGATTGAGTCATATACTTTGTTTTTTCTCCTACATAATATGCAGTAAATGGATTAGGAGATAATCTTGTTCTGTCAGCCACACAAAATGTCCCGTCTGCTTTTGTTTTAAATTGCCACATTTTTGGCTCAAGTGGCAGCCCGGTTCTGATAATATTATTAAATTCATCAATTTGCCCGACTGATTTAATACTATTATCAAAATATACCAAATAAGAAGTATTTGCTTTTAACCCTGCTATAGGCTCTATTCTTGCCACTTTTCTATCAGAAAAAGGTTCTAACAAAACATTTATAGCTACAGGAGGCAACCCTGGCAAAACCGGAGATGAAGTGGAAAAATTAGAAATTATATTGATACAAGTATTCTCATTTGGACATTCATAGAGATGTATGCCATTTCTATAATCCTCAAAATTATTACTATCATCCATCTGTCTATTGAATCTGGCGCCAATTAAAGCATTGGCACATGCCTCTGCGCAATTAGGCCAAAACTCAATAATTTTTGGATCACCTAGATTTATAATCAAGTCACTGTCCGCTGATAGTAAGCCATTCTCTGTAGAAGAAGCCACATTTATAACAACGGTATTGAGAGGCGGTTCTTGCAAAGCATAGGCTGTTGCTAAAGAATCATTTGGTTGATAAGGAAGCCCCTCGGCTGTAACCGTTGCACTTAAAGGATCATCGGTTGTCCAATCCCAGCCGAGCCCGTCAACAGGGAGCATCGTGCAGGCTTTGTTACCTTGTCCCCATAAAGAATAAAACAAATCAAAGCCGGTATTGCGATTAATAACAGGACCCAATTCGTTTACTGTATATACTGATGGTTTTATTGAGATACCTGATAAAACACACTCACTACCTACCGAACCGGTTTTGAAATCAAAACAATAGGCAGTGCCATTTCCACATGTCCTAGTGTGCAATAGAGGTGGATAAGTTAATGTTGGAACACCTAGAATCGTTTCTAATTTTTCACCCAATATACCATCTAGCAACTCTACACGGTACCATGTATTTGGCAACAAATTGCCCTTTAAACTAGGGTCTCTCACAGTTAGGGTACCACCCGGAAAACCATCCAAATACTTAATAGTAACGTCACCAGATACGTCAAATTTATTACTTGCGCAATCAGGTTCATCAAATACAAGGTCCGCAGCCAAATTGTCGGTTCCGCATGTATATAATTTAACATTGCCATCAAAAGTTGAGTCATCCATACCCATATTAAACTCAACCCCAACAATTCCATTCAAACACACATTATCACCGTTTCCATGAAATTGCCAAGGTGTTGGAGATGGTTGAAAGTCTATCGGTTCTTCACTATCACATCTCTCATTTACTCTTGGTAAATCAGGAATTATACCTGTTGTAAATCTCCAAACATAGCCACCCGTACGAGCTTCACCCGGACAAGAAAAGCCTTCCTGTATAAACGAACCCTCGGCAGGCCCTTCCGAACAACAACGCATTTCATTAGGCCAGCGATTCTTTGGAATTTGTGTACAATTGTCAACTGAATATACGACATTATTACTTGTCTGTCCCGATGCCACAACCTTAATAGGCCCGGATTGCATTGAAAAACCATTATCAAAAACAAGCGGGGTTGATGGAACAGAATAAGAACTTGAATCAACCGGAATTCGAGTTGTCATTACCTCTACATCATCCAAAGCCACAGGGTTACCCGCCAAAGAAAGCCAAGTAGCATCACTACCAACATCACTTCCTGTTCCCCAAAAATATATAGAAGGAGTCAAAGAAAAGTTAACACCGGTAATTTTGATACCCGGATGGCCGCCAGGCAGAGGCGCCAAGCCAGATACTGGCGACAATGAACAAATACTTGGCATCGCGCCACCAGAAACCACACTCAACCGATCTGCATCTCCTGGCACACTTTGCAAACCTGCCTGATTTTCAACAACTATTACTTTTTCACCCAAAACCATTGAGCCAGGAACCTCAGCAATAATTTGTCTATTATTCCACGTATCGCCACAGGCCGAAGGCAAAATAATGTTAAGTTCCACACAATCTGTTAACAAATCCGGATTACAAGAATAAACACGCCCTGGATTACCCCCAAAACGAGTTCCGGAAATAGTTATATAACTTCCTCGTGTAACATTATTTGGTGTGATAGATTCGATTATTGGAGTTTGGAACTCGTCTTCTGACAAAATACTAAATGGAACACCATTGCTTTCTATTCCATCTATTTTTGCAATAACACCAACTTTGCCAGATCTCATATTGGCCGGAACATTTGCATTAATCTGAGTTCCATCTGATTGCCATAAAGAAACCGGAGCCTGAATCTCTCCAAAAAATAAAGCAGATCCTGCTCCTCCAGCTCCCAAGTCTTGGCCGGTAAGCACAACCGGATCTCCTGACAAGCCAACCTCAGGTGTGATAGAACAAAGCCCTGGACGAATTAAGCTGTTATTTTTCAAAAACCAACCTACATCCGGTCCTGGCAAAGACCCTCTATTTGGTCCTGGCAAAGGTCCGCGATTATTTACTGTGGTGTCAAAAAAATCAGGATTTCCAATAGGGTCAGTAACATACAATTCATGGTTCACTCGGATAGCGCTAAAAGAATTATTTGGCAATTCCGCATCATTGGGCGGGATTTCTGCAATTATCCATTTATCATTCCAAACATCTGTTGCGCCGCATGAAGCCAAAGCCGCAGGAATCCAAACTTCCGGATCGCCATCGGCATTATTATCAAGCCCAAATTCAATCGTACCCTCCTCATTTCCAAAATAATAACCAAAAATTGTCAGCCAGCCACCGCCAGCACTACCCCATGGACTCAAATCTTCTATCACCGGCGCATTCAAACAAATACCTGCCTCTTCGTCACAGATGCCTGAGAGACAATCTACATCCGTCACACAAGAACCCCCGCCGCGACAACCCGGAGCGTCTCCCGCGCCAGTACCAAATGTGCAAACACTATCCACCACAATAAATTCTGAATTGGTAATTGTCTGATTGTGATCTATATCCGTAACGACCAAGGTAACTTCATAATACGACGGCTCTGTTGCACTATTAAATACCGGGTTATTTCCGGAAATAAATAAATTATAATTATATTCGTATGGATCAGCCAAAGTAGCCTGTGATCCTCTTGCAACCCTTGGCCCATCATAAATAACAATCGGTCCATTTATTGCAGAATTATCCACACTGTTTCTGCGCTGTATTTCCAAATGCACATAGCCTACGCCCGAGTCATCAGTAATTGCAGTGCCTAACACATATGTACCTCCGCGAGGCAATGCGATAGTTCCACCATATGTGAGCCCACTATATAAAATAGTATCAACCTCCGGAGGAGTATTGTCTATTTCTCCCACAGTATTAACATCAAATGAAGCATTAGTCGGGAACGTACCACATGTTGTATCTGTCTCCAGATTAATTCCGCCCGAAGAAGTCAATCCACTAAGAACGGTAACATCGTAAGACCCGCCGTCAAATGCCCCATCATGCCCACCGGAAGAAGCTTCTACTACCCTATGATTAGCATCAACAAAGCTAAATACAAATTCACTATTAACATTCGCGCCATCACGATCAATATTAAATACAGAATCCGCATCTATGCCACTACCCAATCCCTGACTAAACACAACTCTTACAGCAAAGTTATTCATATCAATTGAACCAACCATATTTGGAGTTATACTTTTGACAACAAACTGATTATCTAGATTTAAACATGGGTTAAATGTACCGCTTCCACATTCATCCGGGTTTGCAGTTGCATATGCAATATCAGTACAATTTGTTGGAATACCTTCTACAACAAATCCCGTAGCCTCTGCTAATCTACTAATTATAAACTGTGTTATAGAAAAAGATGCAAGAATAATTGCTAGGCCAATTGTTCCATTTATAATTATCTTCTTCGCGGTAGAAACTTTTTCCTCACTACCACCGGCAGTCATATATATAAAACCGCCATAAAGCACAATCCCCAAGGCAACTATCCCCAAAAACCCAAGAATTCCTCTGATTATCTTTGCAATTGTTGTACGTATGTCATCTGTCCCAAGAAATGTGGTCTCTCCCACCTCTGTAAGACCAAAAGCATCATCAACCGATGATGGTGGATCCGCATACACAGTATCACTAATTCCAAAACTAAAAAATCCAGCAACCAAGATTACTGCCAAAATAAATATTAATATTTTTTTATTTTTGAACTTCGGAATTAGCATAATTATTTAAAAAATAAATCTATCATTGCTATAGTGGACTAAAGATTTTCATTGCATCAATACACTCCTCTATATCCTGCTCTAATACTCCGGCCGGGACAGTAGTTTGGACACACCCTGTATCAGTGTTGGGATCAAAATTAGTATCAACACAACTAAACCCGACTACTTCATCGCCATTAATATCCTGCTGACAATCTGTCCCCGGTACATCTGGTCCGCGCCCGGGATAAACACAATTCTGATTTAAGCTTTTTACTTCTGTCGGTATGCTTGTAAAATAATAAGCGTCTTCGTCATTTGGGCCAAAAGCACGGTGTTCAACAGAAACCAATGTTGTGTCATTATCTAACACCTCTCCTGTCGAACGGTGCCAAAAAGGCAAGCCCAGATCGTATTCTGTGATACCAATCCTCCCCAAAGTAAAAGTCCACATTGGTTTACTAAATAATATTGTCTGCTCTGCGTCTCCTTCTACGTTTTCCTCATCAATACCCGGGGTAACGTGAATAACATATGGAGCAGTTCTATCAATTATATTTTGCACTCTATAATTCCAAAGGTAATTATCCGGATTTTCTTCTCCGGGACCTATATCAAAAAACGTCCCGCCTGTTTTGTCTCGAGCGCCATCGGCAACCAAATCATTATTACCATCCAGCGCATTCCCCGACATATCCATCACACCACTAAAAGGAAAGGCCTCAAAACTACCAGAAGAAATCAATGAAGCAGTCCTTATAAGTGTTTTGAAATCTTCGAAACAAGCAGTGTCCCCCAGTGTACAAACACTTGGCAAACAATACATCGGATCACCACAACTATTTAAACCACATTGTTGGTCTGAAACAAATTCCACAGTCTTATACCCATTCGCGACTCTCCAATTACCTGTTACAGATACATTCCCAAAGATAATATGATAAAAAGTATTTGCAACACCTTGCGCAACTGTGGGATCCATTGCCTCGCTAAAGTTAATTTGTATTATGGTATTTCTTGCAACATCCATTCCATCCCGAGGATAAACACTTTTGACATAAGGCGGTGTAAAATCAAATTCTGTTCCCGTTTTGAACTCCCATACATAGTGGCCATCTCTATCATCTGCAAACATACTCCCTCCGATTTCTTTATTAATATTATCTGTTAAATCCACCCTGTAACCTACCTCTCCCGAATCACTTCCAAGAGGAGACAGAGGGCGCAACACAATAGTATAAACGGAACCTCCTTCAAAACTGGCCAAAGCCACCATTTCTAAGGGATCGCCTGTCAACAACCCATCTTCGTCTAATTGATGTACATCAATTGCTGACACATTGAGACGGTCACAATCCGTATTCCAATTAAAACTTGGATCATCTGTATTTATACAGTCTCCCAATTCTCCATTACTATTAACATCCAAAAACACACTTGTCGGATCAAGCGCTTCAAAAAAGGTCACTGAAATTCTGGTATTTCTCGCTACATTTTTTTGGTCTCTAAACGGATAATGATCCCTTACTATAGACCCCAAAGCGCCGCTACCACTAAAATTCTGTCTCTCTCCAGGACCGCTCACTCCGCCAAGACCCAAAAAATCAGTGGCCACCGCAAGTCTATTTATTATAAATTGGGTCAGAGCATAAGAAGACAAAATTATTGCCATTCCGATGGTAGCATTTATTAAAATTTTCTTTCCGGCAGTAATTTTGTTTGCATCCCCCGCAGCAGTCATTATTGTAAAACCCGCATACAACATTAAACCAAGAGCCGCAATGCCCAAAAACCCTAACAAAACTCTAATAATTTTTGCGATTGTCAAGCGTATGTCTTGTGTTCCAAATAATGTAGTGTCTTCGATCGGCTGCAAACCAAAACTGTCCGGTTCTGCCTGCACATTGTTTACAAACGGAAATAAAAATGACAAAAACAAAAAAACTGCTACCAAAAAAACAAGTTGCTTAGTAACAATTTTTTGTGACTTTTTAATTTTTATAATCCACCGAAGCATGGGACAATGGATAATTAATTTGTAAAGGGTCTGTCGCCGAATGTGCTTTTTGATGAGTTTTTCAATAAATTTGAGTTATAAAGTT
>Ga0066639_10002776_pt1 | contig 15236 bp, 20 predicted proteins | sample CryGeyCG2114_010_2_FD_59504 | JGI IMG/M metagenome (GOLD analysis project Ga0066639, IMG submission 59504) | Groundwater microbial communities from aquifer - Crystal Geyser CG10_big_fil_rev_8/21/14_0.10 | ecosystem: Environmental > Aquatic > Deep subsurface > Groundwater | place: USA: Utah...
CTAGGTAGTACATCTGTTTTGTCTTCCTTCAAATTTTTTTCTTTTTTTCCTTTGAAGGAAGTTTTAACTTTTTTTCTTAGTTGTATACCGTTTTATGTTTTAAATGAGATTATGATTTTTCTAAGTGGCTAAGTGAAAAAAGTGAACGCATGCCGCTTCGTCTTTCAGATGACGTGACATCTGTTTAACAAGATATTTAAAGCGTTTTTCTCTCGCTAAAGTATGGAAGTTGCGATTATTGGTGGTGGTCCTATCGGCTGTTATGCCGCTTATCTCTTAGCGAAAACAGGACACCAAGCTACAGTCTATGAGAAGAAAGAAGTCGGTGATCCTATCCAATGTACAGGCATCCTCACTTCTGAATTTGATGAGTTCAACATCCCCTTAGATTCCTTTCTGATCAACACGATCCAGCAGCATGAACTCAATTCTCCCCAGCAGAAAATTATCATTAAGCAGAAAGATTATATTGTCTGCAGAAGAAAATTTGACAATTATTTTGCCAATATTGCTAGAAAAGCTGGAGCAAAAGTTCTGACCAATCATTGTTTCTTAAGGAAAGAAGGAAAATCATTAATTATCAAAAACAAAGATGGAGAATTTTCCCTAACTCCCAATATTGTCATTGCCGCTGATGGTCCTCTATCACCTACTGCTAAAGCTTACGGGTTTTATCACAAAGATAGGGAAAACTTTTTCGGTGTGCAAGCCGTCGTGGAAGGAAACTTCACCCCCGCCATTAACCAGACTTATTTTGGCAAAGATGTTTGCCCCGGCTTATTTGCTTGGATAACTCCCGAATCTTCGATTAGGGCCCGAGTCGGTTTAGCCATGAAAAGAAATTCTAAATCTTACTTTGATAAATTTATTGAAAAAAACAATTTTAAGATAATAGAGATGCAGGCTGGCACGATTCCCTTATACCATCCGCGACAGAAGTTACAGCAGGATAACTGTTACCTGCTTGGTGATGCTTCCGGCTATGTTAAAGCTACTACTTTAGGTGGTCTTGTACCAGCCTTGAAACAGGTGCAGATTCTCATAAACTCTCTCAATAACAAAACTAATTATCAGCAAGCCTGCAAACCTTTGGTTAAGCAGCTGAAAATGCATCTGCTGATCCAGAAGGTAATGGCTAAAGTTTCTGATCAAGATTGGGATAAGATCATGTCCTACACCAACCAACCTAAAGTTAGAAAGATATTTGAGAAATATACTCGGGACGATATCATCAAATTAGTCTCTCACACTATCCTCAAAGAACCACGTTATCTTCTCTTAGCTAAGTATTTGCTTTGATTGCCTTTACCAATTCTTTATTTAATCCTCCCAAACGGAAGATCACTACTTCTTTGACACCAGCTTTCTTTGCAATCTGCAGATCTTCATTTAACTCTTTAGCTCCATAAATAGGTTCAAAACCATGAATTCCTGTGGCAATCAAGCCGAGGGCCAAGAGGCAATCATTTTCTGCACAGTATTCCGCTTTCTTCTTTAATCTGTTCAGTAAGATATGGTCTGGCACGAAAGGTCTGAAGAATGAAGTGTAATACATTAAGATCCTTTTGCTAGGGTAAGACAAGCCTATCATTTTTGATACAAACAAAGGGACATGGGCTCTTTCTACGGTGTAAATTCTTTCTTTATTTTTGCTGATAAAACTTTTAATCATTTTTTTGTTCTGCTGGAAATGTTGCAATTTAGTAAATATCTGCCATCTGCGTTTCGGCGGTTCCAAATCAAGCATTAGCGGTACTTTCGCTTTTTCCAATTTATCAAATAAGTTCTGCAATGTTTCTGGTTCACTCCAGGGTGAAATCCAGTAACCATATTTTTCGGCTAAGATTGGCCAATAGACAAATTCTCCTTTCAATCCTTTAGTTATTTTCCTGAACTCTTGCACATTTTTCGCTGCTAAGAAAATCTTGGTTTTAGGGAATAGTTTAAGTTTTTCCAGGTTCTTCTTGTTCGGGAATTCTTCAAAAAAACTTATTTTCATCTTTATGAGAAATATCCTCCGAAATATAAATCTATTTAATCACTACTAGAAATCTAAACTAAATGCCAACATTAATCGCTAATTTATCTACAGGAAAAGGAACGTGGTTAGAAGTTATCAAGATTATTAATGCTCAACAATGGGATAAAATTTTTCTTGTTACCAATCATTTTGGCCGTGATAATTTCAAACCGCAGGAGAATACCGAACTGATTATCATCGATACATTTCAATCAACTTCTCAAATTGCTGAACAGATCAGAAAACAGCTGCAAGGCAAGATATCTGATTTTGAGATTGCCTTAAACTTAGCTTCTGGTTCGGGTAAGGAGCATATGGCTTTATTGGAAGCGGTCTTGGAACTAGGCTTGAATTTTAGGTTGGTAACATTTGAAAACAAGCTAGAAATAATGGGAATAAAAAGATAGATTTTTGAGCAAAGCCAATCACGAACGATATATCTTTTACCCCTTCTATTGTGGAGGGGGTCGTCCCTTACGGGGAGGACGCCACATTCTCATTGATACCTAGAAAAAGTGAGTCCGCTCTGCTCAAAAATAATTAAAATAAAAAGATAAAATTTTATTCAGCTTTAATAACCCGATACCAATCGTACAACAACCTGTCAGCAGCCTTGACGATGTCATAATCTACACCTTGTCCGCTGATTTTTATGCACGTTCCTTGCTGTGTAATCTTAGCCGGCTCCTCAGACAATTCCAATTCGATAACTGGTAATCCCGTCGTGTTTTCACAATTGACAATTGTCCTATTGACGCAAACTGGGTCTTCTTCCGTACAAGCTCCGATGGGTATCCTGTTGATACCTTTAGCCACGTTGAAACTGATCTCAGATAAGGCTAATGTATAAAACTGATTCTGCACTTTTGGATCAATAGCGATGTAGACATTCTTCCCCTTGTTGAATTCATAAACCAGCTGTCCTTGAATGCTGATCTCCTCTACTTCCTGAGGCCCGAAATGTAAAGGTATCTTCAGGAACCTGTTATCTGTCTGTATCTCAGTCCACCATAATCCATCTGCCTTAACAAAACTGAAACCGTTGTAAAGGTAACCTTCATCTGCACTAAGCTTGCCGTCAATGTTTTCCTTATGCAGGGCATCAACATCAACAACACTTGAACCGGTGAAAGAGCTGTAGATCTTAAACCCACCAAAAATCAGCAGGAAGACACCGACAATTACGGCAATCATGATTAATATATTTTTAGAATCAGCGCTGTTTCCAGTGGTGTTCTTATCCTCAGAATCATTTTCCATAAAAAAATCATCTTCCTGATCTTCAAGAATTTCTTTTTTTGTCTCATTTTTTATCGGAATCTCTTTCAGTTCACCGATTTCATTTCTGACAAACCTAGTTTCTTTTTTATCTCTTTCAGCTTGTTCTGATTTGCTTTCTAGGACATCCTCACTTTTTTCCACAACTTTTTCCTCATCCACCATTTAATTGCCGAAATATTGGACCTTTAATAATATTTCTATAATTATGAATATAATAGAAATTAAGTTAAAAATAGTCCCAATAACCCCGAGAATTTTAGTTGTAAAAAAGAAAAAAAATGGGTTATTTGCTTACTTGATAGCATATATCACTTGTTCGCTTGTTTTTTTTAAAGCATTTATCTTAAACCTTTCCTCATCTGATCCTACTTTAATCAAATCGTAGGAACCTCCATCATGTTTAATTACATGCAAATTTCCACGATAATTATATCTCTCTTGAAATGCTGCTACTGGATTATCACCTGGCTTTACTTTTACCCACTCACCAGAAGAAGGTCTATCTCCATCTACCCAGAAGTGATATTCTTCCATCTTGTTTCTTCTATCAACTACTGCAATTTTACCGCTTTTCATCAGATCTGCAATTCTGCTATACTGGAAAGTGATGCGCCTATCAAACTCCCAGTTGCCACAGGCTGCAATCTCAGTCCCGTAAATGTTCGTTCCTTCTGGAGGGATAGTATTGAGCAGAATAGCCCCTAGCATATATCTGTCTCCTCCTTCAAGTTGATCTCCAACATTTCTAACAAGCCTATTTTGGCGAGTATCATAACTCTGAAATTCTGTTCCCCCCAAATAGATCGGTCCTTCTTTTCTTAAGGCTAAAGCGATATCTATCAATTCATGCAGTTCAAGGGAAAATAATCTCCTTCCCAAAACAGCCCTAGCATCTGTATTTTTTAATATTCTTTTGTTAATTCCTTTCATTGTTTACCTCTTGTGATGTATTTACTAACTGGTAGTAACAAAACAAGGGAGGATATATTTAAATATTGGCTACACCCTTAATGGTGTAGTATGATTGATAAAACCATCTTGGAAGGGTTGAGAAAAACTGGTTTGGGAAAGAATGAGATCGAAGTGTATCTTGGTCTTCTTGAATTAGGGGAATCAAAAGCTGGTTCTTTGTCAAAACGAGCTAATATTTCAACTTCTCATTTGTATCCAGTATTACATTCTCTGATTGCTAAAGGACTTGTCTCCTATAAATATGCTAACAATGTTAAAATCTATTATCCCAACCCGCCAGAAACACTTAAAGCACTATACTTGCAAAAAAAGAAAGATTTGGACGAGCAAAAAATATTACTCCTTGAATCTATCGATAAGATAAAAAAAATACCAGCTAAGAAAGAGACATTCTCAAATTACAAATATTATGAGGGCATTTCTGGCATAATCGCAATGTGGCAGGAGATTATTGCCGGATTGATTCCTAATACGGAGATTCAATTATTATCCAGCAATGAGGAATCGCTCGACCCCTTCAATAACATCTTTATGCAATTCCAGGCAGAACGGATTAAAAAAAATATCTCGCAAAAATTAATCTTTCCTCGTAGTATGGGTAAAAAATATTCGCTAGAACGTAAAAAACTAGGATCGATTGAAATCAGGTACACTTCACTAGAACCTAATGCCGAATTATGTTTATTTCATGATTATATGGCTATTGAATATTTGGATACAAAAAAAGATAAGCCTCGGGCTTTTCTGATCAAAGACAAATTGTTTGTGGATTATTTTAAAATGATCTTTAATTTTTTATGGGAAAAAGAAAAATAATCAACTGGCAGTTTAGACAATCTTCTGCAGAAACTCCTTGATTGGGTCGACACACATCTTGCGGAAAGATTCTTCACCTTGTGCTCCCACATGATCTGTTAACAAAATATGCTTATCTAGTTTATCCTGTAATTCTTCATTATACAAATCTAAAGCAATCCCTCGAAATTTATTCTGCAACTTAATCAGAGCTTGATTATCCACCACTTCTTCTCTTGAAGTATTGATGAAAAAACTTCCTTCTTTCATCTTGCTTAGCTTCTCTTCGTTGATCAAGTCCCCAGTATATTTGTTATAAGGCACATGGATTGTTACTATATCAGCTTCGCTCAACACTTCATCCATCTCTTTCATTTCCACATTTAATTCCTTCAACAATTCTGGATCTTGTGAGATAACATCAAAAGCTAACATTCTAACTTCAAATCCTTTTAATTTCCTTGCTACCAATTTTCCGATATGTCCTAAACCGATGATTCCGACAGTCTTGCCTTTTAGCTCTGCATAAGGTTTTTTTACATCTTCCCGTAACAGAGAAAGCATGAAATATAATGTGTGTTCTGCTACGCTGTTAGCATTGCTGCCTGGACAATGAATTAGTTCGATACCTCTCTCTTTCAGCGCAGTTAAATCAAGATTATCAATTCCCACACTACAGGTAACTAGATATTTCAGATTAGGAAACTTTGCAATTTCTTCCCCTTTAAATTTGGTATAAACTCTTAATATAACTGCTTCCACGTCAGGATAAGATTCTTGATCAATAATTTTCGTTCTCTGCAGTTCTGTTTTGTCCTGCAGTTCCTTGTCTGCTTCCGCATGAATCTCTCCGATTAGTAATGCTTTCATCTTTTTTTCTGAGAATTATCAGTTTTTAAAGTTTTAGGAACATTAAACTTAGAAGAAAAATTCGTCTCGGTCGTCAATCTTGGCAAAAATAATCTTCTTCACTTTAAGATTTTTGCTCCTGTTCCTGTCTTATAAGTTTAGCAAGATTGACCTCTTGACCCTGACGACTCCTTTTTCTCGCTCTGAACAATCTATTCCGGTTTAGCGAAACTGCCTTTGCTTCTGGCTACTTTTATTGCTCTCACGATAACCCAAGAGGAAAAAATCAGGAACACTATAGAAAACCCTAAGGCATAAAGCAAACTTCCTGTACTTAATGGCTGTCCAGCTAAGCTGGCTCTTAATCCTTCAAAAACATGTGTTGTCGGCAAGACGATTGCAATCTTCGCGGCCCAAGTCGGTAAAGCGCTTAAGGGATAGAAGATACAACTGAACGGCTGGATGATCCAGATGGTGCTCCAGGCTAAGATCTGCATCCTTGTGCCGAAACGAAAGATAAAAGAAGTTATCAGCAGGCCGATGCCCCAGGCAAAGATCATTAGGATACCGATGAAGGCAGCTGCGTGCAATAGATTGAAGCTGAAGATGTTAAATTGGTATAAAGCAAAACTGATGAGGTTCATCAACAAGAAAGCGATGAATGATCTGCTGATGCCTAATATACCTAAAGAGACAATCATCTCAGAGTCCCTTAAGGGTGTGGCGTAGAGATGATAGATATTCCTCGACCAGAAATTTTCCAAGACATAGATCACAAAATCTTGGCTGCTTCTCCAGATGAAAACCCAGAGCAATAAACCACCTAAGACAAAACTAAGAATATTGACCTCTGAAATACCCGAGATGAAATAAGTCATGAAGCCCCATATCAAAATATCTAAGACTGGCCAGTACAAAACGTCAAACAATCTGTCAGCACTGCTGGTTGTGATATAATAATTGTTCAGCAGCATCGCTTTTATTCTGTGCCATTTCATCTTTTTCTTGACTCCCGAATGAAATAATCTTCTAGTGTTGGTTTTTCCAGATGGATGTTATCAAATACCACTTTGTTCTTGATCAGATTCTCTAAGATTGGATAGATGATTCTTTTTCTGTTTTCGATGTAAAAATCAAATTGTCCTTTATTTTCCGTAAATTCTATTCCTGCTTCGTGCAGAATTTTTTTAGCCTGATCTTTATTACGGGAAAAATGCAAGGTTACTTTCTGTTTCTCCAGTTCTTTGAGCAATTCAGCAGAAGTTCCAATCTTCACTATCTTCCCTTGATTCATAAAAGCAATCCTTTGACAAAGGTCTTCGACTTCCTGCATGTAATGTGAGGTGAACAAGACCGTGCATTGCCTTTCCTTGTTATAATTTTTTAGGACATCTCGAGTTATTTCTGCCATGTCGGGATCTAAACCGACAGTGCATTCATCAAGGAATAATAATTCAGGATCATTGAGCAGGGATTTTGTCAATACCGCTCTTGTCGTTTCTCCTGAACTCAACGCTCGCATCTGAGTGTTCAGCAATCTCTTGATGGCAAATTTCTCTGCCAACTCAGTAATCTTCTCTTTCTCCCTTTTTACATTATACAACCTAGCGTAGATCTTAAGATTCTGCATTATGGTCAGACGATGGTTGAAGCCGTAGTAAGCGGTGGCGACATTAGATCTAGACTTGATTTCTTCTTCATGTTTGGCAAAATCCTTGCCGAAAATATTTATCTGTCCTGAATCTGCTGTCATCAGACCACTCAGGATATTAGTTGTTGTAGATTTACCTGCCCCGTTAACTCCCAGCAGACCAAAGAATTCTCCTTTCTTAACATTGAATGAAATATTATCTACCGCTGTAACTCTTCCTTTTTTAGCAGGGAAAGTTTTTACCAGATTTTTCACGCTGAGAGTATCCATAAACTGTTAGATAATTGTCGTGTTTAAAAATCTAGCGAAATGGACAAATATTTGATAAAAATCATGAAAAATCTACCCAAAGTGTTCTTCCCCACTCCAAAGGAGGTGGGGTATGGAACGAACACTTTTGTTTATTGGTAGATTTTTGTGATACCAAAAATTTTGATCTAAAGGTCGGGGTATTGAACCCCTGTCAAAATTTTTTAGTATAAAAACAATAAGAGCCCCTGGGGAGATTTGAACTCCCGACCTGCTGCTTTCTTAAATCGAAAGATTTTACGAGGCAGCTGCTCTAGCCGCTAAGCCACAGGGGCGAATAACTATTCGATCTGCTTTAGCAACTCTTCCTTTGTTGGAAATTTCTTCTGACATTCGTTGCAGATGGAATATTGTTTTCCTGCACCTTCTTTCCTGATGATTGTCCCTTTGATTTTCTCTAAGAAGAGTTCAGTTATCTTATTCCCGCAGATGTTGCATTTGACCATTTTAAGAGGAAATAAGCAAGATATTTTTTAAAGTTATCTTAAGTGGACTATAAAATAACATAATTGGCAGTAAAGTTTATAAAAAATCACCTAATTTTTGAACCATGACAACTTCAAGAGAATTAGCAGAGTTATTGGCGCAGGAACCTGTTAGAGATTTAGAAGGATTAGCTGACTTATGGTTAAGCGGACAGATCTCTTTAGTAAAAGAAGCTTTAAGTACTGGCAGATACCATGCTCCTCCACCACCCCAGAATCTCCCAGTTGATCCAGCCTATAAAGAATACTTTTCGGTTGTCAATACTCCTGAATTTGGAGATGGAATTAATATGGAGCTTTACTGTGGCACTATAAATACAGGTCATATTTTATTTACTATTGATCACAAAGGTAGAACTTACAACCTGACAAGATTTTATCCTTATGATGAAGTTCCATCACTTAAAGGTACTGGACTAGGTTTAGGTCCTATTTTTCATACAATCTGCTTAGAAGAGTTAAGTAATATCATCTCCGATGAGTATACAGTTAAACATAGGCCTGAGGAAACCTCTGACTATGGAATGAAATATTTTGAGAAATTAGATGAAGCTGAAGGCATGAGCTTATCGGCCTGTCTTACTAACGTTAGAGAATATACCATTTCCCACGGTTTTTATTCTACAGCCCATCTTGACAAGATTGAAGCTGCTCTGGATGATATTGATTTCTAACCACAAATAATATAAAACCAATCTCCTAAAGGTCCTTCTATGAAAAAAAGAATCGCTATTATCCACAAGGACAAATGTCATCCCGATGAATGCGGTAATTATCTCTGCATCAAGCTCTGCCCTATTAATAGAACCGGCTCTGACTGCATCGTGGAAGGCTATGATGGCAAGGCTGCGATAGATGAAATGCTCTGCACCGGTTGCGGCATCTGTCCTAAACGTTGTCCTTTTGGCGCGATTGAAATTATCAACCTACCCGAGACTCTCAACAAACCGCCGATTCATCGGTTTGGCAGAAACATGTTTGAACTTTATTCCTTGCCTACACCTTTATTTGGCAAAGTCACGGGTATCGTCGGTAAGAATGGTTTAGGTAAATCTACTGCCTTCAAGATCTTAAGCAATCTCCTGAAACCTAACTTAGGCAAGTATGAAGAAGAGATTGACTTCAAGGAAGTACTCAAATATTTCAAGGGCACGGAGATGCAGAAGTTTCTGGAGAAACTAAGAGATGACAAGATAACTGTCTCCTATAAGCCGCAGCAGGTTGACCTGATTCCCAAGCAGTTTAAAGGAACAGTAAGGGAATTATTAGAGAAGTTGGACACGAATAATAAATTAGATAAATTAGCTGCTTCCTTGCAGCTTACGGATTTTCTGGATAATGATATCGCTTCCGTTTCTGGTGGAGAACTGCAAAGGGTGACTATCGCCGCTGCGGTCTTGAAGAAAGCAAACCTTTACCTTTTTGACGAGCCGACATCTTATCTTGATATCAAGCAAAGGATTAACGTTTCCAAATTTATCGGTTCATTAGCGGATAACGATACCGCACCGATGGTTATCGAGCACGACCTGATTATCTTGGATTACATGACCAATCTTGTTAATATCATGTATGGTTCCGAGGCCGCTTTTGGAGTAGTCTCTAATGTTAAGCCGACAAGAGAAGGTATCAATGCTTTCCTGGAAGGTTACTTGAAGACCGAAAACGTTAGGTTTAGGGATGGTGCGATAAAATTCGAAAAATCGCAGAAATCTATCTTAGCTAAACCTGTAGAGCTAGTTTCTTGGACGGAGTTAAGTAAGAAGCTGGGCAATTTCAAATTGCAGGCTAAAGCGGGTCATCTGAACAAGAACGAGATCATCGGTGTGCTGGGAGAAAATGGTATCGGGAAAACTTCTTTCGTCAAGATGTTAGCAGGCTTGTTGAAAGCTGATGATGGTTCAATTGAAGGTTCTGTGAAAGTAGCCTATAAACCGCAGTATCTGGAAACTTCTTCGGATGTTACCGTCGCTGAATTCTTAGATTTAGCCATCTCTAAATATTTCAACCAGATTATCAAGCAGTTAGATATAGAGAAGTTATTTACCCAGAAATTATCTCAGCTTTCTGGCGGACAGTTGCAAAGAGTTTCCATCGCTTACTGTCTTTCTCAGGATGCATCCTTGTTTTTATTAGACGAACCTTCTGCCTATTTAGATGTTGAGCAGAGATTGCTGATCTCTAAGGTGATTAAAAGTATCGCTGAGGAGAGAGGTGTGTCTATCTTGGTAGTTGACCACGACCTGATGTTCATCGATTACATCTCAGATAAACTGCTGGTATTTTCTGGAACTCCAGCTAAATCCGGTCTTTTAGAAGGTCCGTTCTCCATGGAAGATGGTATGAACAAGTTCTTAGCAGAGTTAGATATCACTCTTCGTAGAGATGTCAATTCCCACCGGCCTCGGATAAATAAATTAGGTTCCGTGAAAGATCGGGAACAGAGAAGCAGTAATAAATGGTATTATAGTTAGATAAGTTTAAAAAAATTATTTAACACATTTAGCATAAAATGAATGAAGAGAAGTTGGTTGACATAATAGTTTCCGAAATTCACAAATTGGTAAAACTGATAGATAAATCTGAAAGAAAAAAAGTTTTAAAACATTATTGGTATATGGAAAGAATGTTTGTTTATTCAACTTATGAGTATTCTGGAGTTGATAAGGTTGATGAATTTATTGTTAGATTATCATTTTTTTGTAATGGTATTCGAGAAAGATTAAAAGGAAATAAAAATAGATATGATGAAATTAAAGAGGTAAAGAAAGTATATAAAGATGTATTTCTCACATGCGTTTATGATTTTGAACCAAAAGAAGAAATTAAAAATATCACTCAAGAATTTCATGGTTTTGTAGAAAACTATTTTAAACAAGATGTTTTAGGTTGTATGTTGGGAATAAGTTTAAAGCGCTTTTGGTTGTTTATAATAAAAAACAAAACGTATGAACTTCTTAAAGAAGGAAAGAGTATCAAAAGTGGAAAAATTAGTAAGGAAGGTACAATAGCTATTGATAATGTTGAAAAAGGTGATTATTTATTAAAAATTTATTTTGGTGATAAAGTAAAAGAAAAAGAAATTCAAGTAAAAGAATTTTTGGCAGGAATAAGATTAAATTTCATCTAGTTTTCTGGTTCTCAATTGGATATAACCCCTGACAAACACCACCACCCAACTTCTTCCAATCCTTACAATATACCTAAAAACATCATCTCCACCAAAATCTTTATATATTACTAAGTAATACTTAGGATTACATGGAAGCGACAACTGTAAAATTTGAGGATGATTTTAGTCTAAAGATAGAACGGGCGATGAAGAAACATGATTATGCCACCAAGGCAGAGTTCATTAGAGAAGCATTAAGGGAGAAATTAGTTAATCTAGAGAAGCAAGAATACATGATGCATGCTTTCAAACTCTATGGTGCCGGAAAAAAGAAGCATGGTCATATTACTGATGAAGATTTACATCTAGCTAGAGAAAAAGTTGCAAGAGAAATAGCTGAAGAACTAGGGGTTAAATTAAATTAGGTCTTCTGGTTTCTTAAATGCAGTAATATCTTTTAATTTTCTAAAATCTTTTTCATCTCTGCTCACCATTTGAGCATTGTAATCTCTTGCTATTATTGCATGAATAGCATCTCCCAGAGGGATGCTTCTTTGTTTTGCTAATTTGTGTGCTTCTACAAATTGACTCTTTGTTACTGAAACTCTTTTGATATGCTCAGGTTTAATCATAGAAAGCAACGAGTTAATTTCAGTTTGAGCAAGTCCGATACCTTTAAGTTCCCTCTCATTGAAGTTGGAAAATAATATTTTTATATCATCTGCAATGACCTTTAAGATAAGTTTTAGAGCTTGTTTTCCATAAATGCCTTCAGGTCCACGTTCTAAATAATGGTCTACCCAAATTTGTGTGTCTAGCAAGAATAATTTTTTCTGCATTTTAAGAATAAATTTTCAAAAATAAACCTTAATAAAACCATCGGGAGAAATGTCAGGATTTTTCCGTTTCAACCAAAAATAACTTGCCATCCAAACCTCCCTACTTCCCGCCAAATACCTTCTTCCAGTCATCCCGATACTTCTTGATAAAGACCCAGAGAGCCACTATCACCATCACTAGGCTGAACCATTGACCTAAAGTAAAACCGAAATACAACACATCCTGTCTAAAGAAATCTACAACTATCCGTCCTAAACCCTCCCAGAAGACAAAGTTCCAGAAGATGAAACCCGGTTTAAATTCCTTGTAAAACGTCAAGAAGGTCAACCAACCTAATACTATAAATCTTTTAATAGCTGCGTAAATTGTAGATGGGTGTCGGCAAACATCACCATTATCCGGGAAGATTACGCACCATCTGCCATTCCACACTCGCCCAACTAATTCCCCATTGATAAAATTAGCTAACCTGCCTAACATCAAGGCAAACATTGCTGGCACGCTTAATACATCCGCAACTTTCCAGAAATTAATTTTCTCTTTTTTGCAATATAACCAGCCGGCAACAACAACTCCCACCAGCCCGCCATGGAAAGACATCCCGCCCTGCCAGATCTTGAGCAAGTTCAAAGGATGAAACAGGTAAGTTTCCGGCAGCCAGAACACTAAAAATAGCCTAGCACCAACAATAACTCCTACCATCAGATAGAACGCCAGATCCCAGATTTTCTCTGTCTCAAGCTGCAATTTACCTCGACTGCGCATATAGAACAGCCATCTTATCGCTAAAAAGAATCCTAAAACATAGACCAACCCATACCATCTGATCTGGAATGGGCCAAGATAAAGGAGCACCGGATCAAGATTGTGGATATAGGGAACCATCAGAAACAAAACAATCTTAACTCTTATTAATCTTTTGGATTATCGCAATACTATCACCGTAAACTTTATATATTCACTTTCTCCTTTATTGTAAATAATTAAAATGAGGGTGAAATCATAATGGAAAAAGATAAGGTTTATTCTAAGGAACTCCTGGGTAAGACTATTGTATCAAAATCAGGCAAAAAATTCGGTGAAGTAGGCGATTTGATTTTTGAGGTCGGTTCTGGAGAATTGATTCACCTTCTGTTAAGGAACCAAACTTCTTATACTGATAAGATGGAACTGGAGAAGACTAAAGAAGGTCAGATTTTAATCCCTTTTTCTGCTGTCATCGCTACCGGTGATTTCATTGTCGTAGCTGAAGAAGACATTATTTAATTTTTTCTTGCTAACTTTTTTAAATTATCTTCTTAAACTAAGGGTTATGAAAAACTTATATTACCTCTCCCCTAGTTTTGATGCATTAGAGATTCGTGTGCTAAATCAGGATAAGCCTACAGAAATTTTCTCCTTTTCTTATGATTCAAGAATGGATAAAGTCGCTGAGCTAGGTGTTGCTGTTCTATTTCGGGATAAACCATATTATGTTACTGCCCGAGGGTTTTATAATCAAGAGGATGGTGGCAAGGTACGTACACTACACCTCAGCACACCAGAACAATTCTACTTGATAGCAAAAAAAGGACCAAGACCGTTACGGGACTTGGACAAAATTATCTCTCCCTAATTTCTGCGGTAGATCTTCTCTTTCAATTCTTCAACCACTTCTGTGATAGTTCTGGAAGCATCTAACTTGATTAGTATCTCCTGCGGATATTTTCTTAAGATCGGCGCAGTAGCTTCGTTATATTTTTGAATCCTCTTTCGGATGATTTCTTCATCTGTATCATCAGACCTGCCTTCACCACGACTCATGATTCGGTCTACCATAATCTGCTCATCTTCGACGAAATAACTTACTACCTGTTTTACTTCAATGAAATCTTTGACCATCTCTACCTGGGCTAAAGTTCTGGGGATGCCATCTAATAACAAAACATCCTTTTCTGGGTCAAACTTCCCTTCCTGAGCAAACCTCTGTAAAGTTTCCTTAGCTAATTTGACTACAGTTTCATCGTCAACTAGATCTCCGCGGTCCATGATCTCTTTGGCTTTCGCCCCCATCTCGGTCTTAGGATTCAGATTTCTGAACATATCACCGGTGGAGAAGATGAAGTAACCACCGTCTTTGACAATTTCCTTAGAATAAGTGCTTTTACCTACGCCAGGCGCACCAACAACTAAAATCGCTTGATATTTTTCCATGAAATAAAAAAAAGAAGTTTTTATTTAAAGATTACTGCTCTTCCTTCCTCTCTAAGGGAAACTCTTCATCCAGCTTCTTGACATAATCCCTAACTCTGCCTAGCACAGAACGTAGCAAGAAGTTGTGCACTTTCTCTTCAAAGATCTCCGAAAGATGCGTGAATTCTGTTATCCTGTATAAATTAGCATTTGTCTCAATCATGTGCATATCCTTCAATCTTTTCAACTGTCGTCTTATGTTAGAAGAAGCGATACCCAACATCGGCATTCCTGAAGATTTGCGGGCATCCATCACCATGTTCTTGACTTCTTCTGAATGCAATTCTTCTTTGTTTTGCCTAGCTTTCAATAAGACATGTAGCACATCCACCATCACATCTCGTGAATCTCCCGGCTGCAACAAGCCTACAGAAAGACAAAATTTTCTTACTAATTCCCGATCACCCATAGTGGGCTTTTCATACCTTCTTAATGTAATTTCCGCCAACGGCGTATCTCTGCTGATTTTTCCCATCTTTACACCCCATTTATTGATTATAGTTAATTTGGTGTGTCAGCTGTCACCGTGACCAACGTTTACCAGTAAACTTGGTCGACGCTGACGTGGATGGGGGTTGCCCCCTGCGGGGTGTCCCGTAGCACCAAATTAAAAAAACTATAATCTTCTAACTTCTAAGAATCATTTACTTTCTTTTAAACTTTTCTTAAATCAAAAATAGATTGATAAAA
>Ga0066639_10002777_pt1 | contig 15232 bp, 12 predicted proteins | sample CryGeyCG2114_010_2_FD_59504 | JGI IMG/M metagenome (GOLD analysis project Ga0066639, IMG submission 59504) | Groundwater microbial communities from aquifer - Crystal Geyser CG10_big_fil_rev_8/21/14_0.10 | ecosystem: Environmental > Aquatic > Deep subsurface > Groundwater | place: USA: Utah...
TTGATACATTTTTCTCCACACCTTAACATTATTTTGGTTGTGGCCGCTTAATTCAAGCTTAGAGATTTTTAATTTGTTCGTTTCAATACTTTTGGGAAAAACAAGCTCGCGCCCTTCAGGATTATCCAATTCAATATTTTCACTTGCCACAATAGTCTCTCCTTCTTTGAACTCAACTGAAGCGGTATCTTCCCATTGAGCAAAAACAGAGAGTGGTTGATTGAGCACAATATCCTGACGCCCTTCCTGCTTAAAAATAACATAGGAGCTGTATTCAGAAGACATTTCATTAAGTTTTTTGGAAATGATTTTTAGCTGGTCAGCGTTGTGATTGTAGAGATCAGAAAGACTGGAGGGCGCCAGCTCATCTGCGATGACGCCAACATCTTCGATCAATTTACCGGCATTGAATCCTACACGCACAGTCTGACGAAGAGCAAAGCCAATGTTCTGACCATGAGGAAGATGCTTGAAAGGTCCGGTGCTGTCTTGCGGAAGTGCTTTCAGGAAGTCGTTAAGATTATAATTATTGGCACCGCCGGCACCAGTATTTCCATCTTCTCCAAAAATTATCGCAGCTCCATGATCCTGCATCTGAGCTGAGAACATATCGCAGGAGGAATAACATGAAGAGTTGTTGAAAACTGCCACAGGTTTAAAATAGTATTGGCCCAATTCATTCATCTTTATCTTAGAATTGAGTGGAAGACCTTCGGTAAGTTCACTTCCCTGCCTTGCCGCTTCCTTCAAAGCCTGAGTGAAAATGCTATCTGGACTGACAAGCTCCCAGTAAAATTGGTTGGCAGGGCTATTCTTTAAGCGAAAATTAAGCGGAACAGGATTCGCAGGATGAAAAAGCTGAACCAGATTTTCTGCAAGTGCGATTTGGCCTCCACCATTGTTGCGGATATCAAAAATAAGTCCATCTGTTTTGGCAAACTTGTTCAAGAGCAGCAGCTTCACTTCCTGCACGACTTGATCCAAACTTAAAGTTTCTGGCACAAAACTTTCCAGGTAGATGTATCCAAAATTTCCATATTCATTGGAAATAATACTATATTTCAAAATGGGCTCAGCGGTATCAATCAGGTCTCCATTTTCTTGAGTATTTTTTTTATTGGTATTTTTTCGAAAGAGTTTGTTGAATTCATTTTGGTAGTCATCTTCCGCCGTAACCTTGCTTTTATTTCCCTTAAGATCATTTTTCAGGCAGTCAGGATAAACTTTGCTTATCCAAGGCAAAGAGATGTGATAGATTTTCCCCAGGCGATTTTTGAAAGTCAGCTCGATAGAATCCTCGGCCGGCACTGGAAGTCTTTGATGAGTGATGTATGTGAGCAAATCAGCGGCACGCCTGAGAGCCGCTTTTGCATTTGCCCCACGTGTTTTAGGCAGCATGGCCTTCAGCGCTTTTTCTGCAGTCATTCCCTTATACGAGACAAGAATATCCCCCACCTGGACCTTGAGCGCAGCGGGCAAGAGACTTAATACTTCTTCCTTTGTTACTAGTTCGCTCACGGCCAGAACTTGCTTGCCTTCGCGATCGCGCGTTTCTGTAAAACTTAAAGGAATAAAAGTTCTGTAACAGGAGTAGGGAGTGGGCATTCGATAATCTGTATGCAGGTCCCTGAGCCTTAAAAATATCTCGCCAATTCTTTGATGGAAGTCAGAGTCAGAAAGTGTCTCTATTTCTGAGGCCACCTTCAAAAGAGCAGGAGTAGGATCGGCCTCATTTCCAAAATCATTGATTTTCAAACTTTTGTGAACAAATAACTGCTCCAGCACCATCTGGACCTGATCAAGCACAAGCTTTTTTTCCTCAAGACTATATTTGGGCAAAATAATTTCAGCACGCCTATCACTTAATAATTTAAAGGTGGGAACAGCCTGCGCCATAGTCAGAAAAGGGATGGTAGAAAAAAACAAAAAAATGGCTATTTTCAATGATTGCATGCTCAACATCAGCGTTTCTCCAGCGAAAAAATGGACTCATCCTGCGCTTTCTACCAGTTACACGAATTTATGTCCAACCATGTCCAGCAGTGTCGATTGCGCACCGCGCCAGCTGGCCATATCCTAGCTATAGGGAGTTAGTTATGTACAAAAAAATATTGGTTATTCTGGCCTTATTATGGGGCGTAAGTTCTTTAGTTTTTGCTGGCCCAGGCAATGGGAAAAACCGGCAGGATGACAATCTTGGACCTCTATTTAACAAGGGGGGAATGTTCCCTATTTCTCTCGCCTTTGGTCCCAAAGAGAAATTAATCAAGTCTGCCTATGGTTATATCGGCGTCGATTTTAAATGGTATAATGTGTCCGCCAACACCGATGCTCAAGGCTTTGAGAGATTTATACCTAGGCCGCTGGCCATTTATGAACAGGGAGAACTTAGGGCAGAAAATTTAAGGGATGTGAGCGCTAGGGACCGTGATCTCATCAGAATGTATTTTGTTGAACCCGACTATGCAAAATTTTTAAGTATCAAACGTCAAAATGGAGAATACCGCTACTTCTACAAAATCAATCAAATCGAATTGGAAGTGCCAAGGGGAAAAAAGGTACTTGATCGCTTTTCGTTAAAAGAAGCGATTTTAGGCGCCAATCAAAATAGCTATCCACAATACTTTCCACGATTTCAAAAATTTATTCAGAAATTACAAACATGGGTAGGAACTACTGGGTATAACAATAATCTTCGAAGGGAGACAATCAATTCAAGAGATGTCGACTTCAGTTTGGAGCGCTTTAAATACTATATGATTCATATGGCGCAAGAATTTTATGCCGAGCATCTCAAGACTGATTATCATTTGAAAAATCCCTCGAGAAAAGTCAGTTGCCCTGATGCTAGTAGATCCGCTTATCAATTCTCCATCGTGCCTTTTAGGGCGGGAAATTTGGATCAGACCTGCAAGCAACAAGTCGATAGAGGTGTGGCCTCAGGCTTTACCAAAGTTACTCTTTTCTACCCTATACCTTATGCTGGAGGAGATGCTGAGACCTATGGAGACAAGGCACCTAAAAAACTGGCCCATGGTTGGGATTATATCTATCCAAATGTTGGCACGATTAAACAAGAAGAGTTAAACAGGTGCTTGACCTACATATATAAGGCCGGATTAGAGCTTAATTTTGTGCCTCATCTTGAAAGCATAGTGACTTTGAATACGACAAAAGTGGAAAAAGAGTGGAGGATTATGGCGAATATTCCACTCGATGCACGATATTACAGAAGGGCATTTACACCTCTTGTAAATTTTCTCAAGGCCAATCAGGAACTGACTGCTGATAAAAAAATTAGGGTCTCCGTTGCTGCCGAGATTGATCCAATCTTCATGGGAAATACCAATGATAGTCTTTTAACCACCAACAGACTTAGAAGGGAATTGCAATCTACTGGAGTTGTGCCAGAAGTTACTTGGAATCCCAATGGTGGCTTCTTGCATGGCTTTACTCCCTTGGCGACGAGGCACCTTGAATGTAAAAAGCTAGTCACACTGCTTTCGTCAGTCGATCGCATCTCTCCCTCAATGTATGAACAATACAATCACATTGTCGCTGGCTCATATAAAAAAAGTAAAGCGCTATTCTTTAAAAGCCTGTTGATTAAACTTAAACAAATGTGCCCCCGGCAAATCAAGGCCTTTAGAAAAGTTCTTAAGAATAAAAAATTTAGTATCGGCGAATTTGCATTATCCAGGAGTAACTATCATTCCTTTCACCAGCAGCTGGCACAGGAAAGAAAGCGCAGTGGTGATGATGGCCTGGATGCAACTTTTTGGAATGCAGGAGAATGGGATCATGCCAATACGACAGGAACGATGCAAGGAAGCGATGCCGGGATTGATAAATCCCTCAAGGCCTGTCGCGCTCCCGCTAGCACTGTACCGCGCGCAGGCTGCTATAAAAGCAATAGAGGTTCTGACGTACCACCAGCAGGTAACTTTAAAATACTTAAGAAGATATTAAGCTATCTGGATCGCCAATAAATGTATAAATCCTCATTTATTCACCTTTTTACTCGAATCATCCTAATTATTAGTAAAAATGGCGATTTATTGATAAACAATCAATTCCCAAATGCATAAATGAGGCCGACGTTAAAATGTCGGCACAAGGATTTCTATGAAGCGATTAATTGTCTTTTTGTCCCTGATTCTTTCCACCCAGGTGCTAGCGCAAAATCAAGATGGCAGTTATTTAGTTGGCGCGGTTTTGGCCGTCGGATCAGACTATCAATTCCTGAACCCTTTGAATAACTCACGAATATTGGAGGAAAATTCAACTCATATTATGAGCGACATCATTCAACATAATAAGGTATGCAAAGAAGACTTGCATGCACTGTATACAGCTCGAGCTAATGGCACAGCAGAGCCAGTTTTAAACTCACTGACAATTCTAAAAGTGCTTAAGCAACTTGTGAATATTTATCAGCCCTCAAATGAGGATTATCAGGCGCAATTGCAAATGTCGCGAAATTTGCGCAGCTATTTACAGGTTAACGCAAATAGCGAGGCTGCTGATTGTGAAAATGGGCCCCTTGGAAGAAATATGCCGATGGATAATTATTATGACAGTGGGAGTCCTCGCGCTGCCCGGATTAAATATTGCCAGCCCTTTCATGAGGCATTGAATTGTTTGGGGGAACTAAGTCGGGTTATGCGCCCTTAATAACTGGCCAATTACTTTCGCCTTTATCTATTTGCGTTTCTTATAGATATTCTGAGCATTGAATATTATGAATTCACAACAATTGCAAAATCAAATTTAAACCTCTCTTGATCTCATCGGGAGATTGGTTGGCATATCCCAAGCGGACGAGTTGTGAAAGTTTGCCATCGAGGGAAAATTGTTGTGCCGGCATGATAAATACTCCTTTTTCATTTGCTCTTTGCGCCAGGCGGGCCGAGTTGACTTTAGTGTCCACCCACAACGCCATACCCCCATCAGGAAGGGTAAAATCCATGCCACTTTGGCTTAAAATTTCTGCCATACAGTCGCGTCTTAGCTGATAAATCCGCCGCATTTTTCGCATGTGCCTTTCTAGACCGCCATCTCTCATCCAGCGTGCGATGGCATCCTGAGTAAGAGTATTATTTTGACTGGAAATGATTCTCTTAAAGTCACTCAACCTATTAAAAATTTGTTCTGGAATCGCCATAAACCCAAGCCTGGCCGAGGGATAGAGAACTTTGGAAAATGTTGAGACATAAAGAACCAACCCACTTGGATCTGAACCGGCGAGTGGCGCCAATGGTTGAGAACGAAAGTGGAATTCGTGATCGTAATCATCTTCTAAAATAGGAACATTATATTTGGCGGCAAGTTGGTAGAGCTTTAGACGCCGATCAATGGGAAGAGTTACTGTGGTGGGATATTGATGCAAGGGGGTGGTATAAATCAAAGCGATTTTTCTGCGCTTTAATATTTTTTCAAGTGCCTCTGTGTCCATGCCGGCATGGTCAACGGGAATGCCGACCAAACGTGCCCCTGTAGACTTTAACGCCGCCCAAGCTGGGGGATAACCCAATTCTTCGACCGCCACATTGTCGCCGGGAGATAGCAGCAATTGTCCAATAATGAAAATGGCCTCTTGGGAACCATGGGTAATGATAATTTTTCGGTTAGTAATACTCCGGACTCTTCTAAGGTAGCAGCTGATTTCTTCAATAAAAGGAGCGTGCCCGAAGGGTTCACCATAGCTGAGCAAGGCGCTGTCCATACTCTTTAAGGAATCCGAAAAGCACGAGCGCAATTCATCATAGGGAAACAAGCGCAGGTCCGGCATACCACTTTGAAAGGAATATTTCATACCGCTAGTGGCGTTTCGCCTGGGTACAACAATATCTCTGGCAATATTATATACGTGCGGTGAAGATTCGGGACTCTTTGCAGTCGGACGCGATATAAAATAATCTTGCGGCAAATCTTTGCTGACAATGTAGCCCTTTCTCTCCTGACTATTAATCCATCCTTCTGCCATAAGTTCATTTATGGCCGCCATGACGGTATGGCGATGGCATTGTAGTTCTGTTGCCAAGACCCTGGCCGAGGGAAAATATTCACCCGGCCTAATCTGGCCTATTTTAATTGCCTGGCGAATGGCATCAGCTAGTCTTAAGTAATAGGCCTTCTTGCCTTTTTTGATCTGCAAGTTAAGCGCTTTCATCTGGTCGATCCTTTATTTAATATCTGGCACTTTTATTTAGACCACAAAAAGCACATGGTAAAGACCATGGGAGGCAATATGAGCAATAAATACAGAATTTCTACCAATAAAAAGGAACTGGATATTCCTTTTATACATTCACAATTGATTAACTGCTATTGGTGCCTGGGTATACCGCTAGATATCGTTAAAAAATCAATTGAGCACTCCTTTTGTTTTGGGGTCTATAGTGATTTAGAGCAAGTGGGTTTTGCCAGAGTCATTTCAGATTTTGCTACTTATGCTTATATTGGAGATGTCTTTATTGCGCCAAAATATCGTGGAAAAGGTTTATCCAAAATGCTCATGCAAGCAATATTAAAACATAGCGATCTACAAAATTTAAGGAAAATAGCGCTGGCAACCAAAGATGCTCAAACTCTTTACCGGCAATTTGGATTTGCCAGCCCTGCCGACCCAAATCGTTACATGGAAATTAGAAACGTCAATATCTATCGGGAGAAATTCAATGCGACGAAAGGACTTTGAATGCCAAGACAAAATACTGGCATTCAAAATTTTAGATGAACTTCAAGATGGAACTCTGGCGACTCTTAATAAATTAGGGGCTCCAACGCTCAGACCAATGAATTACGTGCGAATTGATGATGTTATATACTTTCATGGCGCGAGTAAGGGCGAGCGCAGCCAGGGCCTGAATCAATTGGCGGTATTTAACGCCTATCGCACACTGGCCATCATTCCCTCCTATTGGTCGGACCCCGTCAATGCCTGTCCTGCCACCACACTTTTTGAATCCATCTCCATCAAAGGTACGTTAGAGATTGAAAATAATCCTGAAGTCAAGGCCCTAGCATTACAAAAATTTATGCAAAAACTGCAGCCTGAGGGCAAGCACTTATCGATAAGTCAAAACTTGAATTATTACCGGCAGGAAATCGACCGGGTTGCAGTCTTCAAGCTGCCCATAACCGAGCTTAGCTTTAAACTAAAAACGGGGCAGAATTGGAATGACGAAAAAAGAAAGGTAATTGAAAAGCTTCTGAGACAACGCGCCCAAGGATTCGATATCTTGGCCTCTAATTACATCTCTGGTGTATGCAAGTGACCGATTATTTTTTAAAGCTTCCTTTCAGTTTCTTGGAACCGCTCTCCCAGGTAAATTTAACTTTCTTTAAAGCGACTTCATAATCACATTCACCCGGTTTCTTTCTATAATTTTCAAAAAAATCAAGCGCAATTTCAGCACAGGCTTTAAATTCAATATTGTCGCGCTCACCACCTGTTTGCAGGTTTACCCATCTTCCAAAAAGCTTGCCGTTACAAGCATCAACATTTCCTGCACTTCCACGGACAGTACAATGCCCGACTTGCGCAAAAGAGGGTGAAGATATAAGCAAAGAAGAGAAAAGTGCCAGAACAAATTTCATAATAAGCTCCATTAATCTGTTTTTCTCTACCGAGCTTAACCGACCTCCTTTGTAAAAAAATGTTAGGAAAATGCGCCTTGTAATAATTACCTACTATTCAATCTTATGACATTTTTTAAATATTGTTTTATCTCGAAACATTGTCTCCTGGTAGTTCATATCAAACGGATCCCAGACAAATCGAGTGACCTTGCCCCGCCCTGTTTTCCAGTTGATTTTCATGCGTATAATTTCTGTAAAAATCAAACCCTTCCTCGGTACGTACTTTATCTTAATAGAATTTTTCTTGATCTCAGGCCTGGCAGCACTGATAAGATATCGCCGATTGCTAACCGGTGATATCATAAAATAGGCCGAGTCCATAAACCGTATTTCGACTGGATAATAATCGTTTGTACCATGCGCTTTTGTCATGCAGGAAAAACTTGGAAATGCCTCACTGGCGTTTGCTGAAGCTAATTGGAGCGTGAGCGCTAATGCTAGCAATAACTTTGTTTTCATTTTGTACTCCCTTGATAAGTAATTTATGAATGAATTCATAACCGATAAATAGCGTCCATAGTAGCGCAAGTGAATTTATTCCATATGCTCAACAGACCCTTGCCTGGGCATAAACTGTATATAATTAAAAATGATTTTTAAAAGAATTTGGAATAAGATAACCTAATGAAAATTAAATTTATTTTACTCTTTGTATTGTCGCTTCTATTTTCGGGCTGCGGCCACATGTCCAGTTTTAATTCGATTGAAGGCAAGCTGTTAAATGAAGAGCATTATGCCACCATAAACGATATCGATTATCAATCAGGGGAATCCACTGCTTTTGGTGTCGGTTTGACGAATAAAGTAAAGCAAAAGTCAAACGGAGGCTTCTCTTTTGACTACTCAATATACCCTGATCTTTCTTACGAGTCTTCAGAACTTGTCACCCACAATTCCACTGTCAGCGAAGTCAATAAAAAGCTGGATATGAATCGCGTATCAATGTTTTACAGTTTACGTGGAATCATGTTCTCACCCGTGGGGACTTTCGAAATTGATGTTGGCGCTGGTCTTAGCTATTTTGATGCTTATAATGATCAAACCCAAACGGGCAAAGTTGAGCCAACGTTCAGGTATGAAGGAACATATACCCTGTTTTTGCTGCCAAGGCTTTATTCGGCAGTTTCCTTCACTTTTCAAGAGTCTTCCAAGGGAACTTATAGCGAATACTACTCCATGGTATATAAACTTGGATTTTTATTTGGCGGCCAGTAGCCCACGAACTAAAACTTTGGCAAAGGGTGGACCACCCTCTACCTTCAAACGACCTAGTAATTCATATATAGATAAACTGATGCCTGCGCCTTGCCTGTCCCAAGCTTAAGCATACAACCACTAACATCGGCTCCAGGGCTCCAAGTGACTTCTACTAGTTGACACCCATCTTTTCTTTCTACTTTATTAACCTGGCATTCAAAGCCGGCAAATTCTTGCGCCACTTCCGCCACGAGAGAATTTGATTTACTTAAAAAAGCTATGGTTGTTGGGTTGCCACCAATGACATCAATAGATTTTTCTTGGCCTTCGGATACAGTTAGATTTGCGTTGTCACAACTTGCGTAGGCAGTAGAGACAGCAAAAGATAATAATACTAGTGAATAGATGATTCTTTTCATCGCAATCGTCCTTTGGTTAGGGGATACATAAAATATTATTGTCTGATACGTCTTGGCGCGCGACTAGTCATGGACTTTGTAATATTTACATTCAGGAATGTGGCGATCTAAAGCAGAAAGGGCAAAATGTAGATAATAAAATAGATGACACTTTTGGCAATTTGATCAACTGTGCGACGGGATATGGGGGTATCTGGAAATTGGGCCTTATCCCACGCCACCCATTTCTTAAAGTCTTCAAATGGCATCTTTCCCAAACAGGCATTGAGTGCGGGCGATATTGTTATATCATCGGTGCCATGAAATTCGGCCAAATATTCAAGGTCGCGAGAGATCCTGGCCTGTGGACTTTCGGGGTCCATGGTCTCGTATGCAACAATTTGATTGACCGCTCGTCTTATGGCCGGGCCATAAATATCCTGCCTAACCGCAACACTTTTGAGGGCGTTGTATCGCCCACGATCGAAATAATTAGCTCTTGAGCTGAAAGAAAATTTTCCGCCCCACATTTTCTTTTCATACTCCTGCATATCGTTCCCACCTACGTGAGTGGAGATGAAACATTCACTTTTTAATTTATCCGGGGATTCAGAGTCACCTTTGCAGATGATGCTCAAATCTTTGATATTTTTATCACGCGCAATTTGACATAACTCCCATGTCTTCATTCTATTACTTGGAAATGAATAGTGGTGGGATGGAACATCTTGTCCCCAAGCTGGATGTTGCCTGCGATGTTCAGGCAAAATAACCCCTGTCATCATATCAGGGTAGCGAGATATATTAATTTCACGTCCAAAAGAATTTCCAACTGTAATATTGGGATAAAGAGTTGGGGTTTCAAGCCCAAATGCCCCCTGTGATTCCATGGCCTCAACATAATGAAACTGAACAGAGTCGCAAGGGTTTTCATCCGCCCAAACTAGTCCCTGGGTTATCCCATAGGCCACGAAAATATAAATCAAAGCGACAACAAATTTTTTTCCCTTCATGTCTTTTTTTAAGCAAGCTTAATGCCAAAGAAACAACCTATTTCTAGCAACTTAGGCGTCCTAAAAGTACTAAATACTAGCCATATTCAGCAAAATGTATAAAGCATGCACAAGCTCTAGGGCCCAGCCGATATTTCCGACTGTTCATTTTTACTTTTATTATTGACAATAAATGAATGAAAAAATTTCTCTTAATACTCGTTCTTTTCAATATGCAATTGGCCAGTGCCGGCCAGCTCAAGGTTGTTTCATACAATATTGCCATGGGCATGCTAATGAAAAGCAAATGGTCGCAAAAAAGAGTAATACATAAATTTCTAAGCAATAAGAAATTGAAAATGAGTCATATTTTAGGGCTACAAGAAATCTGTCTGAATCACCCTGAACAACTTGAGTTATTTGCAAATATTTTTAAAAAGCAATTTGGCATCGCCTATATCCACACCGGAAATCAAGACCCGCAGGCACATGCCTCGTCATGCCAAAAAGGTCAGGCCATAATTAGCGCGTACCCAATAGTAAATAGTGGTCGCTTACAACTGCCCCGAGTAGGATCCTTTCGCGCCGCCATTTGGGCGGACATAATGCTGCCATCACTCGGCAAGACCAGAGTCTATAACCTTCATCTGTCTAATCGCGATGGCAAAAATTATGCTCCAATAGAGGGACGCTGGACTCAAGCTAAAGTCGTTTATGACCACGCTCTGGCAAGACTCGAGATAGACCCCAGCATGCCTGTCATTATCTTGGGAGATTTTAATTCTTTGGGCCATCTCTATGATCCTTGGGTCAAAGAAAAAACCATCGTCGAGTTCTCTCAAGAATTTTCATCTAATCATAAGAGATTTAGTCCCACCATGGTTTTGCCCTATATGCCGGACTGGATATTTTACAAAAACCTGACTCTGCATAAGTCCGGCATTTCCCATTTTATCTCTTCTGACCATCTTCCCATCTACACTCAATTTACTTTATAACTAGCATTCAATTTTTCCAACTGACTACGCATAGGTATTAAAAGTAATGACATTTGACGCATATTTCTAACTAGTTCCCATTTTCATTTAGTTGTACTTCTAGCTGAAAAGAACCATCAAATCCTGGCAAGGAGCTTTTATGAAATATCTGATTCTTACATTATGTCTTTGTTTAACATTTCCTTTGCTTGCAACGGAATTAAAATTTTCTGGTGGCGTTGTTGAAAATAGGCATAATCAAAAGAAAATTGCTTTTACATGTTCCCAGAAAAAAAGTGAGCAATGTCTGGCCTATGATGTTTATTATGCCGGAAATCCAGATACTTACTGGGAATTTCAAGGAAATATTTCTGCTAAGAAGCTGGACGATGCCCGCAGAAGCGCCATGGGAGAAGAATTCGCCTACAGAAACAAAGTGATTGCAGCAAGCAATGTATTTCTTACTCTGGGTTCCCTTTTTGGTTGCGTCGATGGCGACAGTAAATTTTGCGTCGCCCTTCCTTTTGCAGTGGTATTAGATATAGCTAAAATACCTTTGGTCGCAGCAGCTCAGGTTGGTGCAAATATTTATACCTCCCTGACTAGCTTTCGTTTTCGCTTCTTGACTAAATATCTGACTAATTCCAGAAAAGAAGGAAAAACTAAGAAAGTTGGAGATATGACTTTCTTTTATTTAAAAAACGGGCTTAGACATCATTTTACAAGAATGTAGTACAAGCATGTTAACAAATTCTATATTCACTTGTCGTTTAGACGGTTGTCTAGGAATCTCCTGGATTAGCGGCGTTGAATTAAACTAGCGCGCCGTCAAATCCAAAATGTTTTCATATATTTTTTCATCACCATAAAGGACTTCTAAACGCAGTTTAAACGGTTTTTTCTTGGCCTTGAGCTTGAACTGATAGGCAAGCTTAACCGATACTTTTTCACCACGTGCAATGGCATCAGTATTTAATTCAGATCGCACTATCTTGATCAAACTTTCCGTTTCAGCATCATAAGCACTTAGCTTTACCAAATAACCCGATGGGACGTTATTGCGCATACCAGTTAAAACAGTTTCAATTTCATGGGTTCTATACTTCCAAGTAAACGGCCAAAAACCCCAATCTCGCCATTTCGGCCTAGTCTTGAAATTGACTTTGGCAGTGATTCCCGGATTAACTTTGACTACCCCTTCATAGACTATCGGCAATCGTATCTCGCGCGTGACTCCATCTGCCGGTACAATGACTTGTCCTTTTAACCAAAATTTTTCTCCTGGAACAGCATCTTCAGATACTCGTACCTTCAACACATTGTGCAGCTCAATCACGTGCTGGGCCGGAAGTTGGCGCAACTCGCCTGTCTGGGCCTTAATTTGCAAATTGCCACTTCTATCTGTCACGGTCAAACGCCCTGATGCTGGGGCCAGGACAGTCCCGCCTGCGTTGTATAGGTTCATCCCAAGCGCCAATTCGGCCCCTTGAACTTGTCCTCTTACATCTGAAGAGTCTATCAAACTAGGGTTGCCTGGGATTAAGCGAATAAGAGCGTGGTTGTCAGCAAAAGTTTGTGCTTGCTCTCGCCCTTTTGCAAAGGCACGGTTTTGCGCTGCTGGTAAAGTTTCTGAAAATCCCGCTCTCTGTCCATCTTCTTCACCCTTAGCGCGAATTTCACCCACCCCACGAGCTCGCGCTTCGGCATAGACAATAGCCCTAGACTCTTCTTTGGAGGCGGCAAAAAGATTATTTTTATTTTTTCCAAAATTTTTTTCATAATAATGCTGCCACTTTGGCGAATATGCTTTTGAAAAATTATTCCAATGTCCCTCTGCTGCGCCCTGGTTGAAACCATCATTATAAGAGCGCTCACAAGCTCGTAAGTAGTCAGTAACTTTTTTATAAACCCTGTTACAATCACGGCCTTTTAGATCAACCGAAATATCACCAGCACCTTGATAGGCAATACGGGCATCATTGAAATTTATTCTAGGATCACGGTAACGCTCTATCTCTTGTTCTAGTTTACTGACCACCGTGTTCATCGCTGAGCTAATACTTTGAGCAGTAGCAATTTCTTCTTCTGTCAGTTCTGTTTCATCAGCACTTTCGATCAGTTCATCATCCAGTTTTTTGGCAATTATTTTTACTAACTCATTTTCTAGGATTAAATTTTTAACCATTTCATTATTTAAAACTACTCTGGCCCTTGGAATTGTTGCCAAAACTTCTTGCATACGTTGCGCATATCCCATGGGGATATGGGTTTGCTGAGCCTGCGCCTCTGCCCTGGCCTGACCTGACTCGTATCCGATGGCATATGCCTGGTCATAATCTAATTTAGAATTTATGCCATCTTGATAACCACTCTCATTGCCAACCAACTTTCCACGCAAAAGTCCGCGCCATCGGCCATCTAATTCCGCCGAAATCAACCCGTATTTAAGACCATTGATCTCGCCTAGGCGCTGCGCCTCAACCACACCTAATGGCCGACCTTTGGCGTCTCCAACAACATGGCCTTGATTAAAACCAAGCACCTGGGCTGAGTTTAAATATTCTTGATAGCGATTATAGCGTTGCTGATAGTCACTCCATTTATCTGCCGTTGTTCGTTCAACCACTTTGGCAACTTGATCGGCCTTGGAAAATATGCTTTGTAATGAGTGAAGCTCAGTTTGATATTGAGAAAGTTCACGTTGACGCAAAGAAATTATATTCTGAAACTGAGCTATATCTTGGCGCGATTGCCTAATAACGCCCTCAAATTCGGCCACCGCCGATTCTCTCTCCCGTTGCTCTTGTATCAATTGCGCGCGCAAGGCCTCTATTTCATGCATGACTCTTTCATTTTGCTCCAGCAATGCCAATAAACGTGCTTTTTCATTTTCAAGCGCGCGAAAGTTTTGCTGAACTTGCGCCACTCTTTGTTCCGCATCGACAACTTTTACACCCGCCTGACGGACGGCAGTCGCGTACTGGGCCATTTGGCGCTGAAGTTCTCGCACTTGATTTTGCAATTGCACTAAAAGGCTTCGCAATTGCGCCAAACGAGTTTCTATTTGACCAGAATGTGCCTGCATTTGCGCCTGAGTCCGAACCATCTCCTGAATGCGCTGTTCAGTTTGAACCACTGCCTGAGTTGCCTGCTGTGATTCCAGCTCAAGCTGCTGTAGGCGCTTGCCACTTTGTAATACTTCCTGCGCCACACTTACTTTGCGCGCCTCACCTTCTTGCAAATTTTGTTGCGCTCTCGTCACTTCAGCTTGCCCGCGCGCCACATTTTGCCGCGCCGAAATCAAGGCAGTGTTAGTTTGAGTGATATTCTGCTCAATCTGTTGTAACTGCGCTCTCAGCGCCTGTCGGCGCGTCTCAAGCTCACGCTTTTGTCCCTCCAGTTTTGAGCGTTCTTGAGTTAATGAACGCAGCTCTTGTTGGCCTGCACCAAGCTGTTGGTTGGCCTGTGCCTGCGCCTGGCGCTTACTGATCATCGTTTCCCGAAGTTTCTTAATTTCAACTTGCAAAGTGCTATTCTCAGCTCGTAAAGAGCGTATCCTGACTTGAACTTCAGGTGTTTGCGGCCCGGTTGATAACTCCTTAAGCAATTCTGCATTACTTTTCATCTTGGCAGCAATGGGTTCCATGGCGGCTTGGGCGCGACGAAGTTCCTCTACTAAGACAGCTATTTGGGCCTGCAATTCCCTCTCTCGCATTTTTAAATTACGCTCGCGCTCAGGCAAACGCGCTAAGGTCTCTGCTATTTGTCTTTCTTGCCCATCAAGTGCCAGCAATTGCTGGGCAAGTGCATTTTTTTGTTGCTCCAACTGGCGCTGCCGATCTTGAATTTGCTGTAATTCTTGTTTAGATGTTTCCCATTGCAAACGCGCTCGCTCCAAGATCTGCCTTTTAGGTGCGATCTCTTGCTCAATTTGCTGTAGGCGCGCTTGATTCTGTCTGTGCACTTGACTTTGTTGTGCTAGCGCAGCTTTGAGTTGTCGATCTTGTTGGCGCAAGCTGTTTAG
>Ga0066639_10002781_pt1 | contig 15219 bp, 17 predicted proteins | sample CryGeyCG2114_010_2_FD_59504 | JGI IMG/M metagenome (GOLD analysis project Ga0066639, IMG submission 59504) | Groundwater microbial communities from aquifer - Crystal Geyser CG10_big_fil_rev_8/21/14_0.10 | ecosystem: Environmental > Aquatic > Deep subsurface > Groundwater | place: USA: Utah...
GTTATTGTTTGATAGAGTAGTATCAACTGTAGTTGTTCTTAAACTAGTAGAAGAAAATCCGGCTGTCATATTTACCTCAAGTGATTTAAAGGTGGCGGATATTAGTACTTAAGATCTTTAAAGACAACTTCTGATTTTGTGTGAGTCGGTGGCTATTATATATCACTCAGTTGAGTTACATATGCAATTTTTGAAACTTCTATTAGAAAAATGTAGAAAGTTTTAGTGAAAAAAATTATAAAAAATACTTTAGATACCTATGTAAGTAAATAAAATAAAAAAGGAAAGTTCAGTTATGTCAAAGCGTGATGAAGTCTACAATAATGAAAAATGTGAAAATATTACAACTTATGTCTCGAATGAAGAAAAGGCTAGAGATGTTGATGTGGCAGCTGAATATTATGATTTAGTAACTGATTTTTATGAAGTGGGTTGGGGAAAATGCTTTCACTATGCACCTCAGAAAAAAGGGGAGAGATATCAAGATGCTATTTTAAGGTATGAACTTGCTTTGGCAAATGCTCTTAATTTGAAACCTGGAATGAAAGCTTTAGATGCAGGTTGCGGAGTTGGTGGGCCTATGATTAATATTGCTAAAGCAACAGGCTGCGATATTACAGGTATTACAATTTGTAATTATCAAATTGGCAAGGCAAAAAAAAATGTAGAAAAAGCAGGAGTCTCTGACCAGTGCACTTTTGTTCACGGGGATTTTATGAAAACAGGCTTTGATGACAATACATTTGATGCTATTTTTGCTTTAGAGACTACTTGTCATGCCCCAAACAAGACTGATTGTTTTAAGGAAATGTATAGGATACTAAAGCCCGGTATGCTTTTTGGGGGCTATGAATGGTGTGTAAAACCTAGCTTTGATAAGAATAATCCTGATCATCACAGAGTTATAGAAGCTGTTGAGCATTCAACTCAAACTCAAAAAACAGCAACTTTTGAAGAGGTAAACCAGGCGATAAAAGATGCTGGATTTGAGCTTTTAGAGTCTAGAGATGTTTGCACCCCAGGACATTCATGGTGCAGTCCGCTTTATAAGGGATTTCGTCGAAAAAAATTGGTTAGAAAAATTACAGACTTTGCTCTTTCTGTAGCTGAAAGGTTTAAAAAAGTGCCAAAAGGTTCTTGTAAGGTTGCAGCTTATTTAGAAACTGGCGCTGCTGCATTTATTGAAGCAGAAAAGTTGGATATTTTTACCCCCAATTACTTTTTTTTAGCTAGAAAACCTGGTGAGAAAAAGTAAGGCTTTCTACATTTGAATTTTTTTAGATTAATTCTATGTTCATATAGCTTAAGAGCTCTTAGTTTTTTAAGAGCTCTTAAGTCACTATCATAAAGTCTTCTATTTTTTGAAAAAGTATTGAAATTCTTCATTAAAACTTTTATCAAATACAAGCAAAAAATTTAAGAGGTTTTAAATGGCAGTGGCAAGTGTCGGATTTTCAAGCCCAATGGCATCATCAACTAATCAAGCTAAAAAAGCACCAGCTTATGTAGTTACTGATTTAACAGACAAAGTAATTAAAGTTATGAGACAGTGCTTATTTAACGATAATAATAGATATACAGGCATATGGAATCCTCATAATTTAAAGAAGTTTTATCCATCTATGCCAGTAGAACATTATACAGGATACGCAAACCCAGACTTCTTTAAAAAAACACCAGAAAGTTATGAATTTGTTTTAAGAGACGGTAAACTTCCATCAGATGCAATTAATGATTTTTTTCAAAACTTAGCCGTTCTTGACTGTGGGAGTGTAATTCAATTGGTATATTTTAAAGCTGTATTAGAGTTTATTGGTTCAAAGAAATTTGATTTTTTATTTTTAAACCTGCCAGAGAAATTTAAAATTACAAAGCTTTTAAATGACCCAAAAGCGTCTATTGCTTCAATAACTAAGTTTATTCAAATAGATGAAAATCTTAAGGTTGGAATAGTAGGTGATAGACCAATTAGAGCTGGAAGCTCAGTTCATTTTGGAGGAGTTAGGAATTATCACTTGAAGCATCCAAGAGGTCTAAATTCAGGTGTCAATGTTATTTGTATAGGAAAAAATAAAGACGGTGATCAGTTGTACTTAGCTCTTGATTTTGAAAAAGAAATGACCGAAAAGGAAATTTATGACGCTCTTTTAAAAGACTACAATAAAGAAAGGACGTTTGAAGATATGGAGTGCATAAAAGCAGCAAATAATGTGATTTTTGATAGAAATAAAAACTCAAAGCTCAAGGATAATTACACACATTCAGGATCGATTGCAGATTTACTTGAATCTAAAACCCTAGTCGGATACATCCCATATACTTGTATAGAACTTGATTATGACTTTTTACTTGAGTTAAGAATGGCTGGCAGCACTGAAGAGATTGAGGCGCTATTAAATAAAAAAATCAGCAGTATTAAAGATAGTATATAAAGACCTCTAAGAGGTCTTTATTCAACCCAAGAATTTAAAAAGGCATCCCAAAGTTTTATTGTTATTTCATCATCTTGGATAACATCTGGGTCTTTCTCAGCTTGTTCCCTTGCCTCTAAATACCTTAGATAATGATCAGGGTTAATAAGTGAAATCAATGATAGAAGTGCTTTATTTTTCTTGCCTAATGCTTTTGATATATGGCGTGATTTTATAATGTCAGAGTCAATTAACTTATAGTTTTTCATTAAAAGAATGATTACTTTCTCCATTTTATCTAGATTATTAGACTTTAATAATTTTGAATAAATTTGGTTGAAAACTGAATTAACAGCTTTGCCCAATAGAAGATCATTACTAGCTTCATCTGTTAAATCGAATATCTCAAGAGTTTCCATCAGATCTCTTTTAATAGAGATATTGCCTGGAATTGAAATCCAATCTGATCCAGTAAAGCATTTAAGAACAGCATTTTTTACTTTGCTCAGTATATTAGTATTAGACAGCTTTATGAAATTATTCCAACTTGGATCAGCTTTATCAATTACATCTTGATTTAAAGCGACTTTTTCTTCATCTGGAATTCTGACATAAAAAGAATTATTAATAGACATATACATCCTTTATTATTTTCTAATACTATTTTCTAATAAAGGTGTTAATTTTGATTAAACTTATTGTTAATTAATAATTAATAAAAAAACCAGCTTTTAACAGCTGGTTTTATAAAATTGAATATATACTTTAAAAATTAACGGCTTCTTTCGTGATAAATTCTCCATTTTTCATTTTAAAAGGTTTAATTTTGATGTTAAATTCTTGTTTATTAGATATTTAGCTATTATTTTATTAAAAAATTTATAAACACATAAGGTATTAACTGTTAATTAGTTAATGTCTAAATAAATACTTTTTGTGCTAATTTAAGCATAATTTTAACCAGTTTCTAACTCATGGGCCAAGCTGAATCAGGGTAACTAAGCACAGGGTTACGAAAGAAGATATTTAGTCGATTTTGATAAATATATTTTGAAAAAAACTGAAATAATTATGAACTACTCTTTGGGTGGTCTTGAAAAGACCACCATTTTAGATGCCTCTTGAAGCTATTCTATCTCTGATTATCTGAGCTTGTCTTTCTATTATTATTCTTTGTTCAAAATTAGAAGTTTTCAATGACAAAAGAGAAAGTTTAATCAAATCTGAAAACTCTTCTCTATGAGAAAACACGTGGTTTGCGATAGTAAAAGCACCAAAAGTAAAGATAGAACCCGTTAGCAGTCCACCGGCTGCCAAAGCATTAAAAGCTAAAATTGATAAGGCAGTAGCTGCTACAACTGATACTAGAGGGTATCTCCTTGTAAAATCATTAATTGACTGGGTGGCTGTGTTTAAAAGATTTGCGTTGTTTAAATTGGGTATCGCAAAGCTCATGATTTACCTACTTTTATTTGGTTTTAAACAGAATTATATTATTTTAACATTAAACAAAAAAGTGTTTTTTTATAAAAAAACGTAATTATTATACACTTTACAGTTATTGTTAATTATAACCCTATTTAGTAAAATTATTATTTAATTCGAATTAAATTATAAAGAAACTTCATAAAATATTTAAAGGAATTTCTTTTTAAAAAAATTTCATTACAACAACTAAGGTTGTCAGATGGTATTCTATAAATTAAATTTGAAAAATTATTCCATCCAAAATTGAGACTGCTTCCAATTCGCATTATGTATTTGTATTCCATTTTAATTTGTTTATGAATTTTTCGACTATATTTGCCATAAGGATAAACAAAAGTTGAAATTTTTTTATTTAATTTTTTTTCTAACTCAAGTTTAGACTTCAAAATTTCAGTATTTAAATCTATAGGATCCTTTATCATGTTAAGATGATTATACGAGTGAGATGCGATTTGAAATAAGTTATTTTCAGAAATTTCTTTAAGCATGCTCCAACTACAGTATCCAGGTCTTTCAATATAAGAAACAGGAACAGCTAGGACCGCTTTAAGTTTATATTTTTTTAGCAAGGGATAGACATTTTCATAAAAATCGATTGTAGCATCATCAAATGTGATACAAACTTCTGTTTTGAAATAAGATAATTTATCCCCTGGTAGCACAGTTTTGTAATACTTCGATATATGTTGAAAATTGCTGTTCAACATTTCAAACGAGCTAGCATACCGACCTTCCCCTAGGCGATGGTATAAAAGAGTTAAGAGCATATTTGTTTGTGTTCCAGTTTGAGGTAAATTATTTTAAAGAATTCTTTTAGCATAATCTGTATGAAGTATCAAAGTTTTTTAATAAGTGATAGAAAATAAAGCTTTAAGTCTATTGCTTTTAGTAAAAAAGGTGATATGTTTCTGGAAGCTAATTTCAAAAAAGTTAAGAGCGTTTCTTATTATATTCTGATAGTTTCAAATATTTATAAAAAGCTGTGTTGGCATTGTACATAGAGATTATGAAACCTTCTTTTCCCATTAGAAAGCCTCTTTTTAGCAGATATGATTTAACAAATGCAAACAAACCATGAAATAGTGCTTTTGAAAAAGATGACTTCTTTTTCCCAGCATTCTGAGCTGCGAATAAATCAGAGTAGTTTTGCATTTTGCTCAAAAAGTCATGAGTTGTTCTATATGATGTGTGAATAATAAAGTTGTTTAATTTAACAACTTTTAGTTTTTTAGTAAGTATCGATTCATGTACCTTTGAATCGGTGAATCCAGTTGACTTTCTATTGTATAATCTTATATGTGATTCTGGATGCCAACCACAGCCTCTTATCCATTTTCCGTTGTAAAAATTCTTGAAGGGAAGGTTGTAAATTTTTGCCTTATCAAGTCTGGTTGAAAGAATTTCATCGACCAATTGATTTGATACAACTTCATCAGCATCAATTGCAAGTATCCAATCATTTCTAGCAAGCTTTGCTCCAGCATTTCTGATTTCACCAAAGCCATTCATTTTTCTTTTATGAATTGCTACATTTGGAAATTTGCCAGCAAGCGCAAGTGTTTTATCATTAGATCCAGTATCAATTAATACAATCTCATCAAACTTTGAGAGTGAATCAAGTGTATTTTCTATATACTCTTGATTATTCTTACATAACATAACTATTGAAATCATAAATACATATTACCAAAGCTCTGTTTATAAAAAAAGCAAGGCTGTATATTGACACTAACTTTAATATTGAGGCTAGTATGGCTGATAAAATGCGAGAAGGTCTGACTTTTGATGATGTTGCTTTAGTTCCCCAGTTTAACAATATTCCGTCTAGGACAGAGCCGGAATTAAACTCTTGGTTGACAAAGGACATGAAAATAAAAATACCAATACTTGCTGCTAACATGGATACTGTCATAACAGACGATTTGGCAGAGATTTTAATTGAAAATGGTTCTTGTCCAATTTTTCACCGATTTACTTCTTTTGATGATCAAAAAAAATGGGTTAAGAAGTTTCAAGACAAAACATTTATCTCAAGCGGTATCCAAAATCTTGAAAACATTCAAGAGCTATTAGATTTAGGGGCTGCAGGAGTTTGTATAGATGTAGCTCATGGCCACTCTGATAGAATGTTCAAATTTATTGAAAGTATTAAAAAGTCTCACCCTAAAACCAATGTCATCGCTGGTAATGTATGTACAGCTATGGCGTATCATGATCTAGTTAATGCTGGCGCTGATGCTGTAAAAGTTGGAATTGGCCCTGGAGCTGCCTGCACCACAAGAATTGTAACAGGATTTGGAGTTCCTCAATTTTCTGCAGTACAAGATTGTGCTGTAATTGCAGAGAAGTTGAGAGTCCCATTAATAGCAGATGGCGGGATCAGGACATCTAGAGATGTAGTTTTAGCACTAGCTGCTGGAGCCAGTTCTGTTATGGTCGGCAAATTATTTGCTCTTACAAATGAAAGTGCAGCACTAAAGAAAAGTGACAGCAAGAGCAAAACTGGGAAAATAGCCAAATATAGGGGACAGGCGAGTGAAGATTTTCAGTCAGAGTTTTACGGAGGCTTAAAGGAAAAAACGGTGGCTGAAGGAGTAGACTTTTGGGCTGAAGTATCTGGCTCTGCTCAGGATTTAATTGATCAGTTACTAGGTGGGATTAGAAGCGGAATGACATATGGAGGAGCCCGCAGCATAAAAGAACTTCAGAGGAAAGCTGAGTTTGTTAAAGTAACACAATCTTACATAAAAGAAAGTCACACTAGACCATCTTAGTTTTTTTAGCTGAAACTCTTTTCTTTTCATGCTAAATTAGTTATACCAAAAATAAATATAGCAAAGATATGGTTAAAGAGTTTTTATCTTCAGAAAAGAAAATTTACGATTCTGTACATGGCTTTATAGGTTATGACGAGGATGAAAGAGAGCTAATAAACTCGATACCTTTTCAAAGACTTCACTATATTCATCAATTGGGAATTGCATTTTTAGTATATCCAGGTGCCACTCATACCAGATTCGAGCATTCTTTAGGGGTGATGGAGCTGGCATCTCGAATATTTGACAAAATATGCAAAAATGTTAGACCCGACGTTTTTCACCTAGTTCCTAGGAAAGGATCAACGGATTACTTTTATTGGAGAAAGGTACTAAGGATGGCAGCTTTGTGCCACGACCTAGGTCACCTTCCTTTTTCTCATGTAGCAGAAAAGGACATACTTAAAGGTGGTCATGAGACCTGGACTGCAAAAATTATTGAAAGCATGTATTTAGCGCCCATTTGGCAAAAAGTAAAGGAAAAGCCTCTCTTTTCACTTCCTGGTAGAGATTTTGTTCAAGATGTGATCAAAATTTCATTAGGTGAGAAAAAATGGTCGGAGAGTTACAAGGCTGAATTTTCTTCATGGGAGAAAATGGTATCTGGAATTATTACAGGTGATTTTTTTGGGGCAGATAGGATTGACTATTTGTTGAGAGATGCTAAAAGTACTGGTGTTGCTTACGGGTTATTTGATTACCATCAATTAATTGAAATGCTAAGAATTTTACCTTCTATAAAAAGTAAAAAAACAGAGCTAGAACTTGGAATTGATATCAATGGGCTAGAGTCATGTGAAGCTTTGCTTTTGGCTAGGCATTTCATGCATAGAAGAGTCTATCAGTATTCTTCTGTTCAAGCTTATAACTTTCATCTTAGAAGATTTATGAAGAGAAACTACAATCCTAAAACGTTTGAAAATATTGAAGAATTTTTAAGTCTTAGTGATGTAGAAGTAATAGCTGATATGAAAAAGGCAGCTCACAATAAAAGACATGCTGCGCATGACGACGCTAGAAGAATAATTTTTAGAAAAGAAAGATTTAAAGCAATTTTAATCTCTTCAAGCGTTACTGACGATATTCTTCAAAAAATAAAAGACAAAAATAAAATATCAACAGAAAAGGTATTTTGGGAAATTCAAAAACCTACTTATTCGAAGCAAGCTTTAGAATTTCCGGTTGCAAAAGAACATTTAAACTTGCAAAAAGCAACCGATTTATCTGAATTATTATTTAGAATTCCAGCAAAGCAAAACATCTGGCTTTATATAGCACCTGAACTTGAATCATTAATCTTATCTGAAATAGATGAGTTAAATATTCGAAACTAATCTATTTTATAAAATAACCCCCAACCAGATAACACTTTATCACATAATTCTAGCAACCAAGGTGAATCATATGTTGAGTTTGATGTTTGGGCTTTCTCTATTATTTTTAATGGGTCTTGCTTGTATTTTTCCCAATAAAACTCAAAATTACTGTCTCTTGGTTCAGCCCAAGATAAGTACTTATCTACTAATTCCCAGCTACGATTTCTAGTGTATTCGCGAACCACGCCTCTAAATTCAGATACAACCCTAGCTGATTCTTTATTTAAACCACCTTCTTTCTTTTCCATTATTTTGGCTAAATCTGGAATGCAATTTTTCAGATCTGAGTATAGACCATATCTAGCTTCAACAAGTGTTAAATCTCTTTCACTACCAAACCATTTATTTAAATTTTCAATATTCCAGTTATTGATCCCAGTAATCTCTTGCTCTTCTAAAATTACTTCTAAAGCTGGACATTGGTTTTGACGTAAAATAGAATCGACACTTACATAATTAGCATGCGAATTTTTAAAATTATATGCTAATATGCCAGATGCAACTACTGCAACAATAGATGCAACTGCAGCAGCTCTAATTAGAACCTTCCTTGAGTCAAAATTTTTATTTAACCGCTCTGTAGGTTCATTTTTTTTAGGTTTAATAATTTTTTTTGAAATAGATTCAATTATACTATGCAAACGATTTGCAGCTGCAGATTTAATTTTAAAAAAATTACTTGAAGGCTCAGATGGCTTTGGAGCGGACAAGCTACTGACCCCTAATAAATTAAACGAAAGTCTCATATAATACTTACTCTGTTTGTTATTAATAAATAATCAATTAATTTTAAAGAAAATATAATTAAAAAAATACTTAAAAATTTTTTAAGGCCTGGGAAAATCCATAGATTGATTTTTTGATTAAAAAGGCTCACAATATGTAGCTTATAAAACTCTAACAGTAATGCTTAATCGATTAGATATTATTAAAAGCGAGCTGAGATCCTTTTCGCCAAAGGAAAAAATTTTTGTATTTTTATCGATGCTCTCAGTTTTTTTAATTGCAGGGGAATATAGTATAACAAGACCTGCAAGTAACAGTATTTTCATCTCTGTTTTTTCTACTAAGTATTTCCCCTATGTATGGTTGTTTACAGTTCCAATAAATTTGTTTATCATTTCACTATACAATAGGTTCTTACCTCGCCTGGGGTGCAAAAAAGTTTTTTTCACAGCTGTTGCAACTGTAATTTTAGTAAATAGCACGACAGCTTTATTTCATTCTCATTGTCCTCAAATTATTTTTTTTCAATTCATTTTCAAAGATATTTATATTTTATTGATGTTCAAACAGCTCTGGTCTTTGATTCACTGTACTATCCCTAAGGAAAAGGCAAAGTATCTTTATGGAGCAATATTTGGAATGGGGGGGATAGGATCTATCATAGGTAGTTTTTTACCTAGTTTTTTTGCAGTGCATATCGGATCGACTAATCTTTTTTATGCTACGATCCCAATTTATCTATTAATTTTTGTGCTGTACTTATTAGCCTATAACAAGTCTTGCTATGGAGCTCAAGAGCTTGATTTACCCTTAGACAAAAAAGCATTTAAGAGTATTTTTCAGTCAAAATACCTGAAGGGTATTTTATTTTTGGTTGTATTCATGCAAATTTCAATAGCATTAACAGACTTTCAGTTTAATTCATTTATAGAGAGAAAAATACAAGATCAAGATCTTAGAACAGAGTTTTGTGGAAAGGTGGTAGGTCTAATTAATATTTTGACCTTTACATTTCAATTCATTGGTGGATTTATGCTTACGCGGTTTTTAGGAGTCAGAAGAAGCCACCTCCTGATACCTTTTATATTGCTTGGAAACTCTTTATTTTCTTTAATATCTCCATCCTTTTCAGTTATTTCATATTCTTTAGTTTCGATTAAAACTGTGGACTATTCCTTATTTGGTATAATGAGAGAACTATTGTACACACCTTTAAACGCCTCAGAAAAGTTTCAAGCAAAAGCTGTAATTGATGTATTTGCCTACAGAACTTCGAAAGCGATTGCATCTTTTATTGTTATAGCTCTGCAAGCTTTTACAATTACTTATCTAGTCTCATATGTAAGCTTAATCCTAGTATTTTTATGTATACTGTGGATTGTTACTGTCTCAAGGCTATTTCAACTTGAAAAGGCAGCTTCTTTAGACTAAATGTTTTTCAAGCGTAATGTAATCAGGTTCGTTGGTAACTTCTTCAACTAGCTCTGAATATGTAATTTCATTGTCTTCATTAATTAAAAAAATAGCTCTAGCTGTAAGGCCTTTCAAAGGTCCATCTTCCATCAAAATTCCATAATCTCTAGCAAACTGATCTGAGCGCATTATTGAAAGCATAATAATGTTTTTTAAGCTTTCTGATTTGCAGAATCTGCTCTGAGCAAATGGAAGATCTTTACTAATTAAAATTATTTTAAGCTCAGGATTTTTTTTTGCTATTTCTTCTAAATGTTTAGCTGTTTTAGAACATACAGATGTATCGAAGCTTGGGTTTACAGATAACAGCTTTTTTCCAGGAAAATCTTTTAGTGACTTATCATTTAGATCTTTATCAGTTAAAACGAAATCTGGTGCTTTTCCATTTTTTAAAAATGCTTTGTTTGTATTTACCTGCTTGCCTTTAAAATATATAATTGACATATTAAGCCTATGTTAAATTTTTTTAAAGAAGTGTAGCTTATGACAATCCCATATGTAAATAATTTTTCGTATGTAGAAGATTTTTCAGCTTTTCCTAATCAAGTTAGGAAGCATCGATCAAATAGTAGACGCAATAGAAAAGAGTATGAATCTGCAGCTCAAAAATGTGCTCAAGCTGGGGGAAACATATTTGAATCTATCAAACTAGCAACTTATGCACCTCAAGAATCAAAAAAGACATTTAGGTCAGAAAGAAGAAGGCGGCATTCACATTCTAGAACTCACAGACCAAAAGTTCCTCCACCTCCACCGACTTATCCCTATCCTATAAATTTGATTGAACTATTAAAAAGTTTAAATTTACATGAATCTAATTTGTTTATGAATTGCCAGCACCTTGCTAACTCAAAAGTCGTTAGCAAAAGACCTGGTTGCAGTATTTTGGATCAGATTAACCGAATGCCTGATTCATTAAACTGGAGGGTCCTTGAGACTTTTTCATTAGATAAATTTTTAGATTTTTTGGGACTCCAAATACTTCCTCCGGATCAGTCTGTTGATGTTTATTATTCAAAAATTGGACAAACTCGAAGAAGAAATAGAAGTTTTACTCACGACCAAGAAAAGACAAGTGGCTTTCCTTATGCAGCAAATATCGGTGCGAGGGGTAATGTCCCTAAGTTACCCGTTGATCGTCGAATTAAAGTAACTAGATCAAGCAAAAAAGGAGGTTCTGAGCAGCCCTTTTTTATAGGAAACGAGGAATCACAACGAGCTCCAGCATTTCCTAGGGACTACCATGAGGTGCAATCTTCTTCATTAGTTTCACCTTCTGACCGAATTCAAGCTCCACGTTCTTACAAATTAGCAAAGGCTATGCATTCAGGGGAATATTCAAAACCGTCAAAAGTTATGAGAGATCATTTATCTGGAAGGCGCAGTTATCTAACAGGTCAGTATGATGATTTAGGCTTAGAAAGAGGTGGGCTAACTCCACCACCTCTTCCATTATTACCGTCACCTGTAATTATACCGCAGCCGACGCCAGATCTTCCTAAACAGAAGTTAGACTTATATTCTAATCCAAAAGCGAGTAAAGTTAGTAAAATAGCTGATGATTTACTTGATATTCCTGAATTTAGCGATAAAGAAATACCACCAGCTCCATCTTGTCTTCCACCACCACCACCATCAATTCATCTAATAGATGAATCAATTGATTTATCCTAGTGACGCACAAGGTTAATTGCTATAAATGCTGGCAGCAAACTGCCAGCATTATTTAATTGCAAATCCACAGTAGCCGGTTTTTGTTCCTTTAGTGAAGACAAAAGGAAAATCATCGTTCAGTTTTTTGCTAAAGATCATTTTTAGAGCTTTATAGGAAGTTATTTTAGGCTGGAATCCTTTTAGATCTTTAATGGTAAGTCCCGCACTGTAGCACATCTTTTTTAGTTGCTTCGGTTTTATGAAAAGATCATATACATGCATATTTTTAGGAGCATTTGGGATAAACCACTCAACACATTTAATAACTAGAAAATAGCTCAGTAGATTCTTGTTGAATGTATGAAAGAAAAATAATCCGCCATGTTTTAAAACCCTCGAAGCTTCTTTTATTAATAAAGATGGATTTTCAACATGTTCTAAGATGTCCATAGCACAAACTACATCAAAAGACCTATCCTCAAAAGGAAGATTATACGCACTTGCTTTGAGGTATGTGATTGTTTTGGTTGTGTCATGTTTACTTGCTATATTTAATGAACTCTCAGATAAGTCAATTCCTGTTATTTCATGGCTTTCTTTGGCAAGTGAGTTAGTTAACATGCCAGCTCCACAGCCAACATCTAGTATTTTACAACTTTGTGGAAAATGACTTTTTATTTTCTTTTTAATCCAGGGATTTCTTAGTTTGTTCTCAGCTCTTAGAAGCACAATGGGATGGTTATTTGAAATATACCAGTCTTCATAAAGATCATCATAAAAGCTATTGTTGATTAGTTTTTTATTGCTATCTTTTCTTTCCATATAAAATTCCAATAGATTACTTGATATAAGAAAAACAAAGTCATTAATGATGCTTGAACTACCAAGAAGCTTCTTAAAAAGCTTGGATAGGTAATTAGATTATTAATCCAACTATATGTTTTATAGTCAGAGATGCCAACCCATATAATCCCAGCCATAGCTAATGTTATAGGGTGCACTGTGAATAGTAATGCATGCAGCCAGTTTTCTGAGGCTGGACAAAAGTGTTTGTGAACAAACTCATCCTTTGTAACAAAGATACAAGAAAAGGCTGCAATAACTATATATAGTTTAAGGGTAAATGTGGATATTGGCACCAATATGACCATATACATACAGAACAGAACTGTTAATGTATCAAGGGGATGTCCAATTCTCTCCCATTGGGGAAGCCCTCTTTTATGATGAAAATAAATCTCATCAACGCCAATGATAATTGCTTGTAAAAAGAAGGGGATTAGGGCAAGTATGTACATTAGCGGCTTTCCTTTTTTAATAAGCAGCCAGAAATGCTAAGTCCTGGCCCAAATGCAAGACTTAATACCAAAGTATCATTTGGGACTTTTTTATTTTCTAAAATCCTTTTCCATATGTGAGGCAGTGTAGCAGATGACATATTTCCATGGGATTTTAAAATTTTCCGGCTAGTCTCGACTTGTGATTCCTTAAGATCAAGCATGTCTTTTATATTTTGGATAATTTTAGGGCCTCCTGGATGAATCGCAAATATGGCCTCTTTGAGAGCTGTTTCAAGTGATATGTCGGTGCTTTTTAACATATTTGTTATAAACTGCTTTAAATTTCTGGCAATTAAAACAGGGATTTCTTTAGCTAAGTGAATTCTAAAACCATATTCCGAAATATCCCAAAGCATAGCATCTTCTGTATTATCGATTGTTTCTTGGTGCAAAGCTAGAATCTTCATGCCAGGGTTTTCACTAAGCGAGTATTTAATAAAACCATCAGCAAAAAGGCTTTGAGCTACTACTTGGGGATAATCATGGAGATTTGGATTGGTATGTAAACTACAAACCTCGGTATGGACAATATCAGTATGACTTTTCTTATCACTGTTATAAAAAGCATTTGCAATTTTGATAGCGGGGATGGATCCATAACATCCCATATGGTAGGCGTGAGTTACTTGTGTCTTTGATCCCCATTTTTTATGACTTACAAGTTTTTGAGCGGAAGAAGGTGATGCATATCCAGTGCATGTAACATGGATTATATTCGAGGGAATACTTTTGGTATCACTATATAATTTTCTAAAAACCTCATCAGAAATAGATGAAAATGCTTTAGTTCTAGTTTCTAAGCCAAGTCCATTGGGATTTTCAACGAGGTTGTATATCTCCATTTTTTCCCAATCAGTATGGAGATAGTCTTCAATAGAAGATCCTCTAAATTCAATGTGCTCATCTTTACAGGCGACTTTTTCAAAACGCTTTTTTATATTATTTTCAATTTCATATTCTTGATTATTTCCTTTTGTTTTTTCAGATTGAATATGAGCGTTAATCAGCCAATTTAAGGTTTTGCTTTGGGGAATTTTAAACTTTGGTTGAACTATTTGAAAATCAGACAGAGAAAAAAACATAATAAATTTCCTTTGAATCACTTTAATAGGTTGGTTTTATTTAATCTTCAATTAAAATATTCAAATACAAAAAAAATTTTCGTGTATTAAGAAGTAAAGGAATATAAATATGTTTCGAAAGTTATTTTGGTTGATCCTAGTCATTGCCTTTTACTTTTGGATTACCGACTCTAAAGAAAATGTCGAAAAATTTAAATTCGTATATCAATATCTTGTTGGAAAGCTTAACAAAATTGAACTTGAATTTGATTTTAATACAAATGCAAAAAAAAGAAAGTGGTAAATCAATCAGAAAGCTTTCTTGCAAGTTTTTCAAGTTCTTTATCATTTGCTCTGGTATAGTCATGTGAAGAGACATATCCTTCATATTCGTCAAAATACTTGTCAACATGAGCTACAACAGGCTCCCATTTAGAAATTTTTTGGGTTCCGTGCATAGGAAAAAGCTTTGCGTGGACGTGATTGACTCCACAGCCTTCCAGTATTAAAGCTGTTCTGCCAACATCATCCAATTTAGAATCAATCTGCTTTCCAACTTTTTTAGAAGCTAAAATCAACTTTGATAAAATATCATCTGGTAAGTCGAATGCATATGAAGAATAGTGTTTTTTTGTGGTTACAATTGTAAATCCTTCTGTATTGGGAAAAATACTCAAGAAAGCTATGAACTCTTCATCCTCCCAAATTTTGTGACATGGTTTATTCCCTTTTATAATATTGCAAAACACACAATCATCTTCCATATAACAAACCTTCATATAAAATAACTTACATAATTGAAGATAAGAGATTTCATAGAATTTGAAAAGAAAAAGAGCGGTAATTTCTTACCGCTCAGGAATAAATGGGAGGGT
>Ga0066639_10002782_pt1 | contig 15216 bp, 16 predicted proteins | sample CryGeyCG2114_010_2_FD_59504 | JGI IMG/M metagenome (GOLD analysis project Ga0066639, IMG submission 59504) | Groundwater microbial communities from aquifer - Crystal Geyser CG10_big_fil_rev_8/21/14_0.10 | ecosystem: Environmental > Aquatic > Deep subsurface > Groundwater | place: USA: Utah...
ATTGCGTCTTTTTCCAGACCCACCAGGAATAGCCGACTGTTCCAGCAAGGAGCAGAACTATTGTTGTGATAAAGAGCGGCAATGCGAATACTCCAGGAAGGAATGGAATGATGATACATACGGCGCCGGCCGCCATAAAAATTTTGCCGCCGATTCGGTGGGTTTCGGTCCATACCGCTTCCGAAGAAATGGTCCACGGCGTGCGTATGCCCACAAACCAGTTGCGTTTTATATGTGGCATAAAATTGCCGAGCGCAATAAAGAGGAGCCCAATAAGTCCCGGAACCAGGATGCCGATGGGAACATTGTATCCGAGGCCGCTTGCGGCGGTAAGGCCGTAGATTGCGACCATAAGCCCGACAATCAAGAGCCTGATGGCGTTATAGACGCTCGAGAATTCATGGTACCTGTCCCGTTTGGGATCAATAAGCGGGAGAAAGGTAATCAACAGATAGATGCCCCAGGAAAATGCCGGGAAAAAGAACGCGGCAAAGACGCGGCCCGAGTAGCCATCCGGTTCGCCGGAAAAATTCCAGTGCGTTGCCACGGTTTCCGGAAACTGGCTATACAGCCAGAACGAGGCAGCGGTTGCACCAAGGAGCATAAGGAGGGTCATCGCCTCCATTGTCGCATTGATTTTGTAGGGCAGCTTCATATGGTTATAATTCGCGCTTATTGCGCTATTACTTGTCAGTATAGCACAAAACGGATTTTGTCAATACTGTTTTGTGAACATGCCGCAAAACATGGTACACTGGGAGCGTTATGAATATTACCTTCCACGGAGCAGCGCAAAACGTGACCGGATCCAAGCACCTCATAGAAACCGAGGATGGTTTTAAGCTGTTGTTGGATTGCGGGTTCCACCAGGGCCACCGAAAGGAGGCGGAACGCTTAAACCGCAATTTCCCCATGGATGCCAAGTCCATTGGCGCGGTTATTCTTTCGCACGCGCATTTGGACCACTGCGGGCTTTTGCCGCTCCTTATTAAGCAGGGTTTTAGCGGCCCGATATACGCGACACCCGCGACCATAGACGTGTGCGGAGCAATGCTTGAGGATTCAACCCATATCCAGGAGTCTGATGCGGAGTATTTGAACCGCCATTTGGAAAAGGGTCAGCCGCCGGCCGCGCCTCTGTATAATTGGGACGACTGCACTGCAACGCTAGCACAGTTTAAGCCGGCGCAGTACAGCCACCTAGGAGGGGACTGGACCGCGCTTTCCGAATCAATCAGATTTAAAATGTATGATGCGGGCCACATTCTGGGGTCTGCGATTGTGGTGATAGAAATCAAGGAGTCCGGCCGCACTAAGACGCTCGCCTTTACAGGGGATTTAGGCAGAAAGAACGCGCCCATTTTGCGCGACCCCGACGCGATCGGAGAACGCGTGGATATACTGTTATCCGAAGCAACATATGGAGACCGTTTGCACGAGCCCGCGGCCCAAACCGAGAAAATCATACGCCAGTTGATTGAGCGCGCCATCAAACACAAATCAAAAATCATTGTGCCCGCGTTCGCGCTCGGCCGCACCCAGGAATTTATTTATCTTTTGCATACGCTGTTCCATATTGAGGGATTCCCAAAAATTCCCGTGTATTTGGACAGCCCGCTCGCAACCCGCGTCACCGAGATATTTAAGAAGCATCGCAACACATTTGACCAGCAGACATGGAAAGATTTTGGCAGAGCCGGCGATTGGCCGTTCGTGTTTGAGAATTTGACCTATACCGTGACCACGGAAGAATCAAAGCGCCTCAACGAGCAGGAAGGGCCGCTTATGGTGATATCGGCATCGGGCATGATGGAGGCCGGCCGCGTGCTCCATCACCTCAAAAACGGCATTGGCAATCCGAACAATACCATTCTCATCACCGGGTATCAGGCCGAGAACACGCTCGGGCGCCGCATCCAGGACGGTATTTCGCGCGTGCGTATTTTCAACCGCATGTACAATGTAAAAGCGCGCGTGGAAACCGCGCATGCATTGTCCGCGCACGCGGACCAGGCCGAACTCCTGGAATATATCACGTCCGTGCAGGGCCTCTCAAAACTTTTTTTGGTGCACGGAGAGCGAGAATCCATGCAGGCGTTTACCCTGCTGGTCGCGGGCAAGCTGCCGTCGGTTGAAATTGTGCGCCCAAAGCGGGGCGAGTCTGTTGAAGTATAGCCCGTGTTGTAGTATAGCCATATTCCTATGATCATCACGCACCGAGGGTACGCAAAAGAGCATCCCGAAAACACCATTGCCGCGTTTGACGCGGCCTTTGCCGCGGGCACCGACGCTATTGAAACCGATGTCCGAGTTTCCGGAGATGGCAAGATAGTAGTATCTCATGATCCGGCTAAAAATTCAAAAGGCTTAATTTCCCTGGACGAGCTCTTTGGCTATATAGCACGGAAAAAAGATGCGTTCTTTTTTTTGGAAATGAAAGATTCTTCACACCAGCTTTTTGATGCGGTGGTTGCGGGCATTGGCGCGCTCAACGCGTGGGAGCGCGTGCACCTTATCGGATTCGTGAATAATTTAGCCACAGCCATTACGGCGCAAAAAGATTTTCCCCGGCTGCGCGTTGACCAAATCCTCATGCTTCCTTTGTGGTCATACGTCAAGTTGCCGCGTAAAAGCCATGCGGTATATATCGGCTGGCTGGATGGCGTGGCAGGCAGCGAGTTTTTATTTAAGCGCATGGTTTCCCCGCGTCGCCTTGCAAAACTCAAAGAGTGGTTTGAGCGCCGCGGGTTCAAAGTGTGCGGCGGCGTGCTGAATCGAGAAGACGGCATCCGCTACTTCCAAAACGCGGGCATCAATGATATAGTTACGGACGAAACAGTAATTGCAGTACAATGCCGCAAGCTTCCGCAACAATTCTAGGGGCCGGAGCCATGGGCACGGCGCTCGCAACTGTGCTTGCCGAAAACAAGTACAAGGTTATGCTTTGGGACGTTGAGCGCGAGGTCACCGACGGCATTATGAGGTTCCATAAAAACCCCAGATCTTTAAATGAGATTGTGCTTGAAAGTTCAATCAAAGCGGACCACGACATAGCGCGCGCGGTGGGAAACCGCGACCTGGTGGTTATTGCGGTGGCGAGCAGCGCCGTGCGAGACGTGGCTGCCGCGGCCGCGGGCGTACTCGCCCGCAACAGTATTGTCGTGTGCGTTTCCCAAGGACTGGAGCCTAAGAGTTTTAAGACCATGCCTGAGGTGATCTTGGAAGAGTTGGGCGCGCGTTTCCGATACCAGATCATGCTTTTGTCTGGCCCTACATTTGCGCGCGAGATCGCGGCAAAGCGCCCGACGGCCGCAACGCTCGCTTCAGAGCGAAGCAATGAGTATTCAAAGCGCGCTCTTGAAGCTTTTTCCAATAGTTGGTTTGTGATTTCAGAGACGCGTGATATTGCTGGAGTCGCGCTTTCCGGAGTCGCTAAAAACGCGCTCGCTGTTGCATCCGGCATTATGGAGGGCATGGGGTACGGGTACAACACATACGCATGGATTCTCACAGAAGGATTCCGCGAGCTCTCGCGGCTCATCTGGAAGCTCGGCGGCAGCGAGCAGACAGTGTACGGCCTGGCGGGCCTCGGGGATGCCTTAGGCACGTGTCTGTCCCCGGAAAGCCGCAACCGGAGCTTTGGCGAGCTCATCGGAAAAGGCAAAACCGTAACTGCAGCCCTGCAGAAGGTTGGGGAAACGGTGGAAGGCATGGCTGCCATTGAGAGCCTGCACCAGATTGCGGCAAAGGAGCGGCTCAAACTGCCCATACTTGCGGCATTGAATGATATTGTGATTGAGCGCAAAAAAGCGGACAAAGTGTTCAAAGAGCTCGTGCAGAATTTATAATGAAAGCAATTTTACAGCGCGTTACTTCGTCGTGCGTGTCCATCAACCAATCCGTTACCGCGGAAATCGGGCACGGCATCAACATCTTACTGGGAGTGGGCCAGGAAGATGACGAATCAATCATTCCTAAGTTTGCGGAGAAAATTGTCAACCTCCGCATTTTTGCGGATGATGAGGGCAAGATGAATAGGTCACTGCTGGATGTCCGCGGCGAGGTGCTGTTGATTTCTCAATTTACGCTCTATGGAGATTGCAAAAAGGGCCGCCGCCCGAGCTTTATTAAAGCCGCGGAGCCATCCAAAGGCAAGGCGCTGTACCAAAAATTGATTGACGCAATCGCGGCATATGGCATCATTGTCAAAACCGGAGAGTTCGGCGGATACATGGATGTTGCGATTCGCAACGACGGGCCAACCACCATCATTTTGGACAGCGATGAGTTATAGTGGTACAATTGATGGGTAGTCGGAGCCGCATGTGCTCATGAGCAAACTATGGAACGAATCCATTTCATAAAAGAAGCAAAGCATTCAACGCACGCATTGGCGTGGCAGCTGGTGGTGCAGGGCGGCGTCATGATTTTTTTGGGCCTCACCATCGTGCTGTACCCACAGCTCCTTATCCTGTTTTTCGCGTTCGCGTTCATCCTCATGGGTTTAGGCTCCATTGCGGCGGCCTACAAAATCCGCAAATTCGCCAAAAAGTTTGATTCTTTTTTTGATGTATTCGGCTAGCCTTCTCGGCTGGCGAGGTGGCTTGATTCGCCGATTCAGTATGGTATACTGATATCCATTTGATATCATTTTTTGGTATGATCCAAGTCCAAAATCTAACCAAAACCTACGGGGCAACTCGCGCCTTGGATAATGTGAATTTTGAGGTGCGGGACGGGGAAGTTCTCGGCTTTTTGGGTCCGAACGGGGCAGGAAAATCAACCACCTTAAAGATCGTCACCGGCTTTATCGCGCCCACCGGAGGCACGGTCATGGTGGATGGCCTTGATGTGCTGGATGATTCGTTCGAAATCCGCAAGCGCATCGGGTATTTGCCCGAAACAAACCCATTATACACGGACATGCGCGTGCACGAGTATCTGGAGTTCGTGGCAGCCGCCCGCAGGATTCCCAAAACCGCGCGAGGTACCGCCATCCGGCGCATGGTTGACGTGTGCGGCTTGGGGAGCGTGTACTCAAAATCCATTGACGCGCTTTCCAAGGGGTACCGCCAGCGCACGGGACTGGCGCAGGCCATGATGCACAACCCGGACATACTCATCCTGGACGAGCCCACGAGCGGGCTTGACCCGAACCAGATCGTTGAGATCCGCGACCTCATTAAGCAGATCGGAAAAGAGAAGACTGTCATCCTTTCAACCCATATCCTGCCGGAGGTCACGGCAACGTGCTCGCGCGTGGTCATTATCAACAACGGGAAAATCGTTGCCCAGGGCACGGCGGATGAGCTCACGGCCGGTGCGGACCGCGAGGTCATTTACATCAAGTTCAAGGGCGACCGCGGCCTGGTGCGGCAGATGCTCTCCGAGTATCGCACTGTGGGCGAGATTCGCGAGTACGCGGGCGAGGGCAAGGACATCTATGCGTTCGGGGTTGAAATTACGGAAGGGGACGGACGGGAACTCATCTTTAAGTCAGCCATCTCCAACAAGTGGACCTTGTTGGAGATGTACCGCAAGCACCAGAACTTGGAGGACGTGTTCAGGAGGTTGACGGTATGAAACTAACAATCATAACATCAAGCATCTCAAACATCACCCCCATTTTCAGGCGGGAATTTTCAAGTTGCCTGAATAGCCCGATTGCGTACCTGTTTGCGGCCGTGTTTTTGGTGGCCACGAACTGGCTTTTTTTCCAGAGCTTTTTCCTTACGGACCAGGCAGTCATGCGGCAGTGGTTCGGGCTCCTGCCTTTAGTGTTCCTCCTGCTCGTGCCAGCCATTACCATGCGCAGCTGGGCCGAGGAGAAAAAGAGCAACACCGTGGAGTTTGTACTCACCTTGCCCATCCGTGACTTTGAGGTGGTGCTCGCAAAATTTTTATCCAGCCTTGCGTTTCTCGCGTTGGTGCTCGCCTTTTCCGTCACCCTTCCCGCAACCATCGGACACCTCGGGGACATTGACGCCGGGGTGGTCATCACCGGGTACCTGGGCGCGCTGCTCCTCGGTAGTACGTACATCTCGCTCGGGCTTTTGGCGTCATCATTCACGCGCAATCAGATTGTGGCGTTTTTGGTGAGCCTGTCTGTGATGTTCGGGCTCTTCATCATGGGTTCAAACCAGGTGCTCGGGTTCGTGTCCGGCCCCACGGCCGCGGTGTTGCAGTTCCTCTCCACGGCCTCCCACTTTGACACGCTTTCGCGCGGCATTGTGGACACGCGGGACGTCATTTACTATCTTTCGTTCACGGCGCTCGCTGTGTACCTTACTGTTCAGGTCATTGGCTCGCGCAACTGGCGGTAACCCTATGGCACTCTTCAGCTCCAAAAAACAAGTGAACCGCGCGCGCGCCCTGCTTGGCATTGGTTTGGTTGCGGCAATGACGCTGGTGCTGAACCTGGTGTCGCTCAAAATTTTTGCGCGATGGGACGCGACCGAGAACAACAACTACAGCATCTCGGCCGCAACCAAAGGTATCCTGCGCGGCATGGATGACGCGGTGAATATCAAAGCCTACTTTACGGCCGACCTGCCCGGGTACTTACTGGTGCGCAACCAAGACGTACGCGGCATTTTGTCCGAATTTGAAAACGCGAGCGCCGGCAACGTCACGGTTGTATATCTTGACCCGGGCTCAAGCGACGAGCTCGCGCAGGAGGCGAACAGCATCGGCATTCCCACTCTGCAGTTCAACGTGGTGCAGAAGGATGCGTTCCAGGTGACAAGCGGATACTTGGGGATTGCGGTGTTTTATAGGGACAACCAGGAGATCATCCCCATTGTGCAGGACGCATCCACCCTGGAGTATGATCTGGCCGTGGTAATTGCGCGCATGGCGCGGGAGGAATTGCCCGTGGTGGGCATTGTCGCGGACAAGGGAGTCCGCGCTGCCTCTGACATGTCGTATGTGCGCGAGATGCTCAATCGGCAGTATGCAGTTGAGGATATTTTTATCGGGAGCGGTATGCTGATTCCGGATCGCGTCGCGACGCTGGTGGTTCCGGGGCCCGCGGACCTCAACCGCAGGGACCTCTACGTGCTTGACCAGTTCTTGATGCGGGGCGGCGATATGCTGATTCTTGGCGAAGGCACGGACGTGGACTTTAGTACTCTCACCGCCCAAAAGCGCGAGGGCATGCTGGAAGAATTTTTGGCGCACCACGGCATTCGCCTCAACAAGAATCTAGTGCTGGACGTTTCGCACGAGCTCGCGCCGTTCCGCACGGACCAGACCCAGTTCTACGCGCCATACCCCCTGTGGGTCAATATCCAGAAGCCCGGGTTTAACCCGGATTCAGGCATTGTGAACCAGCTGGAGTCCTTGGTGCTTACGTGGGCGTCAAGTATTGACGTCATTGAGGAAAAACTTGGCGAGCGGACGGTTTACACTGATCTGGTGCGCACCACCGCAGGCGCCTGGGCCCAGGACAGCGATTGGCAGCTGAACCCGCGCCTGATACCGGCTCCCGCGCCCGATGGCCGGCAGTCATTTGTTATGGGCGCCATGCTCTCCGGGTATTTCAAGAGCATGTTTGCGCAGGATGATATTCCGGGCCGGATTATGGTTGATGGCGGTGCGGAGCGCGAAGTTCCTCCGAGCGAGAGCGAGCGAGGAGCGTTCAAAGCCGAGACTGTGGAAGGCCGGCTCATAGTCATGGGGGATGCGGATTTTCCGCTTGATATCAACATCAATCAGTGGGAGGCGAACGCGCTGTTTTTCGCAAATCTAGTGGACGCGCTCACGAGCGATTCAAGCCTTATTGATATCCGTTCCAAAGGCGTCACAGATCGGCCGCTTAAACAGCTTTCGGATCAGTACCGATCCCGGCTCAAATGGTTCAATATCGCGGGCATGCCGATTCTGTTCGCGTGCTACGGATTCATCCGCGCGGCCCGCAGGCGCAGATTAAAAAAGGCGTCAGGTACCTTTTTTAAATAAAGAAGCCCGCGCGGCACGTCCATCAATTGACGGCTAAAAAGGCGGATGATATCATCAATCCATGGCAAAATACATCCTTATCACCATTGTAATGACCGGGGCAATGCTCGGTCTTGCGTATAAGCAGGCGCCGCATGAGCCAGAGGTTGCACGGCCGGTAGAGGACGCGGAAGAGATTGTTTCCGATATTCCGCAAACCGAAGAAGGCGAGCCTGTTGTCAGCGAATTCGGGAACATACGAGTCACCCGGCCCCAGCTGGACGCACAAGTCGCGAGCCCGTTGCTCGTTAAAGGCTCGGCTAAGGCTTCTGCGAGTGTACTCCATCTGCGCCTTAAGGGCGCGGATGGAACTGTCATCGTCGAGAAGCAGGCAACGGTGGCTACGGCAGGGGAAGACGCGTTTGGTTCGTTCGGCGAGCTTCTGTTGTTTGAAAACGCTCCGGCCGGCGCCGGTTCCTTGGAAGTTTACTCCGAGGGTGCGTTCGGCGGAGGTGAGCAAGACCTCGTTTCAATACCAATTAAGTTTTAAAGTATGCAAAAAGCAACATTGTTCTTCGCGCTCGCCGCCGCAGCGTTACTCGGGGTATCGTGCGGGCAAAAGGACCAAGCATCAGTATTTAATCAGACCCCCCAAGGAGAAGAAACCATACTGCAAGAATCAAGTGCGCCGGCAGCGCCGGTCCAGAACAAGGAAGTCACACTCAAGACGAATAAGGGCGATATTGTTATTGAGCTTTTCATGGCGCAGGCTCCGGTGACTGCGGGCAACTTTTTAAAGCTCGCGAGCGAAGATTTTTATGACGGAGTAGCCTTCCACCGCGTGATTCCTGGCTTTATGATCCAAGGGGGCGATCCTCTGTCGAAAGACGATGATCCGGCAAACGACGGCACTGGCGGACCTGGGTACTTCATAGAAGACGAATTCTACGAGGGTTCCTCCAACGTAGCCGGGACAATGTCCATGGCAAACGCGGGTCCGGGCACGGGCGGGTCCCAGTTCTTCATCAATATTATTGACAACACGTTCCTGGATTATGACAAAGAGCCCGCAAGCTCAAAGCATGCGGTATTCGGCCGCGTGGTTTCCGGAATGGACATAGTAGACGAAATTTCTCTTGTTGATCGGGACACGCGCGACCGCCCGCTTGAGAGCGTCACCATAGAGGACGTGGTTGTGGAATAAGACAAAATATAGTATACTAGCTGCATGCTGAAGCTTGTTCAGATCATCGCAGCAGTAAGCTCGTTACTGCTTGTGCCCATTGCCGTTTCCGCGGCTGATTTAGCTTTGCCCAAAGAGAATGTCTATTTTTCCAACACCAAACCGTTAGCCGGGGAGGTTGTCCGTATTTACGCAACCATCAAGAATCAGAGCCAGCAAGATGTGCGGGCTCAGGTTAAGTTTGAAGTGAACCAGGCCCTGGTTGGTTCGCTTCAGCCTATAACCGTGCTCGCACAGCAGTCATCTACCGTATTTGTGGACTGGAGCCCGCGGGAGGGGTACTACGATATTGCGGTGTCCGTGGTCAATCCGGATGCGAGTGATGAGAATTCCGAGAACAACGCTGCGGAAATCATTGATTTTGTAGTTGATTTGGACACGGATGGAGACAGTATTTTTGACACTATTGATATGGATGATGACAATGATGGCGTTGAGGACGGCTTGGAGCGCATCAAGGGTTCCAATCCTCTCAAGTCGGACACGGACGGGGATGGCGCGGATGATGGGATTGATGCGTTTCCGAATGATCCCAACGAAAAGTATGATAACGACAAAGACGGCATTGGCAACAATGCGGACCCGGACAACGACAATGACGGTATTCCCAATGCGGACGATCCGGCTCCGTTTGATCCGAACATCAGAACCGCCGCAGCACCAGCGCCTGCACCAGCGCCTGAACCTGAACCAGCGCCTGCACCAGCGCCAGCGTCCTCCACCCCTCCCCCGGACGAGGAGTCCGCGTATGAATTGGAGGAAGTTGAATACACGTTTCCGGATGAATCCAAAGCTGATTATTCCCTGGATGTATCAATCGCAAAAAGCAGAATTATGTGGAATCGTTACCGATTTGAGACGCTCGGCGCAGATGATTCGTTCTTATACCTGTGGGACTTCGGGGACGGAACCTTTGCCCAGGATCAGGATCCAGAGCACGCGTTTCCCGGCGCGGGCGAGTATGAGGTGGCCTTGTCCGTAAGCGACGGAGCCGGAGGTCTTGGTGTGACAGGCGAGCGCATATCAATAGGGTTCTGGAATTTAGGGAATCTTGCGGTCAAGTTTTTGATCGGTTTGCTCGGAGTTTTTAACCTCTTTTTGATTGGGTATCTTGTGCTTCATGCTTTGGCGGCGCGGGCAAAAAAAACATGAAATCTATCATCCATAATAACATCACCTGGCGCCATTTTTCGGATAACAGCCAAAAAACCGTTGCCGCGCTTGAGAAGGATTTTGAATTCCACCCCTTGGACATTGAGGACATTAAGAGCGGTCCGCAGCAGCCGAAGTCCGATTTTTACAAGGACTACCTGTTTGCGATTTTTCATTTTCCGAGCTACAACAAAGAGGAGGAGCGCATCCACGTGTTTGAGCTTAATGTGTTTCTCTCAAATAACTACCTCATCACGGTCGCGAAGGACGACTTCGGAAGAATCCATGAGATCCGGCAGCAGATTGAGGGAGACGATGAGTACCGCGCAGAGTTCATGGGCCAGGGTACGGGATTTTTTTTGTACAAACTTCTGGACGCGCTCACCGAGGCGAGTTGGAGCGTGATCAGGAGAATATCCACCCAGATGGGAGACATTGAAGAGGAGATCTACAGCGAGGAAACCGGCAAAGGAACGGTCTGGCGCATCGCGCTTATTCGCCGCAACCTCATCCGCCTGCAGCGCATCTTAAACCCCCAGCTCGCGGTGTTTGCTTTGTTGGTGCATACGGAAAAACCCTATCTCACCAAGGACCTGTCTTTGTACTTTGACGACATTCAGGACACTCTAAACCGGCTGCAGGCAATCACTTCAGGCAATGTGGAGGTCATGAACACTCTGCACAATGTGAATGAATCTCTCATCTCGCAGCGCACCAATGAAGTCATCAAGCTCCTCACCGTGATTTCCGTTTCCCTGCTTCCCATGACGCTCTTAACCGGGTTCTACGGCATGAACGTTCCTGGCTTGCCGTTTGCGGATCACCCAAATTCCGTGTGGCTCATTTTTGGCACCCTTTCCGCGATTATTTTATTTTTTTTGATTATCTTTAAGCGCAAGGACTGGGTATGAAGTATGATGTCATCACCATCGGAAGCGCGGTGCGCGATACATTTCTGTTTGTGGATTCCAAAGACGCTCCGGTCATTGCAAATCCCAAAATAGATCCCCTGCGCAAAAAATTGATTGCGCTTGAGCAGGGGGCCAAAATTAATGTTGTATCTTCGGCGCGCGCCATAGGAGGCGGCGGAGCCAATGCGGCCGTCACCTTTGGCCGCATGGGCTTAAAAACCGCGGCAGTGGTCCGCGTGGGGAAAGATGAAGACGGCAGAGCGGTGGTTCGTGCGCTTGAGGCCGAGGGAGTTGCCGCGCGGTTTGTGCAGCGCGATCCGGAACTGCCGACGGCTTTTTCCACGCTCATTGTCGCAGGGAACACCAAGCGCGACCGGGTCGTGCTCACGGAGCGCGGGGCGGGCGATGTAAACATTTTTTCGCCGCGCACCCGCCTGATCGCGGATACAAAATGGTACTACCTGTCCGCGCTCTCGGGGCCGGGATGGAAAAAAGAACTCTCTGACATTTCCCGCACCGCCAAACAGCACAATATTTTGTGGTCGTGGAATCCGGGATTGCGGCAAATCAGAGCGGGTCTTGCCAGCCTTAAGCCGTTTATGAAGGCCTGTGGCGTGTTTAACGTAAATCGGGACGAGGCGCTTGAGCTCACTGGCGCGGCAAACAACGCCAAAACGCTTTTAGGAGCTCTGTTGTCCGCGGGGTGCGCGCGTGTGCTCATAAGCGACGGACCGCGCGGCGTCTATTACGCGGACGCGGGCACCATGGTGCGCTTAAGCGCGGATCCGAAGGTCAAGGCAGTTGAGCCGACCGGCGCAGGGGACGCGCTCGGCTCCGGATTCATTGCCGGTTTGGCAGCTTCGGCTGACGTTGCATACGCCCTGGATCTCGGGCTTACTAACTCTGAATCAGTCATTTGTTCCATAGGCGCGCAGGAGGGAATTTTGCGCGCACATGAAATTTCGGGCGCCATTAAAAAACATAAACACAAACTTTCCTATGTCTAAAAAACACTTAAAACTGGAAATCTTGGAACACATGGCAACCTTGGCAACCGCGGGCTTCGGTTTAGTGGCGGCTCTGGCATGGAACAGCGCCATCCAGGATTTGTTTAAAAAGATCAATGTGCTGGGCTCGTCGGACGGCTTGGCGGTGAAATTCATTTATGCGGCCGCGGTTACCATTATTATGGTATTAGTCACGGTCGGCATCAGCCGTTCTATCAACAGGCTCAAAGAATAGTTTGGCATCCGGCCATCCAAAAAAGGCAAACAAGACAAAAAATAAGCAAACATATATGGGTACCAAATCGTTTTCAATCAATGAGGCAGTCAATTTTGGGTGGCGTACAGTCAAAAAGCGCTTTTGGTTCTTTGTGCAGATTTTTATCATCGTGGCTCTGATTGCGTACGGCCCGGGAGTGATTATGCAGAGTTTTGACAAGGTTGAGCTGCCCACGCTCGTCGCCATGTTCTTTTTTCTGGCGGGAATTATATTTTGGGTTGTCCAGTTGTTGATTTCCATCGGGCTTATCCAGGTCGTGCTCGCGCATGTGGACAGTCGTAAATCCGATGTTTCTGATTTATTTACCGGTACCAAGTTTTTAGTAAACTATTTTTTAAGCTCACTCGCATTCGGGCTTGTGACGGGTGTTGGCATACTGCTTCTTGTTATCCCGGGGCTCATACTCATCGTGAGGCTTCAATTCTACCCGTATCTGATTGTGGATAAAGGAGTCGGCCCCATTGAGGCGCTTAAAGGAAGCTGGAATATGACGGCCGGCTCATTCTGGAATTTGGTTCTCCTGGCGCTTGCCGCGGTCGGCATCAATATGTTGGGCGCAGTGGCATTGGGCATTGGACTCTTATGGAGCATACCCACCACCGTACTTGCTGTGGGCTGGGTGTACCGGAGGCTATCGCAACACGCGCATGCGTAATTGGAAGCTATCCGAGCCAATCGATGACGCGCGCAAAACAAAATATCCGGACATTGATCCGGTTATTTTGCAGCTGCTTTCGAACCGCGGCATATCATCACACCAAGACTGCGAGGCGTTTTTAAATCCGAACTACGAGGACATGCATGATCCCTTCCTGTTCCGCGACATGCAAAAGGCCGTTGATCGCGTCAGAGCCGCACGCGACGGGAACCAGACGGTGTTCGTGTACGGCGACTATGACGCGGATGGAGTCACCTCAAGCGCCGTACTTGTGGAAGCGCTGCGGCTTGCTGGCATCAGTAATACCCGGGTGTACATACCGCACCGCGAAAAAGAAGGCTATGGCCTGAACGCGGGTGCCATTGATTACATAGCGGCGCAAGGCGCTGCACTGATTATCGCGGTTGATTGCGGCACCTCAAGCGTTGATGAAGTTGCGTACGCGCGCACAAAAGGGCTGGATGTCATTATCTGCGACCACCACGAGGAGCCGCTTGCGCTTCCCAAGCATGTTGCCGCTTTTTTAAATCCGCACCTTGCGGGCGAGACCTATCCGTTCAAAAGCCTGGCAGCGTGCGGGGTCGTATTCAAATTCATCCAGGCGATGTGGAAGTCATTTGGACTTCCAACAGGCCAGGAAAAATGGTTTTTGGACTTGGTTGCAATCGCGACGGTTGCGGATATGATGCCCTTGGTCGGGGAAAGCCGCATTTTTACCGCGTTCGGTTTAACAGTGCTGAACAAAACCAAGCGGCCGGGCTTGCAATCGCTTATCGCGCTTTCGCAGGTTGAGCCGGGCCGCGTGGGCGCGTACGAAATCGGATTTGTGATCGCGCCCCGCTTAAACGCGGCTGGCAGGATTGACCATGCCAACACCGCGTATGAGCTTCTGGAAACCCCGCACGCATCGCGCGCCGCAGAGCTTGCCCAGTCTCTGAATGAGACCAATAAAGAACGCCAGTCCGAAACCGCGCGCATCACCAAAGAGGCGAGCGAGCAGGTCGCATCCCAGCTTCCGGCAAAAGTATTAGTCGCAAAGGGTGAAGATTGGCCTGTTGGCGTGGTGGGGCTTGTGTCCGGCCGCATTACGGAACAGTTTTTCCGGCCGTCGCTTGTGGTCACTAAATCGGAAAAAGGCCTGGTTGGTTCGGGTCGATCCATTCCCGGGTTTAACATTACCGAAGCCCTCGCCGAGGCCTCGGAATATCTGGAGCGGTTCGGCGGGCACGAGGGCGCGTGCGGGTTTACTTTGAAATCCAAAGATGCGCTTCCGCCATTTATCGAAAAACTCAACGCGATCGCGGACAGAAAACTTAAAGATGAAGATTTAACTAAAACTTTGCCTATTGATATGGAGCTTTCGCTTGGCCAGACTGACTGGGAACTACTCACGCTCCTTGAGCGGCTTGAGCCGCACGGCATGGGCAACCCCATGCCAAAATTCGCCTCATACGGCGTGCGCGTTGTTGATGTGTTTTTGATGGGTCAGGACGGCCAGCATATGCGCATCAAATTGGAACAAGGAGGAGCCACGCACCAAGCGGTAGCGTTCGGATTCGGTAAGTTCTTCCCCGGAGCCTTAAACCAAGGTGATTTGATTGATGTGGTATATACCATTGGCGTGAACGAGTATAACGGCAGGCGCGATATCCAGCTGAAAGTGGTTGATATAAAAAAGGAATAATTTTGTCCTCGCAGTATGAAACTATCCATTCACACAGACGGAGGCGCCAGAGGCAATCCCGGTCCGGCCGCAATCGGCGCAGTCATTTTCGACGAGAAGCGCGCGATTGTGCGTGAAATTTCGGAATACATCGGCAGAGCCACCAATAATCAGGCAGAGTATCGCGCGTTAATCCGAGGGCTTGAAGACGCAAAAAAGCTCGGCGCAAGCTCGGTCAGTATTGTCATGGATAGCGAGCTCATCATCAAACAGCTCAAAGGCGAGTACAAGGTGCGCGATAAAGGGCTACAGCCGCTTTTTGCGGAAGCATGGAATGTGCTGCAGAGTTTTTCCTCGTACTCCGTCA